>JAABUN010003458.1_pt1 | contig 24383 bp, 13 predicted proteins | sample 5559311 | NCBI WGS metagenome assembly JAABUN01 (sample SAMN10711877, study PRJNA513370) | rock metagenome | isolation source: Antarctica rocks | place: Antarctica: Victoria Land, Siegfried Peak sud
AGTCTCGGTTATAACTAAGAAGGGGTAGGAGGCTACGCCCCCCGCTACCCCCGTTAGCTAAGAAGGAGTCTTAGGCGAAGCGGTCGCTAAACGGGGTACTTAATAGCCCGACGCTATAGAAAAGGATACTAACCTAGTAGGAAGGCCGGTAGTAGGGCCGGTAGCGCCACTACTAGCGGGGATTAGAGGGCCGAAACACAAGCCTAGCATAGAAGGGTGACCTAGTAGGGGGGAGATAGGACCTTTATAAGGGCTTAAAGAAGCCGGAGAGCTTTATAACAGTCTAGTTACGCACGGATAAGATTAGGTTTAACTACTTCTTATTTATTAGGAAGGTACCTAGGATCCTAAGTCCTAGCTACCTGTGCGGGGCGGCGAGGTAGACCGGTAAACACGTCCTACTATTCTATCCCGACTATTATACTAGTAGGAGTTAGATATTACTAGAGGCTAGGTCGGAAGACTATAGTACTATTCTCTTATTACTAATAGGGATAAGGGCGGCGGCGAGGTAGTTAACTAGGTCAGGCGCCCTCTACTAGTTTATACTAGTAAAAGAGATGTTAGCGAGAACTAATAGAGAGGAAGGGCTCCGCTCTAACTAAAGAGAAGAGAATATAGTCGACGAAACCTTAGTATTATAGACGGTAGACCCGACCCCTTAATATACCGCCCCGATAGCAGGCCTATTAGGGGGGGGAGGGAAGGAGCCGAATAAAAGTATGGCCTGCGGATAGTAGGTAGAGTTTTTATCCCCTAGCTAGGTTTCTCCCCGAACGACAGGTACGCTAGGCGTACCCCCTGAAAAGTCTACCCTTATTAGCTTTAGATAGTATAGGAGTATAATTAATAATTAATTAATTAATTAATTAAATATATAATTTATTTACCTTTAATAAATTAGAAAGGAATTATAATATATATTAAAGAGAGCTAAGAGCTATTATCTACTTTAAATAAAAATTCTCTTATATAATAAGGGCTAATAAACCCTTAATAATTTAAATAGATTATAAACTATTAGTAGGCTTTATAAATATTAAGTTTTATAAAGATATCTTTACTAGGTAGGTTATAAAGCTTAAATAGCTATATATATAACTTAAATATATTTAAGGGAAGGAGAATATAATTATTAATAGCCTTTCTTAAGTAATTTTTAATAATATAAATTATAAGATAGATAATCTTATAAGAAATTTATTAAAGGAAGTAGAGAAATATTAAGATAATAAGGTATAATTTTAGAAATCTAGAAAGGGTAGCTACGCTTATATACTAAAGTAACTTAATAAAGAGGATTATATAAAGAGAATTTAGAAGTAAAGAGAGGAGGTAGTTATTTAAACTATTAAGTAGATAATAATTATTATTACTAATATAAAAGTAGGGCTATCTATCCCTATAATACTAATTATAATTAATAGGGAAATACTTAATACTCTACCTTAAGGATTTATTATTTTATTCTTAAAGGACTATCCTAAGTTATATAAGGTAGATTATAAGAATAATAACTAATATATAAATATATATTACTTTTATACCTAGTAAGAGAAATTAAAAAATCTAAATAAGTAAGAGATTAAATACCTTTAAAAAGAAAGCTTTTTAATTTATATTTAATAGTTATATAAATTAATTAATATATAAGTTTAAAGATTAAAGAATTATATATATTATAAAGAAGGAGGTAAGTATACTATTATAAGATGTTTATAATAGGAGTAGATATTTCTTTATAAAAATTATTATAAATAAAATCTATAATATTATCTATTAACCTAGTATAGTAAAGGATATTATATAATATATTAAAGGGTATTTATTATATATAAAATAGGTAAATATAACTAAGATAGTACTACTATTATTAATTTAAATTATAGAGCTATTCTAGCTATTAGGAATAGATTATATTAGACTATTTATTACCTTAAAAAGTAAATAAAAATATATCTTAAATATTATAAATTACTTCTTAAGAGTAATATTTTTAAAGGTAATAGATTTTAATAATATAGTTACTATTATAAGAGTAATTACTAGATACCTTATAAGGGTACTAATCCCTAATAAAATTTATTTTAATAATAGGACCTACTTCCTTAATAAGGAAATATCTAGATTCTTTAAGTCCTAAGGAATTATTATATTAGAAGCTTTAAGTAAAGTAAAATACTTAGTTAATATAATAGAAAAGTCTAATAATATCTTAATAAAGTATTTAAAGAAAAGGAGAGAAGATATTCCTAGAGAACCTTAAGATATATCTATTTAAATATTAGTAATTAATATTAACTTAAGAACTATTAGCTACTTAAGTTATTTACCCCTTAAGATTTTATATAAAATCTAAGTAATAGGAGTATTTAAATAAGGTATGTAAATTAATAAGTACCTTAAAAAGCTAGTAATACCTAATTCTAAGGAAATATTACTAGTTATTTAAGAGTTTATAATAAAAAGGTTAGATATTAAAGAATTAATTCTCTATTAATCTATTTATATAAAGGATCTAATAAAGATAAGATATAATAAAGGGGTAACTCCTATTAAATTATTATAATATAATTAATAGGTTATAAAAAATAATACTTAAATTAATAAATTAAAGTTATCTTTAAGATAAATAAGGCTATTTATAATAGTAGGCTATATTAATAAATAGGGAATTTTATATAAATTAATTTTAAAGAATAGGAAGTTTATAACTTATATATATTATAATAATTATTTAAAGCTTTATAAGCTATATTAAGGATATTTAAGATAGCTAAGGGAAAAACCCCTAATTATTCCCTTTATAATTTAACCTCTAAATATAAGAAGGTAGAAAAAGATACGCGTTTAATAATTATAATTAACTTTATTAATAAGAAGATAGATAATTACTTACTTATAAATATAAGGGAGAGTATATAAGTAAGCTTATTATATTAGGGCTATTTAATATATAATAGATATATGAATAATTAAGGACCTAATTATTAAAAATTTATAAAACTTCTTTATTAAGTAAAATTATTAAGAAATTAAAGTAGGAAGATCCTTAGAGGGAAATAGTTAATTTTATTAACTTATAAATATAATAAAAGAAAAAAAAGAAATATATAAAGCTCTTAAAGGAGTAAAATAGCTATTAATATTAACCTTAAAGCCCTTAATCTATCTCTAATCTATTAAGCCTAAAAATAATTAATTAAAAATTTATAAAAAGATAATTAATATATTTATTAATTCCTAGGATTAGGAGAAGAGGGGGAGTATAAGCTAGGTAGTATATATACTAGCTAGTTAACTACTACCTATCTAAGAGGGGGGTAAGGAGGAGGTAGAGTAGGTAGTAAGGGTAGAGGAGGTAGAGAAGAAGGGGGAGGAGGGATATCCTCCCCTTCCTAATCTTTTACCTAGGAAGGGAAGGACTCTAGGGGGTCCTCTATCCTAGATAAAGAAGGAGGGGGTAAAGATATAAGAGGGGGGCCTAGTATAAGAGGCGGAGAATTTATAATTAAATATCTAACCCTAGTAAAGTAAAGAGGAGGAGGAGGAGAATAATAGTAGGAGTAAAGAGCTCTACTTATAAGGTAGGAATAAATAATATTATTTAAAAGAGTTACCCCCCTTTAATAGGTATAAGTATAAGTACTCTCCCTCTTATTAAAAGGGGGATTTAGGATATTATAAGGGGGGGAAGAGGTTATAAGGCGGGCTAGGAGGTTAAATAAGTACTTTATAAGCTTATATTATTATAAGTAATTCTTATAACTATTATTATAAGAATTAATTATATAATTAATATAAGCCTTAATATAACCCCCTACTACTACCTTTATATATTAGGTATATAATAGAGCCTTCCTCCTACTAGCTAGCTAATAGAAGAATTTAATAAGAGTAATAAAAATAATAAGAAAATATATACCTAGGTAATCTAACTTAACTCCTCTTAAAAATATAACCTATTTATAAGTCTAAGAGGGAGGTAATAATTTATATTTAATTAAATATATATATTTAAATAGCTAATAAAGTAGCTAAGGCGCTTATAAATTATATAATTAAAGAACTACTTATTATTAGCTATTATTAATTAATAGTAGAGAAAATTCTTTAAAGTTAAGTAAGGGGAAGAGAAACTTCTTTAAAAGATATAAAAAGGATTACTTGTAAAATTAATATTAATATTAATATAAATTATATAATTTATTATATTAATTATAAGAGTATTAATAGTATATAAGTATATATAAGATAAGGGGATACCTACTATCTCTAAATAATATAATAATAGTTAGGGAAAGAAGAAAGAAAAGAGGAAAGAAAGTAGAAATCTCTAGAGTTATATTTATTAAGCGGAGTTTAACTCCTAATATTACTATTAAAGTAATAAATATAAATATAAAAATTATAGTAAATCTATTAATAATATTCTAATAAAAGGCCTTAAGGCTTATAAGGTTATACTAGTTATAAGGAATTATATAAAGTTATAATAACTATAATCTCTATTATAATTAGTTAGTAATTATAAAATATAATATCTTAATAATATCCTAGTAGTATAATAAAAAGATTTTATAAGTATATCCCTTTAATAATAAGATAAAAGTCTTAGTTTTTAAAAAATATAAAAGTAAATTAATTTTAGTAATATATTTATCCTAAGATTTTATTAGCTACTTTAAAGATCTTATATAAGGTAAATTAAAGTAAGACTTAATAAGAATATAAAATAAAGAGGACTTTAAAGGAGTCTAATAAAAAGGGTATAAAGGCCCTTATAAAGTATAAATAGTTATATTAGAATAGCTATAATAATATTAATAGATATTCTTAATAAATAATAAAGAAGATCTACTAAGGATATAAAGAAAAAGGTAGAGAAAGCTTAAATAAGCTAAAGTTATAAAAGGCTAAGAAGGTTAAAGCGTAGTTATACTACCTAGCTTACTATCCTAGTAAGTAATTAGGCTAGTATAACTAATATATAAAGTATACCTAATAGTCTAAGTAGGCTAAGATAAGAATATAATTAAATAGTAAAGTCCTCTAAGTAATCTTAGATAAATAATATTAAGAATCTTTAAGTATAAGTAGCTAAGGGAGATATATTAAAGAAGGGATATTAATCTAGGAGCTAATAAATAGTATAAGATAACTAAATATTTAATAGAGTAGATATATATCTACTAGAAGTATTTTATAAGGGAAGCTAAGTTATTACTCCCTATTTATTATAATTATAAAGGGCCTAGATAGTAAGAATTAATATATATTAACTTAATATTTAATAAAGTAGATATATATCTATAATAGAATAGCTAGAAGTAAGCTACTAAATTAGGAGCTTAAGAAAAGGATTAAGTATATAAGTTAATATATTTAAAAAGATATTTAAAGAAATATTATTCTTATTAAGTCTTATCTAAGGGTCTTTTTAAGTTAATAAATATCTTAATATATTATTAAGATATCCCTACTATATAACCTTTATAAGAGGCTATTAATAATAGGATATTTAATCCTACTACTTAAGGAAGTAATTAGGAAACCCTTCTTAATATATAATTATAGATAGTAAGATAGTAATAGTATATTACTTTATAAGGGCGCTATATATATATTCTCTAGAGCTAATAAAGAGGAAATTACTTAGCGTCCCTATTATAGTTATATAATAAGGCCTTAGCTAATAGTATTACCTATTATATTTATTTAGATTATTTATAGTAATATATATACGTAGATTTAGAGTCTAATTAATATTAATTATTATTATTTCTAGGTATATAAGTTTACTTTTAGAACGGTGTATCTAGTATTAATTAATTAATCCCCTTTTCTAATACTATAACTATTTAAGGTTTAGCTGCTAAGTAATATATATCACGTAATCTAATTTCCCTAGGAACTTTTCTTTCTAGTATTACTTATAGTATAGTTATAGTATAGTAGTCCTTATAATATAGCTACTATATTCCTTATAGTATAGCTATAGTATAAGTATAGTAGTCCCTATAGTATAGAGTATAGTATAGCTATAGTAGTCCCTATAGTATAGCTATAGTATTAGCTAATAGTATAGCTATAGTATTACCTAGAGTATAGCTATAGTAGCCCTTATAGTATAGGTATAGTATAGGGATAGTATTAGCTATAGTATAGGTATAGTATAAGGTATAGTATAGGTATAGTATAGGTATAGTAGTCCTTATAACATGGGTATAGTATAGGTATAGTAGTCCTTATAGTATAGGGTATAGTATAGCTATAGTAGTCCCTATAGTATAACTATAGTATTAGCTAATAGTATAGCTATAGTATTACCTAGAGTATAGCTATAGTAGTCCTTATAGTATAGGTATAGTATAGGGATAGTATTAGCTATAGTATAGGTATAGTAGTCCCTATAACATAGGTATAGCATAGGTATAGTAGCCCTTATAGTATAAGATATTATTATAATATAGTCTATAGAAGCCTTCTATACAGAGCTACTAAGGGATATTCCTTGATAATATACTTAGCTATTCTTATTCTTTCTAGATAGCTAGATATCTTTTATTTATTTAACCTATTAGTTATAGTACCTAATAATTAGTAGTAATACCTGTTATTACTATCTAATACTACTCCCTATTAGATAGTATTGAATTAGGTACTAGCCTACTATAATAGAGAGCCTCTAGTAAGTACTAGCTAAATTCCTAGTACTAGTCCTCTTTATATAGCCCGCTATAGCCTTTAATAAGGTCCTTACTTATATATAATAATAAGGCCCTTAATATTATACTTATTAGGTTATATAATTATCTAAAGCCTTCTATAGCTATTAGTTACCTTGTTATCCCTAATAAGATATTCTTAATAATTTCCCTAATAAAATTTATTATTACTAAGATAGCTATCTAAAGAAGGTAGGTATACTTATATACTACTTATCCCGCCTTATTATATAGACTTACCTTTTTAATTCTATCTTATTAGAGTATTAGGCTATCTTCCTAGATAGTTTATTAAGTTTATATTTATTATATTTATTTTATTAATAGTTTCTACGCCTTATAAATAGATAACCCTCCTTAAGCTAGCTTTTATAAGTAGGGAAATAATTATACTTACTTTTTAGTTATCTAATTTTATTACCTCTAGTTATATCTACGCTACCTTCTAGATAATCTTAATTATTAAATTATCTCCTTAATTATTAAAGGAAATCTTAGGCCTCCTAGGCTAAGTAGTCTTATTTAGGGCTATTATTACTTAAGATCTACCTCCCTTAAAGTAGTTAGCCTTAGGGAAGAAGTAGGTACTAAGGACCTTTATCTAATTAATTAAATAGTAGATAAACCCTTACTTTATATTATAGTTAAGAAATTTAAGTATAATTAATAGATTTAAGTGGCTTGCTATTATTTATTAGAGTTAGTATTAGCTAGGAAAAATCCTTCTTTAGTAAGATTAACTCTACTATTACCTTTATCTTTTCTACTATTATCTTCCTCTAGGACTACCCTAATAATAATAACTAGGGCTATATTAGCTAAGGAAGCTATTTATAACTAACTAATTAGCCCTAAAAATATAATAGTAGAATAGAATATTAAGGTAATTATTAAACGTACTATTATAAGTTATATAAGGTATAATCCTCTTTAACCTAGTCCCTTAGGTACCCTAGGACCTCTAGGTCCCCCTAGTTAGGACGGCGTTAATAGATAGGGTAATAATAATAGCCCTACCTTACTTAAGGCCGAAGACGTAGGATATTTCTTTCCTAATATAGAAGGAGAAGGGGTAATTATTTATTAAGGATATTATACTTTCTATTAAGACGTCTATAGGTTTATTAATAGGTTATAGGATCTTATAGCCTCTAAGGGTAAAAATAAGGTCCTTAATATATTACTTATATATCTATATAGTAAGGTATATAAGTAGTATTTTATAGAGCTTATAGCTCTAGAAAAGGATCTCTTTTAAACTACCCTATTAAAGTCCTAGATTAATACCTTAATTAAATGCTTTAAAGAAAGATAATCTATTATTATCTCTAAATTATAAACGGAGAAGTATACCTAGAAAGATATAAGATAAGGTAAATTATTATAAGTCTTTATATAAAGCCTCTTATAATATATAAGGGCCACTAATTTTAAAGATATTCTTAACTAGTTATCTATTATATAGAATAACCTTATCTTAGAATACTAATAATTTATTAATAAGTTAATAGAGATTATAACTCTTAGCAAGTTCCTTAAAGCCTTAGATAGTAAAGTAGATATATAGTATTAACTAGCTCTTAAGGGGTATTCTTAGAAGTAGTATTAAGCTAATAGAAAGTTAGTAGTAAAGATAGGTTAATACTAGAATAATAATTATTAAGGTAGTTTTTCTAGGCTACTATTTCCTTACTATTAGCCATTTTAGCCGCCCTTCTTTTAGGGATTTCCAGCGTATAATAACTATAGAGAAGGTTATACTAATAGACCTACCTATTAGCCTAACCCCTATAATTAGGTAAGGTAAAATTAGCCTTTACTAGTACTTTATTAACCTCTATAAATTATAGTAGGAAATACCCCTAGTATATCCCCTAGCGTATTAGGTTTAACCTTAATAATTATAATAACCTAGTTTAATCCCTACTCTTAAAGTAGATATTAAAGTAGATATAAAAGAGGGTTAAGTTATCTTATAAGATATTAACCCTACTATCCTTAAGGTATAACCTATTAAGCTACTAAGGAAACCTAGTATTAGAATAATACTAAGTCTTCCTAAGCCTCTCTAGAAGACGTCGGCGTACCTAAGGTAATCCTAGAAAATAATAACTATTATACTAATAAGGACCTTAATTACTACTAGCCTTAATAAGATAATAAGGTAGAGTAATACTTTACTTTTATAAGTATAACTCTAGTATATTAGTACCGGCGTTACTATATATTATTTTCCTTAAAAAACTAGTTATATTAATACCTTAGTAGCTCTAGAAAAGGATAATAAGTATCTATATTACTCTATCTAGAATTTCTTAACGCCTAGGTTTTACCTAATTCTCCTAATATCTACTATCTAAGTAGTTAACTAGGGTTTATCTAAGCTACTATAAAAGAGTCTAATAATATTATTATATCCTTTATAAACTTAGCTAAGGAGGTTAGTATAAGATATACCTTTTATAGATATTATTATATAATAGCTAAGATAAGGCTATTACCTAGTAGTATAATAGACTTTATATACCTTAATATAAGCTATAATATTAGCCTAGGTAACTAAGCCTACTTAAAGGCTTCTATCCCTAACTTATAAATTTATATAATAGCTAGCCTAATAATAGTTAGAGGTATTAAGTTAATAAGGTATATTACTATAAAATATATAATATTACCTCTCTATCTACCTAGAAAATATAATAGTAGAAATACTATTATAATAATATCCCCCTAGGAGATTTGTATTATTAACGACCTTAAGGTATATATACTAATTAGAATAGATATTATAATACCTAAAAAGATTAATATCTTAGCCTTATAATTAAGGGCCTTAATAGGTAGTTATAATATATATATTATATTATAAATAAAGGTATAAGGAAAACTAGTAGTATACCTAGTTTATATTAAGTAAATAATTATTATACCTTCTAACTCTTAGATATAAATCCTAGTATATTATACCTTATTACTAGACCGTAACTATTTCTTTAAATCTAATAGTTATTAGAAATTATCTCTTTATACCTATTTTATTAACGCCTCTCTATTAGTAATATTAGTAAAAAATAAGGGAGATAAGGTAATAATAGTACCTTAAAACTATTATTTAGGAATAGTTTAAGAATTAGAATTTAATAGATATTACTATATAACGTCTAGAATTAAGGATATTATAGAATTAGTAACTTACTATTTAAAGAGTAAGTATTAAATTAGCTAGCTGTAAAAGGTTTTTAATAAGGTAGTTACCGCTTTTATAATAGTAATACTAGTAATATTAGCGTCTCTTTTACCTTTAGTATTAATACCTCCTATAAAAGCCTTTACGCCTACTATACCTAATATTATAGTAGTACCTACTATAAAAGACTTTATTATACCTAATAGTACTACTATTTATAATAGATATTAGCTAATCTATAATATTATTAATAAATTCCTAAAACTCTAAGAAGAGGGTAGTTTTATAGATATTCTCTAGGAAGAGTAGATAAGAATTCTATTAAAGTCTAATTAGGAATAAAAGGTTCTTAAAACGGCTAGGATTTACCCTCTTAGTACTAAGTTAAAGAAGGTCTTTAATAATACCTTTAATAAGCTCTATAAATAAGACTAACTCTATTAGATAACTAAGTTAATACCCTTTAATTTCCCTATTTTTATTATCTAAAAAACTATACCTAATAGGAAATATAAAGGCCGTATAGTTATTAATATTTATAAATTAAATACTATTATATACCCTAATATCTACGCCTTACCTTTATAATTAGAGATAATTACTATTATAAAAGACTATAAATATATAAGTATTATTAATACTACTAGTTTTTTCTATTATTAGTATATATATCCTAATAACTACTATAAGCTTATAGTTATTAGCTATTAAGGCTAAGAATTATATAATATTACTATTATAAGTTATAAGAACTTACTAGCCTATATCTAATATTAAATTAGTTACCTCCTTTATACCTATTAGAAATTCGCTAAGGTATATATTAATAATATTATTATCTACTCTAGAACTTTAGAGGAGTATATCTACTATCTCTAGTAAGTATTTACTATATTATAAAGGTATAGGATATTAGTAAATCCTATTAAAGCCTTCCTTAGATACCCCTTAATCTAGTTATTAGGATAGAAGGTTAATTCTTTTAAGCTATTTACGGCGGAAGATAAGCTTCTTACTATATTAAAGCTCTTATTTCTAGAGTCTCTTTTATAGCTAGAAATTTATCTTAATATAATAGGCTAGCTATATAGTTATATTACTTACTACGCGGTTATCTCTAAGCCTTTATAAGATAGAAAGACCTTTATACTAGTATTAGTTCCTAAGGTAGGAAATAAATAAAAGAATTTTATAAGATAGAAGCCTTTAATAGACCCCTTTAAGTTAGAGTTTACCTCTTTTAAGGTACTATAAAAGGTATTATTATCTCCTATATTTTTATTATACTTTAATAATAAGATTATTCTATTTATAGATCTTAATACTAGTAAAGTTTTTAGCTTTAATACTATAATATATTATATTAATAGCCTAGTAAAAGATAGTAAATACCCTAATTATTCTTAGATTTAGCCTATTCTATTTCTTAGTTATCTTCTAAAAGATACTAAGATATAGTATTAACTTACTAAGCTTAAATTAGCTAGGATTATATAGGTTCTAGGTAAGGTCTATTATATAGTAGAGTCTACCCCGTAGATTATAGTATATATAGATTATAGTATAGTACTTAGAATTATAAAATAAATATCTATATTAACCTTATTTATAACTAAGCTAAACCTTCGCCTTATCTATACTTCTAAATATATATAATAGTTTAATAATATTAAAATTTTACTATAAGCCTAGGAAATAGTATATTATTCTAGATACCTTATTAAGACTATATAATACTACCGCTATAAAGGTAGTTATAAATAAGGAAGGTAAACTTAATACCTTATAAGGCTATATATATACTACTACTAGTCTTATTAAATTAAGCCTAGATCTACGGCGATAGCTTATAGATAGCTACGAGGTAGACTTAGTATAATATAAGGTAAAGAAGGTCCTTAATAATAATAACTACCTCGAGGTAGAAGATTATATAAAGCTTCCCTTCCGCTAGGCTATTAATAGCCTTATCTAGAAGCTTAATATAAGAGGACCTAATTACTTATATATTTTAGAACTAGTTATTAAGATATTTCTTAAGATTATATACTTAGAATATATAGGGTTTACTAAGTACTATAAAGTCTTATCTAGGTAATAGTATATTAAGGGCCTTATTAAGAAGCTTTAGTAGTTTCTTAACTACTATCTATAATACTAGTTATATTAAACCCTATACTATTTACCTTATAGTTCTCTATAGCTAATTATATTACTTCTAGTACCCTTTTATATATTAATTATTAATTTTATTCTTATACTACTAACTTTAACTAAGGGCTATAATATAATTCTTATAATTATAGATAAATTCTCCTAGAAAATTATATTAATTCCTAGGAAAGCTACCTTTACTATAGTAGACTAGGCTAATAGGCTACTATAAAGACTATATAAAATTTATTAGAGTTTCCTTATATAAATAATCTCTAATAGAGATTAAAAATTCCTAAGTAAACTCTAGACTACTTTATTTAATAAGCTTGATATTAAGCTTCTCTACTTAATTATATATTACCTGTAGATTAATAGTTCTAGTAAATATACTAACTAAATTATAGAAATTACCTTATAATTCTAGATATCTACTCTAGAAAATATATCTTCCTAGCCTATTACTATTCTAGCTATCTAGGTAAGTTATAATAACTTACTTTCTAGCCTAAGTAGTTAATCCCTAAATAATATTACCTATAAGTTTTCCCTAAATTAACTATTAAATCTAGGTACTTATAATAGGCAGGTAATTCCTAGGGATATAACGCGTCTCTAGGTATTAGATATAATAGCTTTTATCTAGATATACTCTAAATTTTATTATAATTACCGCTATTAGCCCTAATTCTTCTATATTAAAGATAGTATACAACTCCGCTTATACCGTAGGTATTCTATCCTATCTACTACTAGTAAAAATATAGTTAATAGTTTATTAGTCTCTTTAAGGTTATTAAATATATTAGCTACCTAGCCTACTACTTAACTATACCTACCTACTAGCGGATTTATAATATATTTACCGTAGCCTAATTAGAGTTATACCCTAAGAATAACCTATTCTCTTATCCCTAACTTAAAGAGCTACCCTCTATATTTATTAAAGAGGGTACTAATAATACTAAATCCTTTAAGGTAGAGAGGTTAATTAATAAGCGCCTTATTAGGAGGGGTTATAAGCTATTAATAGAATATTTAGTAAGATAGAAGGGTTATATAACCTATTATAACTAGTAGATAAATATTAAGGAATTAGGAAACGCCTAGGAGCTAGTAGATAACTATAAGGTAGTAGTATTATAACTACCTTCTTACCTTAAATAATTACTTTCTTACCTTTACTTAATATTAACGAGGGCGTTAATATCTTTTTATTTACTAGTATATTATTATAATATAGTCTATAGAAGCCTTTTATAGAGAGCTATCAAGGAATATTCCTTAGTAATATACTTAGCTATTCTTATTCTTTCTAGATAGCTAGATATCTTTTATTTATTTAACCTATTAGTTATAGTACCTGACAGGTATAGTATAAGGTATAGCACCCCTAGAATTATAGATTTTAGCGGGTTTTTAGGGAGCTTAGCCCCTAGAGTAGTTAGGTTTCTAGGGAGTCCCTAGCTTAATTACTAATCTCGTACCGAGATGGCGACCCTCTAGTATATTACTATTAGAATTCACTTTATAAGCAGCTGGCTGGGTCAGTTATGTCTTGTTCACAGAAGACGAAAAGACTTTAGATAGGATAGGATCGCGCTTATATTCAAGTGCCCGTCTTGTAGCCTGATGTACACCACACAAGGGTCAAGGTCTGGTCCTTGTCTTGGGAATATCGGATGACAGAATGTAGTCCTTTCCATATCAAGCTCCCTCGCTACGTCCTTTCCATATCTATCGTCTCTAGACAAGCGGGTATTCGAGCAGACATCAACATCATCTCCTTTCCAGACTTCACCAGTCGCACCGATGGGTTGGCTCTGGGCGGCCTCCAATAACCAATCCACAACCACAGTCCATACTTCCGACACCACCCCTCTCGACAGCTCCTCCAAACCCACATCCTCGAACACCGACAAACCCCATCCTCCAACCACAACCAATCCACCCTCCTCCTCCACCACCCCACCCCAAGACCCAGACCCCAACCCCGACCTCACCGCCTTCCTCACCGCCCTCCGCCCCCCCACCCCAAAACCTACCTCCGACTCCTCTCCCCTCCCAACCTCCGACATCATAACCCCCCGCACCATCCACCCCACCACCCTCTCCTGCCGCGCCGCCTTCGACACAGCCTTCTACTGCGCCTCCCTCGGCGGCCAATTCACCTCCCTCTACCGCTACGGTAGCCTCCGCGCCTGCTCTCAGCAATGGAGCGATTTCTGGTTCTGCGTCCGCACGAACAGGGGCATGTATAGTGACGAGGAACGGGGTGCGAGGGTGCTGAGGCGGGCGATGGCGAGGGAGAGGGAGAGGTATCATGATGGGGCTGGGGATGGGGTTGGGGATGGAAGGGGGGGGGCGGGGTTGAGCAGTGAGGATGTTTGGGAGCAGAGGGAGAGGATGGTTAGGGGGGCGTTTGGGGGGGATTATTGGGGTGCTGTTGCTGAGGCTGAGAGGGAGCGGGAGCGGGAAGTTGGGGCGGAGTAGGGGGTGGGGAGGATCTAGGGGGTGGGTGTGGTGGTTTTACTGGATGTACTGCATAGCGAAGGATTGGACTATGGTCTCGAGCACTCGAAGCGCTCCTGAAGTGGATGGGCGCCACCAAGGGTAATATTGTGCAGATTCGGTGTCCGTGAAGGTGGCATTGATGTGGCCGACCGTCGTGCCACAACGGAGGTTTCCAACACCTTTTCTGGTCCGATAAACTTGCTATGCGTACTATCGACTACAGGACAATTGAGCTATGGGCATCAACAACATCTGGATGTGGGAGTTTAGGTATCTTGAACTACCGTACAGTCGCTGAAGCAGATCCATTGGACTCACAACGGGCAAAATTCCATGCATCAGAGTCTGGGACCATTTCTCGAGCATCTTCCCAGGCCAAACAATTCCCACCGTACACACCTTACCGACAGAACCATAAGGACCCGTACTTAATTCATCACGGCCATACAAATCAATCATACAACCACCCCACTACCCATCCCCATCCTCCACCCCCAACAACCTCCTCTCCGCCAACTCCCCAATCTTCTCCTGCAACACACCCCTCCCATACCTCCCCGCCACCTTCCCTGCCGCCTCCACCATCTTCCCACTCCGATCCCGCATCAACCCCACAATCTCAAGCGCCTTCATGCCTCGCTCCTCGCCTTCTCTACACTCGACGTTCAGCAATTGCAATAAAGCTTTATCGACACCGTGCTCGCGCATGGTCAGTTCGGTCCGCTGACTGTGTGTGGCGTTGGTGGAGGCGACGAGGTCTTCGAGGAGAGAGAGCAGGAGCGAGTTGCGGACGAAGGATTCTTCGAGCTTGGGTCCCTCCATAGCTGTGGATTCTTCTGAATCGGCATTCCCAACGGCGCTAGAGCAGGGTAGTTGTAGGTCGAATTCGCTGAGTAGTGGTTTTGGGAAATAAGGATACTGGTCGCCTCCTTTCAGGATGATGCAGTGGAACCTCTCCTGTGCAACCGCCACGGGCCAATACGTCTCTTCTTTCTTTCCGCTCGCTAGTCGCTCAAGTTGTTTCGTGTCCAGAATCGGTACCCATCGTGCTTGGCCCGGTAATCGCCAGTGCTGCAGGATCAAGAGGACACCCGTGGAGTCGTACACGCAGGGATCACCACTGGCCGAAAAGAAGACGCTCTTGACTTGCGCACCTTCTGTCAGAGCGACAATGTCTTCGCTTTGGCAGACTTCATCTCGTTTCACGTTTTCAATGGTGTACAGCAGCTTCGTCGACCCGTCGCCGCCAACAGGGCCGTTCCCCATTGTTAGTATGTAATCTCGCCATGAGGCGCATGTGACTGTTGGTGAGGATTTCTGGCGATAGATTCTGAATGGAGTCCCGTAAAGGGTGAACACCCGTACATAGTCCGCGGAAGTTGTGACCACGATATAGGAATCGCTCAAGGATATCGAGGTCACGTCTTCGCCCTTCGGTAGCTGAGTTCGCCAATCCGCCCGTGTTGTCCATGTCTCATGTGGCCGGTAAAACACCATTGCTGGGTTACCGTTTGACGGAGGACAGGAAAATAAGGTGCCATTTTCATCTATAATCTATCAGCCAAAATCTTATTGCATTGCATTGCATTGCATTGCATTGAGTGAGGGCTTACTCAAACAAGCCTTGTCGTATAAATATGGATCAGTGAAGTGGAAATCGCGGTGGAGTTCTCGGTCATGGAACTCGACAGTCACAGTGTGGTGAGTGTCCTGATCAATTGTCCAGACGAATCCTGTCAAATTCAAACCTGTGACTGTTTAGCTCTCATTTTCTCGAAAATGTCTCCAATACCTACAAAGGTATTTCCGGTTGCCTCGCCACGGCGTGCTTCCAGGCTGAAAGGATTGATGGAATTGTGGCTGCCAGCTTTGATAAGGAGCTCGCCGCTTGGTAGCAAAGCCATCGATTGCGTCCAGATGACCATTACTTCTTTTACCAAATCCTTTCACTTCAGCTGCGTAGCCAGCGCCATCGTCGTCGCTAACGAAATCATCTTCGTCGGCAAGCTCGGGGCCAAGGAGATCATCCAGAGAATCTGGGGTACCTCTTCGTCTCGCCCGAGAATCGTCCACCTCCTTGCGACCGTTAGTGAGCGGTTTCCTTGCATTTCCGGTAGTCTCGGCAAGCGGGTCACGAATGAAAGGAGCTGGCTGCAGTGTCTTCTCCAGAAGCGGCGAGAATTCTGGCTGGAGGAAGTTGGTATATATGAAAAGCTCGCCATCGGATGTCACAAATGAAACAAGATTCTCTGTTGGGTGCCAAGCAACATTGATGACACCAGGATAATCGTATCTCGAAAGGAGCTTCTGCGTCTTGGTATCCCACAGCAATATTTTTCGATCCGATCCAGCGGTAATGAGCATAGCCCCGTTCGGCGACCACGCGAGCGCTGTAACATCCCCCATGTGTCCTCCTGAGAAAGCTCTTTGTCTTTCCCCGTCACCGCTCGACACCACCTGGATATCCCGTGTAGCCGTTGGTGCAGCAAACGCCCGTCCATCCGGGTGCCAAATCGCACGGGACGACGACTCCGATTCGATCTCAAGACTTCGAACTATCCCATCGACCTTTCTGACCAGCTCAGGCTCCTCGGTGCTCAGGCTGTAGACATAGACGATACCGTCGGTACAAGAGGCGGCAATGTAGGAGCCACTAGGGTCAAATGAGAGGTGCTTTGTAGGCTTTTGAAGCTCCCTGAGGTAGAGCACCTTGAGTGTATCTGCGATATTGATAACCTTCACGGTGAGCTCGCTACGCATTGTCAGTCACCCCTCGCCTCCGCGGAAACCCAAGTGTACGCACTCGCTAGCTACAGCAGCCCATTGTCCGTCGGGGGAGACCGCAATATCTCGAATAGGCAAGGTACATCGTGTGAGCATCTTTTCATAGGTGTAGGTCTCCAGCGAATACATGCAAACAGCGCCATCTTCTGCCCCGGTGAGGAAGAACTCATTCGTAGCCGCCAATGCAGTGTTGTTTTCCTGGCAGTCGTCCAAGTTGGTAGGTTCGCCGTCTGAACCCGTCTGATATACTCTGACCACATTGTTCGATCCTGCTGTGACGAGCTGCCTGCCATTTGGAGTATAGGTGAGGAAGGTTGGACCGGCAGGATCTGGCGAGGGTCAGTAGAGGAACCGCGATGAGACGGTCATCTTACGTGCTGGACGTCCGCGCAATCGCTGCTGAGTGACTGTGGCCATTGTGCAGTGCTCACGATCGTATGCGGCTTTGATTCCAAAGTAAAGTAAGTACCTTAAGAGGACGCGTCGAGCCGCGACGCGCGAATCCCAAGTGCGGGAGCCAAGCATCGCCAAGCAACGGACTTGACAGCCATCCGTCGGGAGCTAAGGTACTAGGGGCCGAATTGTTAGCGTAGCCAGGATGATCCATGGAAGCATTCGTAAAGTATCTGATCAGCTCAGTCACAAAGAGTGTTGCGATGTTCGCGAACTCAGTAAACCCTCTTTGATCCAATTCATCTTGAGCTCGAAGGGGAGGAACCTAGTCACAGAGATGTCTTAAAGGATGTATGGCTCAAAGGAGGTTCTTCAACTTGACGTGCAAGAACCACAGGGCTCGTCTACAACAATGCGTCAAACTCAACGCCGTTCAGGGTGATAGCACCGAGAATCTCGCAGTGAAGGTCTACGTAGTGTCTCGAAGCGCAAGAACAGCCCACATCTGGTGAAGGACATGGACTTCATCACTAATTTCATTCTACGGCACTTTGAAAGGAGGTGTCTCGTGCTAGACATCTTAGGCCAGCTCACTCTCTTCAAATTAACCGATTTGAATTTGCGGTTCCCGAAGTACTCTAGCTTCAAGTCCGGGCCAGCTAAAGTCCGAGCCAATTCCGAAGCTCCGACGTCAAGAATTTCACAACGCGATCTTTCAAGATCATGTAGAAGCAGCTAGGTATCGTCGTGTCTCGGAAATTGAGGCCCAGGATCAACATGATTCACTGCGCCTACTTTCCACGCGGAAGTTGATGCCTTTGAGCGGGGCATAACCTTCTCGGACTCTCAAGATGCAAGCCTTTGCTCACTTGAGCAGGCCCTTTCGGCATGCGCCCATTATCACCGCGTCCTGGCGAACGATTTCGACGGCTCCTAAACACCCTCTTCGAATGCATGATGCTGTGAAGGGGTTAAGAAATAGGCGTAACAAGACTAAAGATACGGGCGACAACAAGTCTGGTCACATAGACGCGGGCCAGAACGAAGGGATTTTTTTTCTCGACAATGTCTTTCCCCTCAACCTCACCTTCTTCGCCCCCATACCGTTCCTCGAGAGGTTCCTCCCTCGTATAATGCATAGCTTGCAGAATCCGAACATCTCAGCAGCGGATCCTGAGCAGATCGCCGAACGAGCTCTCCACAGCCCCCTACCCATCAAAGTCACCGAGATACTTCCACGGATCAGAGAAGGTGGTGCATTTGTCAAATTCTCTCATGAGCCGGAACAGGACCTCAAGGAGGTGGAGATGACAGTCAAGCAATATCTGAAGCAAAATCCCATAAAGCCATGGTTCAATCCCGTCCGAAGGGTGAAAACATTCTTGGTCCATGGTAGACCATGGGTGGAGGATCTCCACCGCATGCCAAATGCTCGAGTGAAAGTCGAGTTCGTGCCAACCGCGCCCGGGCAACAAGCCGAAGAGCTATCGCAAGAGACGTTGTACTCCCTTTTCCGAAGATATGGCAAACTCGCAGACATCATGCCTCAACCAACGGACTCCAAGGATCTTCCAAAGTTTGCACTCCTGAACTTCAACACGGTCAGACATGCTATCAGAGCGAAGAACTGCATGCACGGCTTCGTTTTACCGGCCAATGAGGGTGGAGGTAAAGCTGGGACGATGTTGAAGCTGACCTATGAGCAAAGGAGGAAGGCACACTACATATGGGATTGGTTTGTCAATCACCCAAGGATCACCGTCCCCATATTGATTGCGCTCTTTACGACTGTATCAGTGATGATTTTCGATCCGTGGGTCGCTCTCGTTGTATCCCAGCTGATGCTTGCTAACCAACTTTCCTAGGGTCCGCACGTTCTTTATCGAAGCCCACATTACTCGCACTTTCCACATCAAAGACAACGTAGTATACAAATGGATTAGCTCTCAAGCAACGCGTGCCACAGACATCATAAATTTAAGGCGCAATAAAACCGAAGATGCTGGCCTGAAAGCGATCTGGGACGATCGGAAAGGGGATATAGAGCAGATACAAACATGGCTCATGGAGAGCGCGGATACCTTTATAGTCATCCAAGGGCCCAGAGGCTCAGGCAAGAAGGAGCTTGTTTTAGATCAGGCGCTGAAAGGTCGGAAAAACACTTTAGTGATAGACTGCAAACCCATCCAAGAAGCGAGGGGTGACAGCGCGACTATCTGCGCAGCTGCGCTTGAGGTTGGATACAGACCCATATTCTCGTGGATGAACAGTATTAGCAGCCTGATCGATCTAGCAGCGCAAGGCACGATCGGAACCAAGACTGGGTTCTCGGAGACCTTGGACGCTCAATTAGCCAAGATATGGCAGAACACGGCCAATGCGCTGAAGAAGATCGCGTTGGATGGACGCAAGAAAGACGACAAAGATGCAGAGCTGGATGACGACGCTTACCTGGAGGCTCACCCGGAACGAAGGCCTGTCGTCGTGGTTGATAACTTCCTGCACAAGTCGCAGGAAAGCAATATGGTGTATGACAAGATTTCGGAATGGGCTGCTAACCTTACCACTGCCAATATCGCTCATGTGGTTTTCCTCACGAATGATGTATCGTTCTCGAAATCACTGAGCAAAGCCCTTCCTGACCGGGTCTTTCGTCTGATCGCGCTTGGGGATTGTTCCCCAGAAGTTGCGAAACGGTTCATCATCAACCATTTAGACGCTGATGCAGAAGACGGTGGTGGTCCCGAACCAAAGCCAAAACCATCCCAAATGCGGGCGGACCTAGCTGAGCTCGACGATTGCATTTCTACGCTAGGCGGTCGACTGACAGATTTGGAATTCCTCGCAAGGAGGATCAAGACTGGTGAAAGTCCAAAGAAGGCCGTGCGCCAGATCACCGAACAGTCTGCATCAGAGATCTTGAAGATGTACATACTGGGCAGCGGTCCCCGCCAATGGACACCGGAGCAAGCATGGCATCTCGTCAAGTCTCTGGCGGCATCGGAATCTCTCCGCTACAATGAAATCTTGCTATCGGACATATTCAAATCCGGCGGCGAAGCCACGCTTCAAGCACTCGAGCAAGCGGAAATGATCACGATCGTCTCCAGCAACGGGCGTCCAACCAGTATCAAGCCAGGCAAACCGGTCTACACCGCAGCGTTCCGTCAACTGACGGGCGATAATGTATTGAAAGCTCGACTGGATCTGGCTACATTGTCTGAGCTGATCAAGATTGAGACTCAGGGCATTGACAAGTACGAGGCTGAATTGCATCTTCTTGGCAGACTACCCGGCTCACCGGCGGAGGTTACGGGTCGGACTAAATGGCTCCTTGGCAAGTTGTACGCCGGTCAGGCCAAGGTCGAACAGTATGAGAAGGAAAGTGGCGTGTTGAAGAAGGTGCTTCAGCAGGAGTATTGAGGATGGGGTTGGGATTTGTATATGGCAAGGATATTGTGTATTTAGCGCTAAGATACCACTCTGCACATTCATGGACATGTTTTCTCCGAAATATCAAGACTTCCTCATCATGACTCCATGCACGCTTGAATCTTATACTTTACCCTCCGCATATTTGTCGTACCTATCATACCTGACACACTTATTACTCCCATAATAGCCATTGATAAAAGAACAAGTAAGCCTTCAATTAGACTCCTGCCTTCCGTGCCTTCATATTCGACGTTTTAGCTTTGCATTAGGCATCGTATAGCATTAGATATCTACGTTAGGTCAAAGTGGTAAGTGGTACGAGTTGGGAAAAGACATGAAGGACGGAGGATATTAGGCTTGGTGTATCTTTTTGTAGAAACGCACCGACTTGTAGGTAGTAGAGATCAGAGACTGTGTCGAGAGAGAGCCGGGCTCGGTACTGCTGAGCAAAAGGATGCGTTAGTGGATAATGTATGTTATTGCTTGGTGATGAATGGGATCAGGTGGAGATGTCGTCCGTTGCCAAGAGATCACGGGCCGTGATTTCTAGATTTAGCCCAATTGAGCGTCAGCCCTATATAGCACTCCGCGTCGCGCGATTCATTTCGCGAATCGTCTTTTTCATCTCTAATACCAACACACGGCGCCCTCCATTACGCTGTATCCTTTCCTCTTCAATCGCAATCATGGCCCAAGATCAGCCCACAGTTGATACCTCCTCCGTCGGCAATGAGACAAAGCCCGCTCAGACCGTTGCAGAAGGGAAAGGGAAGGGCAAGGCGGCCGATATTGCGCCTCAGGACGTGAGCATGGGGGAAGAGGACAGCAGCTCTGACGAAGAGACCGGTGCTGAGGATGAGGTATGCGCCTTGCATCTATCTTGTTTTTCGCCGTAAAGGACTCACCACTGACATACACCACTACAGTCAAAAGAAGAGCGTATGCCTACCCATCCATCACCTACAATTTTCCGCTAACCCCGCGCTCTTGAATTGCAGCAGAGGAAGAAGATGACGACAACATGGAGGAAATCGACACGGACAACATCATCAACGACGGCCGCCGCACACGTGGTAAAACCATTGACTTCGCCAAAGCAGCCCAGAATGCCGGCGACGAGCTCGACGAGGATGATGACGAGGATGATGATGATTTTGAGGAGAAGGAGGATGATGCGATGCATGAGTAGGCACATCCTCTTTTCTGTTCTTGATTGTTCTTCATGCGTGGATTGCATTGGACGGAATCCGCATAGTGGCCTGCTATACAGTATCACAGGTGCACCGAAATATGCGAAGCAGGTTTACAAAATCGTTCACAAGCGAGCATGGTCCCTAAGCAGGCTGGGCTGGACTTGAATCGAATGGGACAAAAGCGATCCGGGAGCATGCACTTTGTGAATATGTATACGCACCAGAGTAAGACATAAGATAGAGAATAAAGGTCTCTACGTCCTCCCAATATTCGGGATGGGCCTAAAGTTTTATACGAACAAAGATATGCCAAGCTTTGTCTAGTTCTACAGGCTTCGTGGAAATTTGTACCCATCCATAATGACCAAACAAGCAATGGCCAATCCTACTTTTCGCAAACCCTCAGATCTCAATCTTGCCACATCATTCATTATGTTAATTTACTAGACTCCACCGCTGTAGCCTTTGCGCTCCTCCAACTCCCTGCCATTGTCCCCCGCAAAGGCCACCTCTTCACGAACCGTCCCCGTCTAGCTCAGGCTCCCACTTACCACTACAATGGCTTCAAGGTATGTGCCTTTCCCAATCATCTTCTCCATCTGAGACAGCTCAACATGGCAATCGGCAGATTCGGTACCTCGACGCTCCACCAGCGCGATCCGCGCTCCGCCCTCTTCGACTCTTACACTGGCGATCGCAATCACACAAACAGCGCTTCACCAGCGCGGGCAGGGAGCGGATACGGATATGCGGGCGCTGGATCCGGTGTCGGTGTAGGAGCGGACGGTGGGATGGGGCAGGTCAATGGCGGCTTCAGGGCTGCTACGCCGAATTCGAGGTACGCTTCACAGGCATAAATACAACCGAGGAGGAGAGCGCAGCTAGAAGCAGGAGGGTGGTCGCCTTATCCAAAGAGGGATACTGGGAGCAGAGGCTGACATTCTACATGAGGAACGTTGCAGAGGTCAATACAGCGACGCCGTCCTCTCCGAACTCGAGAACCAAAACGATCGGGAAATAGAAGGCATCTCCTCCAAAGTAAAGATGCTAAAAGATGTTCGCCACCACCCCATCTCTTCCTTTCCCTATTCAATCACTGATAGTGCGTGCGTGCGAAATACAGCTCACCATCTCCATCGGCGATGAGATCCGCTCCTCCTCTTCCCTCGCCGACACCATGAATGACTCCTTTGACAATACGCGCGTAAGGTTACGGGGGACGATGAACCGCATGTTGCGGATGGCGGAGAAGACGGGCGTGGGGTGGAAGATCTGGGTTGGGTTTATTTTGGCTGTGTGGCTGCTTTTTGCGTATGTTTGGCTGTTTTGAAGGAGGGGATGGGACTTTGAGACTATATGGAAGATGGACTGGAGATTCTGCAGATGGGCAGAGAGAGTATGCATACTATGACTCCCGACTGGGGAAGCATCGGAGCATAAGAGCCAAAGCGCTCGAGGAGTTTGAGAGGGCGAGGGCATCTTGGTGCATACGATTGCGCCAAACGAGCAGCATGCTCTGCAACGACGAGCTCGAAAACTATCGAACCGTCCAGTCAAGCAGGATCATTCACCTGCGTCCTTCCTAGTATGCGATAAAGAGACCACGAAGATAAGTTTAGAGATTCGAATCCATTAACTCAGCTGAGCTGAGCACAATACGGGTATCAAGTAAAACCCACCCCACACCCCCAACTCCCAACAGCAATAACACAACCGCCTCCCTCAATTCTCCTCCAACCCAGGCGACACCCCCCCAAACGCACCCCTCCTCCCACCAAAACGCGGCGCCGCAACAACACCCCCACCCCCACTCCCACCTCCATTCCCAAACACCGAACTCCCCAACACCCCGGCCCCACCCCCACCCCCAGGCGTCCTCACCACCTCCCCCGTCCTCGTATTAAAAGTCGCCAACCTTGGCCCCCTCCCACTCCCATTCCCCACTCCACCCCCATCATCCTCCCCATCACTCCCCTCATCCTCAACCTCCGTATC
>JAABUN010003459.1_pt1 | contig 24381 bp, 21 predicted proteins | sample 5559311 | NCBI WGS metagenome assembly JAABUN01 (sample SAMN10711877, study PRJNA513370) | rock metagenome | isolation source: Antarctica rocks | place: Antarctica: Victoria Land, Siegfried Peak sud
CACTCATGCAGCGTAGCACGGGCAACACCATACTTTTTTGATAACCTTCGGTAACTGATCCCTCCGAATAAATACTCGTCAATTATTGCTTGTTTGTTTACAATGTTGTCCATCTTTTACAATTTTTAATTGTAAACCTATTTTAGGACGAGACACATAGCTTCATTGGGATAAGGAGTTTTCCCAGTCATTCCCTGCGCCTGCACTACTGCTATATTTATATATAGCAGACCATCGCGGGTAATTAATTAAAAGCCGGCCATTCTCTTCTTTTGAAATTCCTGTTACCTGGTAAGTGCTGTCTTCAAAAACCAATTCCAGTTTATCATTAGCTGTATCTTCTTTTTTACATGCCAGTGTTATAAGCGCAGTTAAAGCCAGCATTGCTGTATATTTTTCATATAATTTTTAGTAATTGTTATGTTTATAATTAGTAAAACTGTTGGTGGCTAACACCAACAGCTTAATTAAATTAAAGTATTACTTAAAAAGTGTTTAAGAACACATAGACATAAATTTTTAAAATAGCTTACTTAACTTCTTCAGATTGCTTTTTCATTTGATCTGCCAGCATTGTATCAGGCATTACATTAGCCATCGCTACCTGTACTTTATTTTTAAAGCCGGATACCACTTTATCATCTCCTTTCATCAGTGCTTCATAAGCATCTTTAGCAACATCGGCAGGATCAGATAGTTTTGACTTATCTTCCACCAATTTTGAGTTTTGAGCCCCCGCTTTATTAAAGAAATCTGTATCGGTGGCCCCGGGCTGAAGGACAGTAAGTGTAACATCAGTATCTTTTACCTCACTGATTAATGCTTCGGTAAAGGACAGAATATATGCTTTTGTACCGCCGTAAACAGATTGCAGCGTAGCTGGCAATTCGGAAACTACAGAACCTAATTGCAATATTTTTCCTTCGTTTCGCGCTACCATGTCTTTTAAAAAAAGGTAGGTAAGCGTAGTAAGCGAAACAACATTTAATTGTATAATCTGAAGCTGTCGCTGGAGATCAGTTTCAGTCAAAGGTCCATACACGCCTTGTCCTGCGTTGTTCACTAAGACATTTACCACAATACCTTTTGCTTTTACTTCTTCATACAATTCCTCAGCAGCGTTTGCGTTAAACAGGTCTTTCGCAATAGGTATTACTTCCACATTATATTGAGAAGAAATTTCATCAGATTTGTTCTGTAGCTCATTTAATGACCGCGCTACAATAATAAGATTATAGCCATTTTGAGCAAAAACTTTAGCCAGTTCGTAACCTATGCCACTTGTAGCACCGGTAATTAATGCATACCCTTTCTGATTGTTTTCTGTTGCCATAAAATTTGTTTTTGATTATATATAAATAAAAGTTTATTTTATTAACTATTAGTAATAACAATTATTGTTCCTTCAATGTTAGAACTTTAGAGTATTATTATGGAAGACTTTCACGTACGGTTCTGTGAGAGGGTGAAGCTTAAATGCTTTGCCCTACTCGGCCAACTATATTGCAGTGAAAACAAAAGCTGGTATTAAAAAGTGATAAACTATAATATTCGAAATGTGACTATACAAAAAGAGGCCGTCTTACCAAAAGTAATTTAGACGACCTCTTTTCAATTAAATCTTTGTTATCCTACAATTTAATTCCCAGCGATAAGCTTAGCACCCTGTTTTTTCCTTTATCGTTTGAACTGTTATCTGTACCTGAATTTATCTTAACCAATCCATAACCGTAATTAGCAGCTATATTAAATTTAGGAAATTCAATACCTGCAAGAGCATTGAGGCCATAATCAAATTTTTTAAGTTTACCATAGCCATAGTTTTCTTCCTGAGAAGTGGTCGGGTTATCATTGCTGTAAACAATATTTTTATTTGAGTTTGCTACAACACCAATTGTATGTATTTCAACTTTGTTTTTACCTGCAATACCTGCCGCCGCATACGGGCCTGCTCCTATGTAAAACTTACTATACTCTCCAACAGGTATTTTACCTACAAAATTCAGTGGTAGCTCCAGGTACATCGGGTTTGAAGAGGCCTTGTAATAAAAGTTTTCCGTTTCCTTACCTAATTGAGTTTTAGCTCCTTTACCTGTAAATATCAGCCCTGGCTGCAAAGAGAAGTAATCAGATAAAGGAACATCATAACCGATACCGGCATGAAAACTTGTAAGATTGTTAGCTTGATCAACTCTGCCATTATCCGTTACAGAAATGTTAGCAAAATTAACACCGCCTCTTATTATAAATCCACCGCGGTTCGGTGAAGTTTTCGCTTGAGCCATCGCTCCAAATGACATCAACGAAATTGCTGCTGCACATAAAATAATTTTCTTCATATTCTTTTTGTTTTACTTATTTCCATGTGTCCATTTTTATGCCATTGAAGGAAAAATAAGAGCAATGTGAGTAAATGTGAATCGGTCTTTGACTTTATCAACAACTTTAATATATATTCTCTTTTATTATTTTCAAAAGTTTATTACTTCTTTCCTTCATTAATTTATCAAATCAAGGCTTATCCGTTGGTTCAATTCTTGTAGCTATCGGATAATAATTAAAATTTTATAAAATGGAAGGAAAAAAAACAGTAGTATTAGGAGCTTCTGCTAATTCATCAAGATACAGTAATATAGCTATTAATCGATTAAGTGCATATAAACATCCTGTAGTTGCTGTAGGGCTGAGAGAAGGCAAAGTCGGAGATGTAAATATTGTAAAAGGCCAGCCAAAAGAAGAAAATGTTGACACAATAACATTATACCTTAATTCAGGCAATCAAAAGCAGTATTACGATTACATTTTATCACTGCAACCTAAACGTATTATATTTAATCCCGGTGCAGAAAATGATGAATTAGAAGAATTAGCTAATAAAAATGGTATAAAGACTATGGAGGCGTGTACATTGGTAATGCTGAGTACAGGACAGTATTGAAACCCCCGACCCCTAAAGGGGAGGAAGGAAATCCTATAGCAAGGGCCTGAAGAAACATCAGTTGAAGCATGCTTAAATATCTTCTATTACAAAAGTATCCTTAACCCTTATTCCTTTTTCAGTCATCTGAATTGTACAACATTCAATCTTTGGGTCATGCTCAAAGAACAATATATAATCTTTCTCCACTGCTTCCAGCGAAAATCCTTTCTTCTCGCCCAACGTTTTTAATGGAAACATGTCATAACTCATCACATAAGGCAAAGGCAGGTGTGCAGCCGAAGGAAGCAAATCTGCCATATACACTATTGTTTTGCTTTTATATTGTATGGTTGGCAGCATCATAGCCTGCGTATGTCCGTACGCAAATTTTATAGTTATACTTTTATCAAATATTGATACCCCTTCCTTTATTTCAGCAAACTGCAACCTGCCACTTTCTTTTATAGGCAAAATATTTTCTTTTAAAAATGAGGCTTTCTCACGGTCGTTTGGTTCTGTTGCCCATTGCCAGTGTTGTTCATTGCTCCAGCAAGTCGCATTCTTAAATGCAGGCACGAGTTTATCCCCTTCTCTTACAATGGCTCCGCCGCAATGATCAAAATGGAGATGTGTAAGAAAAACATCTGTTATGTCATCTTTTGTAAAACCATGCTTTGCCAGCGAACTTTCCAATGTATCATCTCCATGTATATAGTAATAACTGAAAAACTTTTCATCCTGTTTATTGCCCATACCGGTATCAACTAAAATTCTTTTGTCCCCGGTATCAATCAGCAAACATCTCATTGCCCAGGTACACATATTATTTTCATCAGCAGGATTTAGTTTGTTCCATATACTTTTAGGCACGACTCCAAACATTGCTCCCCCATCTAACTTAAAATAACCAGCGTTGATTGTGTAAAGTTTCATTTTGCTATGTTTAATACCTGTGCTCTTTTTTCCTTTTGCAATGTCATAAATAATGAAATAAGCGCGGCAATAAAAAAGATTATCAGTGCAATAACAGAGTTTCGCATATTGCCTGTCAATTGTTGCACAAAGCCAAAGCTAAACATGCCTATTACAATAGCTATTTTTTCTGTAACATCGTAAAAACTAAAGAATGAAGCAGTATTATGTGTTTCAGGCATTATCTTTCCGTAAGTAGATCTGCTAAGCGATTGAATGCCGCCCATTACAAGGCCTACAGATACAGCAATTATGTAAAATTCAAATTCAGTCGTAATAAAATATGCACATATGCATATCGCTATCCATATTAATACTACCAGGATCAATACCTGGAAGTTTCCAAAACGTTGAGATAGCTTAGCCATAATATATGCCCCGGCTATTGCCACTATCTGAATTATTAACAGAGAAATGATAAGTTTTGGTGTTGGCAGGCCTATAACCTGGCTCGCAAATAAGGTGGCAGCCAGCATAACAGTCTGAACCCCCATACTATAAAAGAAAAATGATAACAGGTATCGTTTCAGTACCGGCATATGCTTTATCTGTGTCCATACCTTATTCAATTCTTTAAAACCATTTGTAAGAATGTTATTGCCTTTGTTTTGAAATGCCGCAATTCCTTCAGGTAAGCGTGCAAAGGCTATTTGTGCAAATCCCATCCACCAGATACCAACTAACAGGAATGATAAACGGGGCGCAAATGATGAGTCTTTTATTCCAAAAAATTCAGGCTTTAATACAAATGCAAAACATACTAATTGCAGTAAAACACTTCCTATATATCCATAAGCAAATCCTTTTGCACTAACCCTGTCCTTGTCTTCATCTGAAGCAATCTCAGGTAAATAAGAATTATAAAATACAAGGCTGCCACAATAACCAATAGCTGCAAGTATGCAACAAATGATACCTAACGAAAGTGTGTTTTTAGTAAACCAATATAACGAACAGCATGCAAGACTGCCGAGATAACAAAAGAACTGCATAAATTTTTTCTTGTTCCCTTTGTAATCTGCTATGGAAGAAAGAATAGGAGAAATAACAGCAATAATCAGGTAAGCAAGCGCAATTGCATAATTGTATAAGGAAGCACTTTCAAATTCACTGCCTGAAAATATAATTTTATGATTAGCGACTCCATTAGTTCGGGTAGTGGTAATAGCATCATAATAAGCAGGAAATATAGTGGTTGTGATTACAAGGTTATATGCACTGTTTGCCCAGTCGTACATTGCCCAGGCATTAATAACCTTCTTGTCAGCAGTTTGCATAGAACACTTTTGTAGCTTAAAGATAGGAAAGAAGAAAATCAGGAATGACGAATTAAAATGTATATTATGTTTAAGTAAGTAAAAAATATTCTCTTTCACTTTTCTCACCCTTAACCTTTCAACCATTATTGCAAATAACCTGTAAAAATAAGTGCGAGCAAAACAGCGCCAACTATAATGCGGTACCAGCCAAAAAGCTTAAAACCATAGCGCTGCAGGTAAGAAATAAAAAATTTAATAGCAATAAGTGCGACAATAAATGCCACAAGATTTCCTACGCCAAGAATAGTAAGGTTATTTGTATCTTTCAATACCTGGGGGTGCTCTTTATAAGTTTTTAAAAGCTTGTAACCTGTTGCAGCAGCCATTGTAGGTACAGCCAGAAAAAATGAAAACTCTGCTGCTAACCTGCGTGTAAGTTTTTGTTGCATGCCGCCAATAATAGAAGCTGCACTGCGGCTGACACCAGGTATCATCGCTATACATTGCCATAAGCCAATGACGAAAGCTTTTCCGAAAGTTATATTTCTTTCTTTATCAATTACAGGCCTGTCGAATACCTTATCAATAAATAATAAAATAAAACCACCGGCCAATAAACTTACAGCAACAGTAGTCGAACTGTCAAGCATTTCATCTATTCTGTCTGAAAGTAAAAAACCAATAACTAATGCGGGAATAACAGCAACAATTAATTTCAGATAAAATTGCCATTTTACAAAATCAAAAAACTTTTTCCAATATAAAACTACAACACTTAAAATTGCTCCTGACTGAATGGCTATAGTAAAAAGCTGTGTAAATGGGTCTTCTTTGGGCAACATTAATATTCTTTCTGCTATGATCATATGTCCCGTTGATGATATAGGCAAAAATTCGGTTATGCCTTCTACTATCGCAATTATAATGCTCTGAATTAACGTCATAGCCGTTAAAAATACATGGTTTTATAAGACGGAAAAAATTGAATTGAAAAAGGCGATGTTCCTCATCGCCTTTTAACAATAAGAAGTATTATTGCTGAGTTTTTGGTCTTTTAAAAATCGCATATATTTCAATCATCAATCCCGCTAATATTAAAATAGGAGCAATAGTTATACGGGCTGTGCTGTAAACAAGTTTATAATCAAACTGGTTAGGACTTTCATTTTTTCCGCCAGACATAATCAGCATGCCTATAGCCACAACAGCAACACCAATTCCCATCCACCTATAGTTGTCTTTTTCAAACAAAGGTAATTTAGGTTTCTGTTTAGCAACAGAGGGGTTTCTTAGTGTCGATGCCCGGGTTGAAGCATAAGTTTTCTTTTCAGCCATTATTTGTTATTTAGAGGGTACAAAGTAAAACAATTATATATAAACGCCTACCGATATAAATCTAAAGAATTAATAAAGATCGTCAAGGCTCATTTTAAGATACTTGATAACACTGCGGTGTGTACTGAATAATGATATACCAACACCAATCACTATCATCCCTCCAACTAAAATAAGGGTAAGTTTTGTGTCACGAATAGTGGCTAACGCAGGAAACTGGCGCTCAGCCCACCCGATAAGAAGGAACAACAACAGTATTGCAACCCCGGCACTGATAAGCCCATTTAGTACAGCCCTAAAATCCATAGGCCGTGCAATGAACCCTCTTGTGGCGCCAACCATTTGCATTGTTTTAATAAGAAATCTGTTGCTGAACATGGCAAGGCGAATGGTGTTATCAATGCTTACAATCACAAGAGTACATAACACTACGGCTACTACAAAAAATATCAATCCAAGTTTACCGGCACGTTCATTTAAATTATTCACAAGTAATTTAGGGTAGGTAATCTGGTCAATCTCACCGCCCCATCTGCTTAAAATATCATCAGAAATTTTATTAAGGCTGTCCTGGTTTACATACATTGACCTGGCATAAAAATCTACACTTTCAGGCAAAGGATTATAATCAAGTATTTTTGCCCAATCTTCATTATTTCCCTCTTTGCTCCAGATCGCTTTTGCACCTTCTTTATTTATATACTGCACATTTTTAGCATAAGGCTGCTTCGCAATGTATTGCTGTACCATATTAATCGTGTCACTGTTTGTGGTACGCAGGTATGCGCTTATGCGAATATCTTCTTTAAAGGAATTGCCGGCAAAATTAAAATTCAGAAATATCCAACCTAATATTCCCATAATTAGAAGTACGAGCGCCACACCAACAATACTGTAAATATAACTTGGCTTACTGCGTTTGCTCGAGGCTTTTCCAAATTGCGACATATGGTTATTTAAATTTTAAGTGCGGTTGCAAATGTAGTGGATTGAGGTCTAAAACCTTAATTTTGCACCTTGCCGATTATTTGTTAATGCAGTTAAATTACGTACTTGCTGCATCAAAGTAGTTAAAGACTTGTTAGTGTTTTTTTGGTAGCCGGCATTTGAATAATAATTGCCCTCCGTTGCTTCGCACTCTTGTACCTTTTGTATGAAATGCGGCTTTTATCGAAGCGATTTTTCACGCAGAGTAACGTAAGGAAGCAAAGAAGCATAAGAATTATTGCATCCCCTTTTATACAAAAAATAGAAAGGGATAAAATAAAAGACCCAATCTTGATTTTTAAATTTTAGTTTAAATAAATAAAATGTTTGTAAAGGCTTTACGGTAAAAAACAACAAATTTCTCTTACACCTTACCTTAAACCCTATACCTTGAATTTACAAAATGGAATATAACTTCAGAGATATTGAAAAGAAATGGCAGCAGTACTGGAAAGAAAATGATACTTATAAAGTAAGTAATCCCGATAACAATCGGGACAATAAGCCAAAATTTTATGTGCTCGATATGTTTCCTTATCCAAGTGGTGCAGGTCTGCACGTAGGGCATCCGCTTGGCTATATAGCAAGCGATATTTATGCACGCTTCAAAAGGCTCAAAGGATTTAATGTACTTCACCCAATGGGTTTTGACAGTTTTGGTTTGCCTGCAGAACAATATGCAATAGAAACTGGTCAACATCCTGCTGTAACGACTGAAAAAAATATTCAACGCTACCACGAACAGTTAGATAACATCGGCTTTTGCTACGACTGGAGCCGTGAGATTAGAACCAGTGACCCTAAATATTATAAATGGACTCAATGGATTTTTTTGCAACTGTTTAATAGCTGGTTCAACCGGCAAAGCCATAAAGCTGAACCGATATCAAAACTGGTTTCAATATTTGAACAGGAAGGCAATGCAAGCTATGAGTGTCCGGGAAATGAAAAACTGATCTTTACAGCAGAAGATTGGAAAAACTATGATGAGAACCGCAGGCAGGAAATATTAATGAACTATCGCCTTGCTTATTCAGCCTTTGGAGAAGTAAACTGGTGCGAAGCCCTCGGAACAGTACTTGCCAATGACGAAGTGGTAAACGGAGTAAGTGAACGTGGAGGACATTCTGTAGAAAAAAAGAAAATGCGCCAATGGTACCTGCGGATAACAGAATATGCAGACCGTTTACTGCAGGGCCTGGAGCAAGTTGACTTTAGCGGGTCGATGAAGGATATGCAGAGGAACTGGATAGGGAAATCGCAGGGCGCGGAGATTACGTTTCGCCTCACCCCCAGCCCTTCTCCTTGCGGAGAGGGGAGTGGAGAGACTACCAAAGAAAAAATCTCAGGACATTTTTTTAAAACAACTAATCAGTCGTTTTGGAAAACTTTGAAAGAATATGGAAGGGATAATAGGAAGAATCCTACAGAAGCAGAAAACATTTTATGGCAAAGATTGCGGAATAATCAGCTTGACATTAAAGTGAGAAGGCAACATGCTATTAATAGCTTTATTGCAGATTTTGCTTTCATGGAAATAAAGCTGGTGGTGGAAATAGATGGGGAATATCATAATGAAGAACAACAAAAAGAATACGACGAATCAAGAACAAATTATTTGAAAGAGTTCGGTTTTGATATTCTTCGGTTCACTAATCAGGAAGTACTGCAGCAAACAGAAAACGTAATTAAAAAAATAAAAGATGAAATAGAAAAAAGAAAGCAATTAAAAAAGACAGGCCTAAAAGTTCCCCTTCTCCGCGAGGAGAAGGGGTTAGGGGATGAGGCGACATTGAAGGTGTATACAACAAGACCCGACACCATTTTCGGCGTCGACTTTATGGTTCTCGCCCCCGAACACGAACTCGTCCAAAAAATCACTTCTCCCCAACAAAAACCCGAAATTGACAAATACCTCGAATATGTAAAAAGCCGGAGCGAAAGAGAACGCTTAGCAGAGGTGAAACAAATTACAGGTGCTTTTACTGGTGCTTATGCCCTCAATCCTTTTGATGGTCGTGAAATTCCTATCTGGATCAGTGAATATGTTTTAGCTGGTTATGGCACAGGTGCAATTATGGCTGTGCCCTGCGGTGATCAGCGCGATTATGCTTTTGCAAAACATTTTAATATTCCCATCACTAATATTATTGGTGATGCTTATAATGGTGATGAAGCTAACCCTACCAAAGATGCCATTTTACAAAACAGTGGCTTTATCGATGGAATGGTAATGCGTGATGCTATTGATGTGGTAATTGAAGAACTGGAAGAAATGGGCATTGGCAAACGAAAAGTAAACTACAAAATGCGTGATGCAGGTTTTAGCCGGCAACGTTATTGGGGCGAGCCATTTCCTATTGTTTATAAAGATGGAATTGCTTATCCTTTAGATGAAAATCAACTTCCTTTAGAATTGCCTTACGTTGAAAGTTATAAACCAGGACCGGAAGGTGAAGGCCCTTTAGCAAACATACCAGAATGGGTTAACCTCCCTTCTCCGCAAGTTGCTCCCCCCTCTCCGCGAGGAGAGGGGCAGGGGGTGAGGCTTGAAACCAATACAATGCCTGGTTATGCTGGTTCATCCTGGTATTTTCTTCGTTATATGGATCCTCATAATGATAAAGAATTTGTTGACAGAAAAGCAGCAGATTACTGGGGACAGGTTGATTTATATATTGGAGGGACTGAGCATGCAGTTGGCCATCTATTGTATAGCCGTATGTGGACAAAAGCTTTATATGATTTAGGATACATTGGTTTTGATGAGCCTTATAAGAAGTTGGTGAATCAGGGGATGATTCAGGGAGTAAGTGCATTTGCAAATGTTGTTGGATTTAATTTTGGAAGAAATTTGATGGCAACGTTAAACGATGAACAAAAAGATAAAATTAAAAGGCTAAAGGAAAAATATGTAGATCCTGAAAGTATAAATAGATACGTATCTGAAGATTTGATGAAATATTTACTTACTACATTCCACTCCCCTTCAACCAAGGAAGAAAAAGAACATATGGATTTTCAAAAACGGCTCTATAATATTTTATTGAAACCGGTAGGTGAAGATATGGATGATTTGGAATTAAGTGACATTGTTAAAATACATCCTTTTAATAATTACTATAAAGTCCATGTGCCTATTGAATATGTTAACAAGAATGATGAGTTAGATTATGAAAGATTAAAAAAAGAAAATGTAAAATTTGCTCAAGCTGAATTTGTGGCTATGGATAAAACATTCATATGCAGTAGAGAGGTTGAAAAAATGTCTAAATCAAAACTGAATGTTATAAGCCCATATATCCCAGCAGAGACTAACAATGAAGGACATGTAATTTCATCAGCGTATGGAGTTGTAGAGGATTATGGTGCCGACACTTTTCGTATGTATGAAATGTTCCTTGGACCAGTGGAGCAAAGCAAACCCTGGGATACAAAAGGCATTGAAGGTGTGCATAGGTTCTTACGTAAACTCTGGAGATTATATGTAGATGAATCAAAAGGATTGATTGTAACAAATGATGCACCTACACCTGCGGAACTGAAAGTGCTTCACAAAACAATAAAAAAGATTGAAGACGACACCGAGCGTTTCAGCTTCAATACTGCTGTAAGTGCTTTTATGGTTTGTGTAAATGAATTAAACGATTTGAATTGTCATAAAAAGGAAATCCTTGAGCCTCTGGTTATTTTGCTCACACCATACGCCCCACATGTTTCAGAAGAATTATATCACCTTCTTAATAACTCCCTCTCCCTTGGAGAGGGCCGGGGTGAGGTCTCTGTATTAGATGCACCTTTCCCAAAATTCGAAGAAAAATATCTTATAGAAAGCTCCAAAGAATATCCAATCAGCATCAATGGAAAAGTAAGAGCAAACATAAATATTTCATTAGATGCAGCCCAACCCGAAGTTGAACAAATTGTTTTGCAAAATGAAATCGTACAAAAGTGGCTTGATGGAAAATCACCGAAAAAAATAATATTTGTAAAAGGCAGAATGATAAATGTAGTAATCTAGATTACTTGGAGAAATCATTTTATAAAATCTGAAATTAAAGATTATAACCGTAGCAAGTTTTAGCTGCGGTTTTTTTTATAGTAATATTCATAATAATTTATAAAAAAAATGTTGCAAAATCCACTGTCTGGTTTATTGAAAAAGCATTCTTCTGATTTTCACACTGTGGTTCCGTTCGATCCTGATAAAGATAAATTGTTGCAACTTTATTTTACGGCTGTAAATACAACACTTACAGACGAAATATTATCAGATACAAATGCTTTTTCTAAATATATTAATAAGTTGCTTGATACAAAATATAAATACGGTATCGGTGGCTATGATGAATATCGTACTATTTATGCAAGAAGCTCAGTTTTTGACACCACCGAAGAACCACGCCGTCTTCACTTAGGTATTGATATCTGGGGAGTTGCAGGCACACCTGTTTTTGCACCTTTGGGTGGTTATGTACATAGCTTTGCCTTCAATGACCAATATGGAGATTATGGAGCTACTATTATTCTCCATCACCAGTTAGATGGAGTTTCTTTCAATACCCTTTATGGTCATTTGACTTTGCAAGACATTGCAGGTCTGCAGGAAGGACAATATATAACACGAGGTGCAGAGTTTGCTCATTTTGGCGAGCCCCATGAAAACGGAAATTGGCCACCACACCTGCATTTTCAAATAGTGCAGGAGATGCATGAAAAAAGAGGGGATTACCCCGGTGTTTGCAAGTACTCTGAGAGAGAGAAATATTTTTCTAATAGTCCTGACGCTGATACAATATTGAAAATGATGCAGTATGCTGTTTAATTTGAATTTAATGGTAATGCTGAACAAATTCTAACTCAAATTAAAGACAATTCTAAATCAGCAACATTTTAAAAAGGTTCCCCTGCAGTTTAAAAATTGCTAAACCTTATTCCGACACTATACGGATACTGCTCTAACCCGCTCTCTTGTAAACGATGCATACTGTAAGTTCCATACAGGTGGATGGGCCCAATGCCAAGTTCACCAATATAAGCAAGCCGGAATTTTTCTAAACCCAGATCTCCTTTTGTTTTTACTTTACCTCTTTCAGCGCTTACTTGTTTATTATGGCTTCCTATAAGATAACCAGCGCTTACTCCTGCACTAAATGTTAAGCCTTTATGTCCCGGATTTGTATTTACATTCAGCATGAAAGGAACTGATGCATAGGCAGCATATAATTTATTCTTTGAAAAATTGACAGTGTCTCTATAAATGTAAACAGGATTTTTATTATAACTGATATTGCTCTCGTAACGGAAGTTAAACATTTCTAAGCCTAGCCCATATTTAAGATTCACGTAGCCCTTAGCAAGGTTAAGACGTTGCATTACAACCCAGATATTTACATTAGAGCTTTTGCTTGCCCGTAGTTTCAGATCATCTTTAGTTATTTCCTTATCTCCTGCCCGGATTGTTTGCAGAAAGCTTTGAGCCTCAGCATTTGCATAGTTTGTTTTATCATTGATATTTGCAAAGCCAAGGTCAAAGATCCACCAGTTTGTTTTAAGTTTTGCAGGTTTATACGGCCTTTCTTCTGCAGCTGTTTTTGTTGTTCTTTCTCTGCTTTTTTTAATGATAATAAAGTCTCCTACTATAAGAGTGTCCACCCTGCTTTTAGATGTGTCGATAATTTTCTTTGTAGTGTCAGCCATATTTTTTGTACTATCAGTTTGGCCAAAACCTGCTTTTGCAACCAGTAAGGTTGCGAGAATAAAGTAAATCTTTTTCATTGCTTTAATATGATTTGTTGTGGTGTTAGGCTAATATTACTTATTGTTTTGAAGCTGCCATTTTTTTAATTGTCGTCGCGGCGCATCTTCTTATCAACAAAAACTGCTGCTTTTTTTAAAAGACCTTTCAGTTTATTTTTATTTATTCCTACGGAACCGATATATACACTTTTTTCTTCGTCGTCATGGTCTGTTTCAAGATATACGGCACGGGTAACTAAAGGTTGATCTTCTTTTACCAATAGGCCGTTAATCATTACATTATTTTTTCCATCATGATTAATCAAATCAGGCTTACTGTTGTCATCTAAATTTGCTAATTTTTTTTCTGTATCAACTTGTGTTGAGTTCGGGGGTGTTGTTTCTGATACTGCTATGTTTTGAGACGGAATTTGTGTTTCCTTTTTATTTTTTATTTTTTCAACATGAACTGTTGCTGCCTGAATTTTTATTTTTGTAAACTTCGAATTATTATCTTTTTCCTGCTTCCTGGTATTTACCGTTGAATAGTTTGCATCTGTTCTGTTTTCCTTTCTCTCATTTAACGAAACAACCCCTTTTTCTGTTACAGATTTTTGCACTATATTATTATCATTATTATTTTTTAATGTTTCTTCAGGCTTTGGAGAAGCTGTTATAACAATTTTTTCAGGGCTGATTTCATTTTTATTAATCACAATAAATGATATATACACAATACCTGCAATTGCTGCCGCTGCACCCATTCTTACAAAGGCAAGAGATATAATTCGTATTCCTTTTTTTTCTTTATGATACAAATTTTCTTTACCTGCAAATGAAATAACTTCCGGCTGCAGTCTTGTTTGTTGCAGCAGAGTAAATTCATTTTGTAATTGAGGGTTTTTCAATACAAAACTTTCAACTTCAGCAGCTTGTTGTTCATTCAATTCATTATCTGCAGAAAGCAAAAAGTATTCTTCATAATTAGCAAGACAGATACTGTTTTCTTGTTTATATAGGAGTTCTTTTTGATCGAATTGAATGCTATCATCAATAAGAATTGCCTGCTGCAGCATTTCCAGTTCCCGGGCAAGATCAGGATTTTGCTTCACAAAGTTCTCCACTGCTGCCTGTGCGTCTGCCTCCAGCTCTTTATCTACATACAGCAGAAAAAATTCTTCATAATTATGTCTGTTAATAATCACTGTTTTAAAATTTAATGGTTTTAGCTATGAACCTTCCAGCTGTTATCATCCCTCGTCATCCGTTATCTGTCATTTGGTCAACTAACAGCTATATCACATTTTCCAGGCTCACTAAATAGTTTCGTAACGTTATTCTTGCCCTGTGCAGGTAAACTTTAACCTGGCTTTCGTTTAGTCCTGTTATTTTACCTATTTCATCGTAATTGTATCCTTCATAATCCTTCAGTAGCACAAGGCTTCGCTGTGTTTCATTCAGGCGGTTCAATGCTTCATGCAAAATTTTTTGTACATTAGTATTTGCCTGATAATTTATTCCTTTGCTTGTTTCTGAAAAATCTTCCGTTAAGTTTATCCGCTTCACTTTTCTCAAATGGTCAATCATTTGATTGTACGCTACAGTAAACAGGTACGATTTACTTTTTTCATTTTCCACGGCATCTTTGTTCCGCCACATTTTCTCAAAAGCAGTCTGCACTATATCACGTGCATCTTCTTCATGCCGAAGGTTTTTCACTATGAAGCGATACACATTGTCTGCATACAAGGTTACACATTCATTGTATTGTTGCTCGGTCATAAACAGCAGTGATGTTCAGAAAGGTTTTGACTGTGGTACGTTTTCACAAATAAAAAGTTACAAAAAATTACAAAAAAAGGCTGGCTATGTAAAAGTTTTTTGCAAATTAAAACAGAGGTATTCTTATTAACTCATGATGGCAAATCTACTTCTCTTAATAAACTTCCTTTTATTATTTATTTATTTCCAAATCAATCTAATATCAATCTAATAAATCGTGGTTCTGCATAGCTTTGCACAAATGTTTTTCTGAATGAGGAATTGGTATATGATATTTCTGATGGTTTACGTATTAGCGGCTTGCAACTCTAATAACGTAACGATTGATAACAGTCTCAAAAAGTTTTTCGACGATAATCATGTGAAGGGAACCTTTGGTTTATTTAATAACGGATCGGGACAATTTACTATTTATGATTTGCAGAGATTTAGGGATAGTGCCTACCTGCCTGCTTCCACTTTCAAAATTGTAAATTCTCTCATAGGTCTCGAAACCGGAAGAATCAGGGATGAAAAAATGGTAATTAAGTGGGATGGCATAAAGCGAAACGTGCCCGAATGGAACAAGGATCTGACAATGGAGGAGGCTTTTAAAGTATCTGCAGTCCCTTACTACCAGGAAGTAGCCCGGCGCATAGGTAAAGATACTATGCAGTACTGGCTTGATAGCTTAGGGTATGCTTCCCGATACCAAAAAGCTGAAATAAATAAGATAGATACCTTTTGGCTCGATAACTCGGTTAAGATTACAGCAGATGAGCAGCTTGGCCTTGTTAAAAAATTATATTTTGACCAGTTACCTTTTCAAAAAAGAAGCATGAGAGTTGTAAAGGAAATTATGGAAATGGAAAAAAATCCAATTTATACTTTGTCTTATAAGACTGGCTGGGGGTTTCGTGAAAACGGTAATGCCTTAGGCTGGATAATTGGCTGGGTAGTAGAAAATCAGCACCCCTATTTTTTTGCTTTAAATCTTGAGGGTGCGCATGATACTAATATGCCTGAGATAAGAATGAATATTTTAAAAGATATATTAAAGCAATTAGGTTTCCTCCAGGGAAAAATGTAATTGATTTATTTTTTGTTTTCCTTAATAAACATCGGTGTAGCTTGCAGCAAATGCTCTCTTTTTATTAATGTTATCATTTCAATATACAGAATTTCTGATGGGACTGCTGGTCCTTATTCCGCTTTGTATCTTATTCTTCTTTGTAATAAAATGGAAGAAGAAAGTAAAAAAGCAAATAGGTGATCAGGAACTGGTAAATGCACTCACTGCTGATTATTCTGCCAAAAATTTTAATTACAAATTCTTACTCATTGCTGCGGCTCTTGCTTTATGCATCATTGGAGCAGCCAACCTAAGGAAGCCTGCAAAAGGCAATACAGGTAACCGTACAGGTATAGATGTAATGATTGCTTTAGATGTAAGCAACAGCATGCTTGCACAAGATATAAAGCCAAACCGGCTTGAAAGGGCTAAACAGGTTATTAGCCGTATAATTGACAAAATGGCCAATAACCGAATGGGGATGGTTGTATTTGCCGGTCAGGCTTTTTTACAGATGCCCCTTACATCTGATCTTGCTGCTGCCACGTTATATGTCTCAAATGCCAGTCCTGATGCCGTACCTGCACAGGGAACTGTTATTGGTGACGCTTTAAGAATGTGCAATACTGCTTTAGATACAAAAGAAAAAAAATACAAAGCAGTTATACTTATTTCAGATGGTGAAGATCATGACGAAAAAGCAGATATAGCATTAAAGGAACTGCAGGATAACGGGGTAGTTGTGCATACAATCGGAATAGGGTCGCCTGAAGGATCACCCATTTTTGACCCGGCTTTAGACGATTATAAAAAAGATGAGAATGGTAATACTGTTGTTTCTAAGCTTAATGAAGAAGATCTTCAAAATATTGCAACACAAACGGGAGGCCAATATCACTTATATACGAATGCTGATGAAGTAGCTAACCAGGTAGCAGCCTCAATTGATCAAATGGAAAAGAAACAAATTGGCGGCTCAGGGATAAGAGTATACAGTTCTTATTTTCAATGGTTTTTGCTGGCTGCTTTTATCATTCTGCTGCTTGAAACAGTTATTCCTGAAAGAAAAATGAAATGGTTCTCATGGGGAAAATAGTTTTTATACTAATGTTGTTGTCGGTAACTCTGTTTGCAAAAGCGCAGGATGATCAGTCCCTGGTCGCTAAAGGTAATGAGTTATATAAAAAACAACAATTTGAGAAAGCTGCGGAGCAGTACCGGAAAGCTGCTGATTTAAATACCAAAAATGCAAAAGCTCTGTATAATCTTGGAGATGCTTTATATAAATCAAAAAAAACCGATGCTGCAGAAAAAGCTTTTAGCGACGCAGCCAGTAATACTACGGATGAAACAGCCAAATCGAAAGCATTGTATAACAAAGGCGTTACACTAAGCAGTGAAAAAAAATTATTGGAAAGTATAGACGCATACAAACAATCTTTGAGACTAAATTCTGCAGATGAGGAAACAAGACAAAACCTGCAAAAAGCACTGAATGAACTGAAAAAACAACCTCAGCAAAACCAGCAAAAACAGGATAATAAAAAACAGGATAAACGGCAGAACCAAAAACAGCCTGAGCAGCAAAAAAATAACAGCAGGTTAAATCAAAAACAGGTCGAGCAAATGCTGAATGCTTTGCGGAAAGATGAGAAAAAACTGCAGCAAGACATTCAAAAGAAAAATAACATCGGCAGACCTAATAGTAAGGATTGGTAAAGAGATGCTTTTACAATTTAAAAACTACCTCCGTTCCTTAAAAAACTCTTTTATTAATTTTGCCGACTCTTCCGCTAATACCCCGGGTATTATTTCTGTTTTAGGATGAAAAGGGTTTTTACTCCCAAAAAAAAACCGGTAACCCTGTTTTACATCCTCAGCTCCAAATACTACTCTTTTTAACTTAGTCCAGTACAAAGCTCCGGCGCACATATGACAAGGCTCAATAGTAACATATAATGTCGCATCAGGTAAATATTTAGCGCCTAAAAAGCTGCATGCAGATGTGACGGCTAATACTTCAGCGTGTGCAGTAGGGTCATTTAGTCTTTCAACCTGGTTGTGCCCCCGTGCAATTATTTTATTATTGATAACAACTACAGCTCCTATTGGCACTTCACCTTCAAAATATGCCTCTTGTGCTTCTCTTAAAGCCTGCTTCATAAAATGCTCGTCGTCCTGTATAATCATTCTGTAAAAGTAATTATTTCTTTTAGCCCGGTTAAATACTTTGATTATTATGCTTCCAACATTTATCTTATATCTACAGCTTTTTATTGCAATTACTTTTGATTAAGTTATTGATACCCTTGTTAAAGGCGCTCTTTTATTGGTTATTCACAACGTGTGTTAGTTAAATTCTTCCGTATTTTATACAGGTAGTTTATTTTTGCCCCCTAAGCGAAAATGATATGAGTAATGTGTTGTTTGAAACATTTAAACGGGAGAGGCTGTCTGTGCCCGTAGCTTCAGGAAAAGCTGTGCCGGTAGTATTTTGCCTGTTGTTTGATGAGCAGGGTGCTTACATAGAGGTTCGCAATGAAAAAGGTGCGCCGGCAGAAGCAGATTACCAGCAATACACAGGTATAGTTCGAAATATTTTAAAATCTATACACGCCATTACCAGCCGCTCAAATTTTATTATTAACTGGGAGAATGCGGATGGAAAGGTATACCTGCATGAAAACGATTATTTAATAGAAATGTTGTTGCAGAGCAAATTGTGGCGAGATGAAAAAGGCACTATAATCACCCAGGCATCACACACAGGTAAACCATACTTAATGATGTATGCCTCTGAAGACACTAAAAAAATAAATGCTTCATTACAGGTATTGGCAAACGATGAAGTATTTACTGATTTTAAGCTTATTAATGAAAATAATATTTATGTTGATGGTAAGATAATGGAAATACCATCCATAGGACGAAATTTTAATTCAGTTTTGTTATTCAATACACGGCTTGATGTACAGGATTTGCCAAAATTCCTTTCATTGTTTTTCTCGTATGTACAAAACATTGAACTGTCGTATGAAAATTATACTGTTTCGTTTTCAAAAGATGCAATAGCTACCACACCTGTGCTGATTTTTGAAAAGATTGATGCTGATGACTCTTTGTATATGCGTGTTTCGCAGGTATTGCCCGGCATTGATGCAGGATTATTAAATGATTATGAACTGCAGTTTTTTGCATCAGTCAATGAAGTGGAACAGGTGATAGATGTAAAAACTGTAGAACAGGAATCAATTGAAGGGGCTTTGCAGACGATTGAAAAATTGCTGCAAAAGCATATACCAAAACAAGGCAAAAAGAAAACACTCGACATTGTGTTGGAAGATGACCTTTTTATAATACCACGCGAAGTGGCAGCAGGTTTTATTTACAATGACCTTCCGGCATTGCTTACTTCTTACAAAGTAATGGGTGCAGAGAAACTGAAAACGTATAAAATAAGTACAGCAACGCCACGACTTGAACTGCAGCTTAAGCATGGTATTGACTTTTTGGAAGGAGATGCTACGCTTCATTTTAATGATGAAGCATTTTCGTTGTTCGACGCATTGCAGCAATACAACAGGAACAGGTACATATTGCTAAGCGATGGCACGCATGCTATTGTAAACGAAAGCTACATGCAAAAGCTGCAGCGCTTGTTTAAAAAGAAGAAAGAGAAGGCTCAAATATCTTTTTTTGACCTGCCATTGGTAGAAGATTTAATTGATGAAAAAATTGCTGCGGAAACATTTAAAAAATCGAAAAGCATTTTTGAAGGATTTAATGCATTGCATAAAAGCAAGGTAAAATTACCGGCTGTTCAGGCTGAATTACGTCCTTATCAAAAGCAGGGATATACCTGGCTGAAATATTTGCATGACAACAAACTGGGCGGCTGTCTTGCAGATGACATGGGGCTTGGAAAAACTTTGCAAACCATTACGCTGCTTGCATCGGTTTATCCTGCTGAGAAAAAAGCTTCGCTGATAGTAATGCCTAAAAGCCTGTTATTTAACTGGGAAAAGGAACTGGAAAAATTTGCTTCTCAACTTACTCATTATACCTATTATGCAAACAACAGAAATCTAGAGGATGCCTTGCAGCATAATGTTATTCTTACCACTTATGCCATGATTCGCAATGATATTGAAAAGTTTAAAGAGCTTGATTTTTATTATGTCGTGCTCGATGAATCGCAGAATATAAAGAACATGCAGGCGCAAATATCAAAAGCCGTAATGCTGTTGCAGGGAAGGCACAGATTGGCTTTAAGCGGTACGCCTATCGAGAATAATTTAAGTGAATTATATTCTCTCTTCCGCTTTTTAAATCCGCCGATGTTTGGCAGTCTTGAAAGCTTCAACCAATATTATTTGTCGCCTATACAAAAGCATAATGATAAAGATGTAACGGCAGAATTAAGGAAGAAAATCTATCCATTTATTTTGCGTCGTTTGAAAAAAGATGTGCTAAAAGAATTGCCTGATAAGATTGAACAGGTGCTGTATGTTGAAATGAGTGAAGCCCAAAAGAAGTTGTACGAACAACGCCGGTTGTTTTACAAACAGGCTATCGAACAACAAATAGCATTAAAGGGGATACAGCAATCACAGTTTTTTGTTTTCCAGGCATTAAATGAATTAAGGCAAATTGCTTCCATACCCGAAGGACCAAGCAATGGACAGGTTACATCGCCAAAAATAGAATTGCTAACCGAGCAGCTATCAGATGCCTTGGCTAACAGGCACAAAGTATTGGTGTTTGTAAACTATTTAAACGCATTAGACTTAATCGGCGAAAAACTTGAGGAGCAGGGAATTGAATATGTTTCGATGAGCGGTTCTACTAAAAACCGGCAGCAATTGGTAGAGCGTTTTCAAAACGATGCAAACTGCAAGGTGTTTTTGCTTACTTTAAAAACCGGCGGTACAGGTCTCAATCTTACTGCAGCAGACATGGTCTTTATCTTTGACCCGTGGTGGAACAAAGCAGCCGAAAACCAGGCAATAGACAGAAGCCATCGAATAGGACAAGATAAAACGGTGCTTAGCTACAAGCTGATAACACAAGGCAGCATAGAAGAAAAAATATTGCAGTTGCAGGAAAAGAAAGCCGAGATTTTCAATGCAATTATTTCTTCTGACAGCGCTTCGCTAAAGTCTATTTCTGAAGATGATATAAATTTTATGCTGGGTTAATTAAACTACAATGATCAGTATTAAAGATTTAGAAGTTTTACAGGAAGCATATACAAAAGACAACCTTGATAAAGGACTTTTCTATTTGGCAAGAAAATTTTTTGTAACTCATCCCTTTGAAAGCTGGGATGGTGTAACCGGGCAAAACATTATAGCTCTTTTAAACAGCAAGAAAACTTTTACCAAAACCGAGATGATTCAGGCAAGTTTTACTGTGTTTAAAAATGAAACAATATTAAAAGCATTTTTAAAATCTTTACCGTCTTCTATATATAAGCTTATCGAAAAGCTGTTGTTTCAGGAGGAAATATCAGATGACGAAGCAAGCAAATATCTTAATGAGAATATATTAAAAACTTCTTCTTACACAGTAGAACTTAGAAGAGAGTTTTATTTCTTCAATGTTAAAGAATATCGTCAATATATCAGCTATTCTGCTACGGAAAAATTTTTTGCGTTATCACTGCCTCCCATTTTAAAAAATCTGCTGATAGATCATTTCCCAAAGCCTCTTCATTATGATATAATACCAATAGATGAAATTCCGGAAACAGATTTTCATTTCACTGCAGAAGCTTTAATTCAACAGGAATTGCCCCGCCTGCTTTCCTATCAGATGCAGCAAAACATTAAGTATAATACCAGCGGCAGACCTGCTGATGCTACACTTACAAAACTGCAAAGGGTTTGTGGTATAACAGAATATTACTCGACAGATGACGCAGAAATTTCTAAAGTGCGCAGTATGTTATTAGCCGGAATGCTGCATCAATATACGTTTAAAACACTTTCTGCTAACAATGCCGATGTTATAAAGGATTTATTTAATAATCATTATTTGAAACTTGATTCACCCGTTTTCGTTTTACAGCAATTAAAAGGCTGGCAGCACTTAGGCGGTTCTGACTTGTATAAAGATCCGGAAAAAAAACTACAGGGCATATTCCGGTTGCTGCCCGCTGATAAATGGGTAAGTACGGAAAACCTGCACGAATATTTGAGCACACGTACTATAGATGTAAAACCTGTAACCCTTGCCGCCGCACGAAATTATTTGACTTACCAGGGCGTGTATTATCGTGGCAGCATAAGAATTCCTGAGAAGAAAGATGTTGATTATAGAACGTATGAGGCTATGGTCAAAAGAGCCTTTATTACCGGTTCTGTATTCTTATATGCCTCTTTCGGCCTTATGAAAATTGCTTATAACAATATAAATACAGACGCACTTGGCGAAACTTATTTCTCCGGTTATGATGGTTTGCAATATATTAAGTTAACTCCTTTAGGTGCTTATGTTTTAGGTCTCACCTCAAAATATGAAACAACAGAAACTGAAAAGGCTAATAAGCTCATATTTGATGAAGACTCATTAATAATACTGGCAGAAGGCGACCTCGATGTAATAAATGTATCTCTTGCAAACTATGCAGAGAGACTAGCAAGTAATCGTTTTCGTGTTACCAGCGGTTACTTTTTAAAGGATTGCAAAAACACTAAAGACATTCAAAATAAAATTACTCTATTTAAAAACACAGTTGGCAAAAGCCTGCCTCCTAATTGGGAAAGCTATTTTACGCAGTTACTGAATAACGCAAAAGTCGTTAAAGAAAAAGCTCAATTCGCAACCTACCAGTTGCCTGCAGATGCAAAAGAACTTCATCGCCTCATTGCACAAGACAGCGTATTGAAACAACTGGTATTAAAAGCAGAAAATTACCACATACTTGTTGCAAATATAGAGGCTGCAAAATTTAAGAACAGAATGAAAGAATTGGGATATGTAATTGAGTAAGCTTGTATTTATTTGATTTTTTTTGTAGCCCCCATTTGTAATTATTATCTAAGTAATAATAAAACAAATTTGTTTTTAAATGTTCCTGTTCTTTCAATAAAAATAACCAGTGACAAAAAACTTCCTGCCATTAAAGCGATATGTTGTGCAGTGCTTGTTAAAAGAGGAAAATGGCCTATTCTTATCCATACGTTGTGAAAAGCAAGAAATAAAGAGACCACAACTAGTGGAAATATGTACTGGTTTTTATCCGCATGCTTATGTTTTTATCCAGAATTCGTCTTGCCATGTAAATGGATGGGAGTATAATGCTGTTCCGACAATGGGTGACAGACCACAGGAAATAATTAATAAGCAGGTGCTAAAAAACGCGGACCTACTTGTAGGCATTTTTTGGACAAGAATTGGAACACCAACGGGCAAAGCAGTAAGTGGCAGTGTAGAAGAAATTGAAAAGCATATTGACTCTGGTAAACCTGCAATGCTTTACTTTTCTAACAAACCTGTAGCTCCTGCAAGCATAAATCAAGAACAGTATCAAGCTGTTGAGAAATTAAAAAAGGAATACCAAAGTAAAGGATTGACTGGCACTTTTGATACGTTAGAAGATTTTAAAACTAAATTTCAACGACATCTTTCAATTAAGCTAAACGATGGTACATTCTTCATTGGCTATAAAAATAAAGAAATAGATGAAACACTATCAGGCTTCAATAATAAAATAAAACTGTCTAACCCCCTATCAAATCAAGCAAGAACTTTATTAATTGAAGCAGCTAACGATTCCGATGGACAAATACTGCGACTTGACGTTATCGGAGGTTTAGAAATTCAAACAAATGGAAAACAGTTTGTGAAAGAGAATGACGCAAAGAATAAAGCTTTGTGGACTTCAGCATTGGATGAATTAGAAAATAAAGGACTAATCAAAGCATTAGGGCACAAAAGAGAAAGTTTTGAAGTTACACATTATCGCTCAAGTTGAAGAAATAAAACTGCTTGCATCATTTGCTTGCCAAAATAGCGGCTGATGGAAGCCATTCAACACTCAGGGCAAACGCATTAAAAATTGATTTACACTTATCCACATTCTATCATGTCATGTAAGCTTTGCTTTTTATTTATCCAGACTAAAGAAATAAATCAATAATTTCATGTTAATTGCCATCAAAAAAAGATGACAAGCATAATGGAACATTTTAAGACTTTACCTGACCCCTCGAATAGACCGCAAAAAGCTGCACAAGCTGCAGGACATAATTTTTATCACCATAGCTGCTGCTATTTGCGGATGCAATGACTGGGACGATATAGAAGAGTACGGCGAACTCAACTATGAGTGG
>JAABUN010003460.1_pt1 | contig 24378 bp, 21 predicted proteins | sample 5559311 | NCBI WGS metagenome assembly JAABUN01 (sample SAMN10711877, study PRJNA513370) | rock metagenome | isolation source: Antarctica rocks | place: Antarctica: Victoria Land, Siegfried Peak sud
CTGGCTGCGCATCCGCGGCTACATCAGCACCGTCCGCAAGCATCACCACGACGTGCTCACCGCGCTACGCGACGCCATCACCGGCAACCCCTGGCAACCACCCCAACCCGCGACCTGAATGGTTACCAGGTGATAGCGATGCAAAGACGTCAGTGCGTAAAGCCCGGGGGCCTGCGATATCCGTCGTCCTGACGTAACGGGGCCAGTCCGGCCTCGATTCCCCTCCAGCTTCTCCGAGTCCGTTCACGAGCGGCACAGAGCTCAGGTGCTTGAGGCGCAACTGGTCGGTTTTCACCGAACCAGTCCCGCCAGCAGTTCCCGCAGTCGCTCCTCTACCGCAAACAGCTCCGCGTCGATCTCGGCGAGGGGGCGGGGCGGCACGTACTGGTAGAAGTGCCGAGTGAAGGGGATCTCCACGCCGACCTTCGCCTTGTCGTGGTCGACCCACGCATCGGAGGCGTAAGGCCGGATCTCCGCCTCCACGTGCATCTCCGCAGAGACCTGCAAAGCCTTCGCCCGCTCGTCGACACCGAGGGAGAACCACCCGTCGGGCAGCGGCACGTTTTCCTGGTCGCGCAGGTCCGGATCGGGAAGCGGGTCGCCGCGTCGGTCGGTGAGCACGGGCGCCTGCTCGTCCGGCACGGCGGCGGCCGCAACCACCGCCTTGCTCACCTTGTCGGGCACGTCGAGGCCGGCGAGCGCGTCGCCGAGGCGGCGGACGAAGTCCTTCTCGTTCGGAACGGGTGCGTCGCTCGTCAAAGCAGACAGCGCCGCGACCAGCGCCGCCTGCGCCTCTTCAACGCCGTGCACGTACGCCACCGGATCGTCGGCGCCACGCGGCGGCACCGCCCACGTCGTCCACGCCTTCGCGTACGCCAGCTCGTCGATGGCCTCGGCGCGCAGCTGCCACACCCGGCGCAGCGGTCGCTCGACAGTTAGGCGCTGGAAGCCGAAGGCCTCCCGGTCGAAGACTTTGACCCGCTTGTCGTCGAGGGTCAGCGCCTCGTCGTAGAGCCGGGTGATCTCGGCCATCGCCTCGTCGGGGACGTACTTCCGCTTGTCGCCGAGCGACTTGCGCATCTTGGCGAAGCTCTCGCGGGCGTCGACCAGCGCCGCCTTGCCACGCCGCTCGGGGGCCTTGCGGTTGGACAACACCCAGAAGTAGGTGCTGATGCCGGTGTTGTAGAAGAGCTGGTCGGGCAGGGCGACGATTCCCTCGAGCCAGTCGTTCTCGAGGATCCACCGGCGGATCTCGCTCTCGCCGCCACCGGCCGCGCCCGCGAACAGCGGTGAGCCGGAGAAGACGATAGCCAGCCGCGTGCCGCCGCCGTCGGCGGTCGCCGGCTTCATCTTGGACAGCATGTGCTGCAGAAACAACAGCGACCCGTCACTGACCCGGGGCAGCCCGGCGCCGTACCGGCCGCGGTCGCCGAGGCTGTCGCGCTCGGCGGTGACGGCGCCCGAGTACTTCTTCCAGTCGACGCCGAACGGCGGGTTTGCCAGGAGGTAGTCGAAGCGCTGTCCGGCATGACCGTCTTCTTCGGTCAGCGAATTGCCGAGCACGATCCGCGTCGCGTCCTGCCCCTGAATCATCAGGTCGGACCGGCAGACCGCCCACGTCTCGGGGTTGACCTCCTGGCCCGAGACCTGCAGCTCGGCAGCCGGATGGGTCTGGCGCAGGTAGGCCTGCGCGCCGGTGAGCATGCCGCCGGTGCCGCAGGCCGGGTCATACAGCGTGCGCACGGGCTTCTCGCCCGCCAGCACATCGTCGTCGGCCGCGAGCAGGATCGACACCATGAGCCGGATGACCTCGCGCGGGGTGAAGTGCTCGCCGGCGGTCTCCTTGCTCATCTCCGAGAAGCGCCGCAACAGCTCTTCGAAGATGTAGCCCATCGTCTCGTTGGGCACCGCCGCCTCGGTGAGGTCGAGGTCGGCGAAGCGGGCCAGCACCTGGTAGAGCAGCCCGGCCTTGTCGAGTCGGGTGATCTTGTCGTCGAGGCCGTAGGCGTCGAGCACCTCGCGCGCGCCGGGCGAGAAGCCGGCGAGGTAGGTGCGCAGGTTGGCGGCGGCCGTGCCCGGGTCGTTGAGGATGCGGCGCAGGTCGAGCGGGCTGGCGTTCCAGAAGCGGTGCTTGGCGACCGACTTGAGGACCGCGTCGCGGCCGGGGCTGTCGGCCATCTCGTCGCCCTTGGCCACGACCTTGTCCTTGGTCGGCGCGAGTGCGCACTCCAGCCGTCGCAGCGCCACCAGCGGCAAGATGAGCTGGCCGTACTCATGGGCCTTGAAGTCGCCGCGCAGCAAGTCGGCGACCCCCCACACGAAGCCGATCTTGTCCGCGAAGCCGGTCGGCTGACTCATGACGACCACCTTGCCAGGTCGGGTGCGGCGGTCGTTGTCGAAACGAGGCGCCGGCCGGGAACCGTCACGCCGCGGGCGGCAGCTGCGACGCGAGGAAGGCGTCGACCGCCCGCACGTGCTGTGGCGTCAGGCCCGTGCGGAGCTGGGGAGCGATGAGCAGGCACTCGGCGTGCGCGCGCATCCACGAGCGGACGTCCTCCTGCACGGCCAGGTCGTCGTCGAGCCAGACGACGCGGCGCCTGGGCTCGCGTTCGACGAGCTGGCGAGCGATGTCGAACTTCCACCAGCGTCCGGTGAGGGACTCCGGGGCCGCGGGCGTCACCGCGGCGTGGGCCTCGATGGCGGGTGTCGGGCTGCCCTCGTCGGTGTCGCACTTGTCGATGACCGCCTCGTCGTGCGTGCCGGCGACGACGAGTTGCGGAAGGTCGAGCAGCCGGCGCAGCGAGGCGTTCGCGTCATGCCCCCAGGTGGTGAGCCAGCGCACGTCGGCGCTCTCAGTCCAACGTCGGACGGCCTCGGTGACCTCGGGCGCCCACCGGATCGGCCAGCTGCGGCCGTCGGCGACGGCCGTCCCTGCGCGCCAGTTCTGCCGGTTCGCGAGGTCCCACTCCCGCCCCACGGCGTTCAGCACCCCGTCGACGTCGAGCAGTACCAGCGGCCGCACGTGCGAACGGTAGCGGCGTCGCTCGCCGTGGGGTGCCGAGGCGTGCTGGCGAGGCTGCCGCTGACAGATCTGCACACAGCCTGATCGTTTGCGGCGTCTCAGACCCGCCCAAGAGGGCGCAATACAGACACAAAACGATCAGGTTGTGTGCGTGCGGGTCAGTCGAGCCGTGCTCGCGGCTCGACCAACGCACCCGAAAGCCCCCCCTCGAAGGCCCGATCGCCACCCCGGGGGGAGGCGAGGCCGGCCCACCGTCACGGCTGCTCCCGCCGACGAGGCCCCGGCCGTAGCGCGGATCTCGGCGCGCAACGAGTTCTGCGCGGCTCCGGATGGCAACGCTTGTTGACCCCTGACGTCCGTCAACCTAGGGTGACGCTCGTGTCCGCAACCCACGACCTCGTCGACGGCAGCGCGAGCCAGGACCCCGCAGTCGGGCTGCACGCCGTTGCGGCGCTGCGTCGCCTGACCGAGCAGCTCGAGCACCTGCAGGTGCAGCGGGCGCGCCAGCAGGGCTGGTCGTGGGCCGACATCGCCGCGGCCGTGGGCGTGTCCAAGCAGGCCGTCCACAAAAAGCACGCCCGGCGGCTGCCGCCGGTCAACGAGGGGACACCTGATGTTCGAGCGGTTCACCGACCAGGCCCGCGCCGTCGTGGTCGAGGCCCAGCAGCAGGCCCGGTCACTGGGTGACAGCGAAATCCGGGCCGAGCACGTGCTGCTCGCGTTGCTCACCGCCTCGGCAAGCACGAATGCGGCGCTCGACGTCGATCGGGACACCCTCGTGCAGGCGCTGCAGGCCGCCCCTCGAAACGAGCGGGAGACCGCGGCCCTGAGCGACGTCGAGGCTCTTCGCGCGCTCGGGATCGACCTCGACGAGGTGCGCCGGCGCGCCGAGGACGCCTTTGGGCCCGGCGCCCTGGACCAGCCCGTCCGCCGCCGCCGCGGCCTGCTACGCCGCTACGAAGTGAGCACGGGCGGGCACCTGCCGTTCGCCCGTCCGGCGAAGCAGGCGCTCGCCGCGTCGGTCCGGGCCGCCGTCGAGCTCGGGGACACCTGCATCGGCGCCGACCACCTGCTGCTCGGTCTGCTCGCCGACGACGCGGCTGCTGTTCCTGAGCTCCTGCGCCGTCTCGGCGTCGACCCGGCAGGCGTACGCGCCGAGGTCACCGCGCGAAGCCGGGCCGCCTGAGCCGGACGGTCAGTCACCGCCCAGCAGCTCGGCCAGCTCCGCTTCGGAGGGGGCCCACGCCGGGCCGTCCGGCACCAGGTTTCGTGTCGGCGGCCCGGCGACAGCGACGATCACGGTGCCGCCCGGCTCGAGGTCGCCCCGGCAGTGCAGCGCCAGCGGCCCCGAGCTCGCGAAGCGGGCGGCGACTCCATGGGGCAGCGGTGTCCGCAGCGCGACGAGCAGCGGCTCTGCCGGCACGATCGCCGGGTCGGCGACGAGCAGCAGCGGCCGGCCGTCGCCCGCCGCGGTGAGCGTCCCGAGCGCCGGACGGGTCGGCGGCAAGGCAGCGTCGCGCAGGGCGAGATGGCGCTCGAGGGCTCGAGCCAGCCGGACCGCCCCGACGACGAACACCACGAGCGCCAGACCCAGCACGATCGCGGTGCGGACGTCGAGCCCGTCGGCCCGCAGCCCGCGCGCCGCCGCCTGGACCAGCAGCGAGAGCAGCAGCGCCGGGACGGCGAAGGCGCGCATCAGCACACCGGCCAACGCCGGGGCGGCGGCGCCCTCGGGCTTGTTGCTCGAGGCCCATCCGTGGTCGGGCACCCACCGCACGGCGTAGGGGGCGAGGCGCACGAGAAGCCCGGCGGCGGTGTCCGTCGGGCTCCCGAAGGTGCGCGGCGGCGGGCCTTGCCACCCGTCGGTGTCTGGCGCCGCGGGGCTGGCCCAGGAGTCGGCTGGAGAACAGGTGGCGGCCGACGTCGAAGGAGCGGGCCCTGCATCGAAGCGGGCCTGAGCATCGGCGACGCTCGGCTCGCTCTCGCCATCGCGAGCCGACACGCCGCCGGGCCGGGCGGACACGCTCGGCGCGAGTCGCTCGGTCAATCGAGCGGCGTCGCTCTGGGCCAGGACGAGGAAGAAGCTCTCGCCGTCCGAGTCGAGCTGCACGAGGACGTCGCCCGGCTGCGCCCGGCGATGGCGCACCTCCCGTTCCACGGCGACGACGGCGCCCTCATCGAGGGGTACCTCGATCTCCCCGGCGCGCCAGGACAGCTGCTCGGCGGTGATGTTCAGGTGGCCCGGCATGAGCCGTCGTCGCGACGTGCCCAGCAAGGGCTCGGCAGCCTTTGGGTGACGTGCGCACGGCAGTTCTCCTCGATGTTCCGGGAAGGTGTGAGTCGACCGTGGATCGCCCCGCGTCCGCGCGGGTGGCGTCGTCCACAGGTGGCCAGGCGCTGAGGCGGGCGGCATCGGTGGCAGCATGCGCAGATGCTCGTCGCCTTCAGCCTGTCTCCCGCCGGCGCCGTCGCGGACGGCGGTGTCGCCGAAGCGGTGGCGCAGGCCGTGGCCGTGGTGCGCGCCTCCGGCCTGCCGTGCGAGACCAACGCGATGTTCACCAACGTTGAGGGCGAGTGGGACGAGGTGATGGCCGTGGTCAAGCAGGCCATCGACGTCGTGGCGGCGCACTCGCCCCGCGTGTCGCTGGTGCTGAAGGCCGATATCCGGCCCGGCCACACCGGCCAGCTGTCGGCGAAGGTCGACCGCATCGAGCGCCTGCTGTCCTGACGGCGCCGGTCAGGTGCGCCCAGGCCTGAAGCCGGGCGGGGCCAGCTCGAAGCGCTCGAAGGAGAAGGCCGGCGAGACGGTGCAGCTCCCCAGCGTCCAGTCCCCGGTCGACGACGCCGCCTGCCACCAGCCGGCGGGTACCCGCAGCTGTGGCTCGCGGCTGGCGACGAGGTCGACGCCGAGCAGCGCGCGACTCGGCGCCGTCGCGTCGTCCGGCGAGCGCTCGAGCAGCAGCGGCGCGCCGGCATGGAAGTGCCAGAGCTCGTCGGCGTCGACGCGGTGCCAGTGCGAGCGGTCGTGCCCGCGCAGCAGGAAGTAGATGGCGGTGCCGGCGCCGCGGCCGCATTCCGGTGCGTCGCGCCAGGTCTCGCGGTAGAAGCCGCCCTCGGGGTGCGGGGCCAGCCGCAGGCGGTCGATGACGTCCTGGGCGCTGGTCACACCCGTACGACGGCCGGGCCGCCGGCGGTTTCGATGTCGTCGAAGTCATCGTCCTGACTGACGACGACCATCGCGTTCGCCGCGGCGACGGCCGCGATCCACAGGTCGTTGATCTTCGCCCGGCGGCCCTGCTCGGCCAGCCTGACCCGTAGCGCCGCCCAGCGCCGGGCCGCCTCGGTGGTGACCGAGAGAGGCTTGACGGAGGCGAGGGCGTCGAGGGTGGCGAGGCGGCGCGCCCGCGTCGGCGTGTCCTTCGCGGCGAGCACACCGGCGTGCAGCTCGGCGATCGTGACGACGCTGACGGCTGTCTGCTCTGGCAGGAGGTCGAGGTCGAGGTCGAGGTCGAGCCGTCGGCCGGACTCTCGGGCGAGCAGGACGCTGGTGTCGAGCAGCGCTGGCGTGGTCGTCACAGCGGGTCGAGGTCGTCGGTGGTCTCGCCTGCCAGCACGGCGAGGTCGTCGCGAAGCCCTGGGTCGGCCTGGCGCGTGGCCAGGATGTCGGCCAGCTCGCTGCGCAGCAGGAACGGACGGCGTCGCGCGCTCACCGGCCGGATCTCCGCCACCGGACTCCCGTGGACGGTGACGGTGACCCGCGAGCCCTCCGCCACCTGGCGCAGGACCTCGGCGGTGTGGTGGCGCAGCTCCTGTGAGGTGATCGACGCCATACGCGCGACCGTAGCCCCCGTTGCGACATGCTTGACCTCGTCGACGGCGCTGCGTTGACTGCGTGCATGCCCCTCGACGGTGAGTACGAGCCCAGCCCGGTGAAGTGGGTCCGCGAGCAGGTCGAGCGCTACGAGGCCTCCGGCGGGACCGAGGCGACCACGCTGCAGGACACCGGCATGCCGGTCGTCATCGTGACGAACCTCGGCGCGAGCAGCGGCAAGGTGCGCAAGACGCCGCTGATGCGCGTCGAGCACGACGGCCGGTACGTGGCGGTCGCCTCCAAGGGCGGCGCGCCCGAGCACCCGCAGTGGTACGCCAACCTGCAGGCGCACCCGCACGTCGAGCTGGAGGACGGCCCCGACAAGCAGGACATGGACGCCCGCGAGCTGGCCGGCGACGAGCGCGCGCAGTGGTGGGAGCGGGCGGTCTCGGCCTACCCGCCGTACGCCGAGTACCAGGAGAAGACCGACCGGCAGATCCCCGTGCTGCTGCTGGAGCCCGCCGGCGACGGCTGAGCCTTGTCGGCGCCCGCGACCCGATCCCGGTGATCGCAGAAGGATCCGTGCGAAACGGTGGCTCAGAAGCGACCGAAGCTTTTGACGATCACCCACCGTCCGGCCCGCCGCCCGCAGCACCAGCGCCGCGCGCACCCCCTCATCGGTGTGGGTCGGCGGCATCCGGACGTCGACGACGGCGGCGTCGGGCGCTCCGTCCGGGCCGGCGGCCAGGGCGTCGACGGCGCGCAGCAGCGCCTCGCCGTCGCCGACCGCATCGACGACGTCGATGTCCTCGTCCTGCAGCAGCCGCACCAGTCCGGTGCGCAGCAGCACGCTGTCCTCGGCGATCACGACGCGCACGGCAGCTCCACTCGTAGCAGGGTCGGCCCGCCCGGCGGGCTCTGGACGCACAGCCGCCCGTCGACGGCCTGCACCCGGTCGCGGAGGCCGGCCAGGCCGGAGCCGGATGACGGCGCGGCGCCGCCGACCCCGTCGTCGTACACCTCGACGTGCAGCAGGCCGGGCGGTCGGCGCACGACAACGCGGGCGCTGCTCGCGCCGGCGTGCTTGGCGATGTTCGTCAGCGCCTCGGCGACGCAGAAGTAGGCCACCGACTCGGCGGTGCGGTCGAGTCTGTCCTGGGCGGGCTCGACGTCGACCTCGACCGGCACGGGGCTGCGCGCGGCGAGCACGGGGACGGCGAGCAGCGGGCCGCGCAGGATGCCGAGCACGTGGTGGGCGAGCTCGCGCCACATCGGGTCGAGCCGGGAGCGCAGCCGGCGGTGCCACGGGCCGGTCGCCGCCGGCGGGTCGGGCAGCTGCAGGTCGAGCAGCAGCGACAGGCGGCGGCGCTCCAGCCGGGCCAGCAGCACGCTCGCGCCGAGCACGACCGGCAGCAGGAGCAGGCCGAGCCCGAGCGCCGGCACGAGGGCCAGCGCGACGATGACGAGGGCGAGCAGCACGCTGCCGACAGTCGGGCCGACAACAACGTCGAGGCACAGCGACGTCGCCCCCAGCCAGGCGGCGGGAGACAGCAGCGCCGGCCGGGAGTCCACTCCTGGACCGTAGAGGGCCGCGGAAGCTCTCGTCACTGCCGCGCACCCCCCGGTCGGGGTGGGGCCAGCCCTACCCCGCAGGCCACCGCAGGATCGGGTGGTCTGCCCTGCCGACACCCGACCCGCCGCTCGACAGCCTCGGTGGTATCGCGCCCCGGACCGTCCGGGCGCCGACCCCAGGAGTCGTCGTGACGCAGAGCCTTGAGAAGCGTGTCGTGGTCCCGGAACTGAGCCCCGCCCGCGTCCCGCTCGTGCAGCGGATCGCCCTGCGCAGTGCCCACCACCCGTGGCGCGCGCTCGCCGCCTGGCTGGTGCTCGTCGTCGCCTGTGCGCTCGCCGGGTCGGCCGTCGGCGAGCGCAGCCTGACCGACGTCGAGTTCTCCGTCGGGGATGACCGCCTGGTGGCCTCGGTCATCGAGCGGGGCGGGCTGGCCGACCCGCCGACCGAGTCGGTGCTCGTCACCGCGCGCAGCGGCCGGCTCGATGAGCCCGCAGCCCGTGCGGTCACCACCCAGCTGGCCGACGAGCTGCAGAACAGCCCTGCCGTCGCCGCCGTCCGGCGGCCGGTGCTCTCGGCCGACGGGTCGACGCTGCGGATGGATGTGCAGCTGACCGGCACCCGGGACCAGGCCGCCGACACCGTCGAGCCCGTGCTGGCAGCGGTCGGGGCTGTCGACGAGGCCTCCGTGCGCGTGCAGGTCGTGGGCGGCGGCTCGCTCGACCGTGGGGTCGGCCGGGCGCTCGACAGCGACTTCCAGCGCGCCGAGCTGCTGAGCGTGCCGGTAGCGCTGGTCGTGCTCGTCGTCGCCTTTGGTGCACTGCTCGCCGCCGGCGTGCCGGTGCTGCTGGCGCTCTCGAGCGTCGTCGCCGCCCTCGGGCTCGGCGCGCTCGCGAGCCACCTCGTGCCCTTGTCGGAGACGACGAACAGCGTGGTGCTGCTCATCGGGATGGCGGTCGGCGTCGACTACTCGCTGTTCTACGTCCGGCGGGCGAGGGAAGAGCGCGCGCACGGCGCGAGCCAGCTGGACGCGGTCGCGCGCGCAGCGGCGACGTCGGGGCACGCGGTCGTCGTGTCCGGGATGTCGGTGTGCGTGGCGATGGCCGGGCTGCTGCTCGCCGGCGTCCCGCTGTTCTCCTCGATGGCGGTCGGCACGGTGCTCGTCGTCGCCGTCGCGGTGCTCGGCGCGCTCGTCGCGCTGCCCGCGGTGCTGGTGCTGCTGGGCGACAAGATCGACCGGCCGCGGGTGCCGTGGCTCGGCCGCCGGCGGGCCCGCGCCGACGCCGACCCGCGCGGGTCGCGGCTGTGGCGGGGCGTGCTGCGTCCGGTGCTCGCGCGGCCGGCCGTCGCCGTGGCGGTGTCCGGCGGCGTGCTGCTGCTGCTCGCCCTGCCGGCGCTCGGCCTACGCCTGGCGTTGCCCGGCACCGACACGCTGCCGGCCGATCTGCCGGAGGTTGCGGCGCTGCACCAGCTGGAGCGCGCGTTCCCGTCGTCGACGAGCAGTCACGTGGTGGGCGTCCAGGCCGACGACGCGGTTGTCGGTCGGGCAGCGGTCGCCGCACTGGAACGCCTCGGACGAAGCGCGGTCGCCGCCGGCATCGCGAGCACGGGGGCCGACGCGCCGGTCGTGCGCAGCTCCGCCGACGGCCGCGACGCGCTGCTCGTCGTGCCGGTCAGCGCGGTAGCGGGCAGCCCCGACGCGGTGCGCTCGGGCGCCGAGCTGCGGGACCGGCTCGCGCCGGCGGAGCTCGACGTTCTGCCCGGTGTCCGCTGGGCGGCCTCGGGCTCGACGCTCGGGGAAACCAAGTTCAGCGACCTGCTGCAGCAGCGGCTGCCCTACGTGCTGGGGTTCGTCGTGCTACTGACCGGGGCGGTCGTGCTCGTCGCCTTCCGCTCGCCGGTGATCGCGGCGACGGCCGTCGCGCTGAACCTGCTGTCTATCGGAGCGGCGCTCGGGATTCTGGTGCTTGTCTTCCAGCACACCTGGGCCGAAAGGCTGCTCGGCTTCACCGGCAACGGGGCGATCACCTCGTGGCTGCCGATGTTCCTGCTGGTCGTGCTGTCCGGTCTGTCGACCGACTACCACGTGTTCGTCGTCAGCCGCGTGCGGGAGGAGGCGCGGGCCGGCCGGTCGACGCGGGACGCGGTGTACGTCGGCGTGCTGCGCACGGCCGGCGTCGTGTCGTCCGCCGCCGCCGTGATGGTGGCCGTATTCGCGATCTTCGGGACGCTGTCGACGCTGGACCTCAAGCAGCTCGGCGTCGGCCTTGCGGTGGCGGTCGCGCTGGACGCCACGCTCGTGCGCGCCGTGCTGCTGCCGGGGGTGATGGTGCTGCTCGGGCGGGCCAACTGGTGGGTGCCGCGAGCGCTCGCGCCGCGGGCTGGCCGGGGCTGACCTGACGGCGACGGCGCTGGTCGCCGTGGTGGCGCCCTTGCTCCGACGTGTCCACCTCCCCACGGCCGCTCTTTGGGGGACGCACAGATCGGCTGTGGGGACACGGAGCCGCTCGGAGGCTTCCTGTCGCCCCCAGTGAGCATTGTCGGCAGTGCTGTCGCACAGGAGCTGCGGCAGCAGCTGACCCGGGCGCCGGATGAGTCAGCGGAACAGGTCGCCGACGCTCACGTGGAAGCCGGGCAGGACGTCGCCGCCCTCGAGCACGTCGCCAGCCTCACGACGCGCCACCCCGCTGGCCGTGTAGGCCTCGACGGCTCGGTCACCAGGCAGCACCACCCACACCGCCCGCGTCCCTGCGGTCAGCCACTCACGGGCCTTCGCCCGCACATCGGCCAGCCGGTCCGACGGGCTGACCACCTCGACGGCGAGGTCGGGCGCCAGGTCGAGAAAGCGTCCCCACTGCGCGCGAGGCGGCAGCCGGTCGGCGCGGACAAAGGCTGCGTCTGCTGAGCGCACGGTGTCGGGGTCGCGGGCCAGCCGGAAGCCCGTCTCAGCGGCGACCACCCGCCCAAGACCGGAATCCTTCGCCAGGAGCCGCAAGCGCAGACCGATCTCGGCGGCGATGTCCCCGTGCTCGAAGCCCGCGGGCTCCACCTCGACGAGCACCCCCTCGACGAGCTCGCGACGGACCGCCCCCCGCGGTAGCCGCAGCAGCTCGTCGGCGGCCACCGCGGTCTGCGTGGGCACGAGCCGAGAATACGCAGGACAGCCCTGCCGTCGCAGGCGCCTGTGCACACGTGTCGGAGCGAGTTCGTCCGCCGGCGGTCAGGGAAAGCCTGCGACACAGAAGTTCTCGAGGGGGTCACGATGCGCACGGTCGACGCGGTGGTCATCGGATCCGGGCACAACGCGCTCATCACGGCGGTGCAGCTCTCGCGCGCCGGGTGGGACGTGCTCGTCTGCGAGCGCAACGCCGATGTCGGCGGCGCGACCCGCAGCGGCGAGGCCACGCAGCCGGGCCTGGTCCACGACCTCTACGCCACCAACCTCAACCTGTTCCTGTCGAGCCCCGCCTACGCCGAGCTGAAGGACGACCTCGAGCGACACGGCTTCCGGCCCGTCGTCAGCGAGCGCTCCTACAGCAACGTCTTCCCCGATGGGCGCTGCCTACGGGTCTACTCCGACGTCGAGAAGACCGAACGGCTGCTCGGCGAGCACAGCCCGGCCGACCTGCGGGGCTGGCGCGCTCTGCACGAGCGCTACCAGGTGTTCATGCAGGCGCTCATGCCGCTGTACTCGACGGCGCTGCCGAGCGTCCCGGCCCTCACCGGGGCGCTCAAGGCCGTGCGCACCGCCGGCGTCGTCGACACCCTCGAGCTGCTGCGCACGCTCACCGCCTCGACCCGCGAGCTCGGCGACACCTGGTTCGAGACGCCCGAGGCCAAGGCACTGATCGCCACCTGGGGCATGCACATGGACTTCGGACCGGACGTCTCCGGCGGCGCGATGTTCCCCTTCGTCGAGACGTTCACCGACATGGAGAACGGCATCGCCATCGCCGAGGGCGGCATCTCCCGACTGCCCGAGGCGCTGGCGGCGCTGGTGCGCGAGGCCGGCGGCGAGGTGCGGACGTCCAGCCCGGTCACCCGGGTGCTGACCGACGGCGAGCGCGCCACCGGCGTCGAGCTCGAAGACGGTGAACAGATCATGGCGCGCCGGGCCGTCGTCGCCAGCACCACGCCGACACGGCTGTTCGGTGAGCTGCTGCGCGGCGACGGCGCCGTCAGCGAGGCCACCCGCACCCGCGCCGAGCGCTACCGCTACGGGCCGGGGACGATGATGGTGCACCTCGCGCTGTCCGAGCCGCTGCGCTGGAGCGCGCACGAAGAGCCGAGCAGGTTCGCCTACGTGCACGTCGCCCCGTACGTCGACGACCTCGCCCGCACCTACCAGCAGGCATTGGCCGGGCTGATCCCGGACAGCCCGTTGCTGATCGTCGGGCAGACCTCGCAGGTGGACCCCTCCCGTACCCCGGACGACCGACAGGTGGTGTGGGTGCAGGTGCGTGCGTTGCCGTCGGTGATCAAAGGAGATGCGGCCGGGCGGATTCGCGAGACCGACTGGGACGCCGCCAAGGAGCCGGTGGGCAACCGGGTGCTCGACAAGCTCGAGGAGTACGCGCCGGGCCTGCGCGCCAGCGTGCTTGACGCGACGGTGCTCTCGCCGAAGGACCTCGAGCGCTCGAACCCCAATCTGGTCGGCGGCGACAGCGTCAGCGGGAGCCACCACCTGTGGCAGAACTTCCTCTTCCGTCCCTGGCCGGGCGCCTCGACGTACGAGATGCCGGTCGGCGGGCTCTGGCTCGTCGGCGCCGCGACCTGGCCGGGCAGCGGCACCAACGGCATCTCGGGCTCGCTGTGCGCGCAGCGGATGCTGAGGCCGCACCCCTACCGCAGGGCTGCCGTCGGGGCAGCCGCGCTGACGGTCGGCGCCGCGGCAGCGCTGGCCGCGCGCGGCTGAGAGCTCAGGGCGCGAGACGTGCTGCCAGGTAGACGAGTCCGTGCGGGTAGCGGTAGTCGATGCCCATGTGCGTGGCGTCGAACAGCTCGCAGGCGACGTCGGTGACGCCGACGCCCGCGAGCGCGTCGCGCATCGCCGTCGCACCGAGTTCGAGGTACCACTCGTTGCGCGTCCCGCCGTCGAGGTAGACGGCCGAGAGTCCCTGCACGGCGTCGACATGGCGCGCCACCATCCGCACCGGGTCCCAGTCGAGCCAGCGCTGCCAGACGTCGTCGTCCAGCCGCCCGGTGCGCACGTCGACGGGCAGCTGGACGGTGCCGTCGTCGGCGGCCGAGAAGCACGCGGCGACGCCGTAGACCATCAGCAGGTTCGCGTCGTCGGGCTTGCTCAGCGGCGGACGGGAGCGGAAGTCGGCGAGGAACGCCTCGTAGGAGCCGTCGTAGCTCTCGCGCAGCGCGCGCACGGCTGGGCCGAACAGCGGGATGTAGAGCAGCTCGTACAGCGCGTCGCCGGCGTGCGAGGCGAGCCCGCCAAAGAGATCCGGCCGCAGCATCGGCGTGATCATGGCGCCGAACCCGCCGCTCGACTTGCCGGACACCCCGCGGTGCCGGGCCTCGGCCAGCGTGCGGTAGCGGGCGTCGACGAACGGCACGACCTCCTCGCACAGGTAGGAGTGGTAGGCGCCGGTCGCCGGCGAGTCGACGAACTGGCTGCCGCCGAGCGCGGTCCACGCGTCGACGTAGACGACGATGCACGGCGGCGCCGCGCCGTTCGCGAACAGCGCGTCGGCCGTCACCGGGAACGGCTCGCGAAAGGGCGTGCGGTTGGCCCACATCGCCAGCGCGCCGGTGTAGCCCTGCAGCACGTAGACGCTGGGGTAGCGCTGGTCGCTGTCGTCGTAGCCGGGCGGGGTGTAGACCCACAGCGGCCGGTCGGCCGGATCGCCCAGCGGGTTGCCGGCCAGCAGCTCGCTCGACAGCACGTGCTCGCCGAGCCGGCCGGCGAGGTCGGGGAAGAGGGTCACGGGTCGAAATCTAGCCGGCGGGCCTGGCCGACGGGTCGCTGCAGCGGCTCGGCTCCGGGGCGGTGAAGCCCTCCCTTAACGACACCAGTGGGTCATGCTCGGCGCCGTCTCCTCCTCCGACGAGCACCGCGAGTGGCAGTGACGCTGTGTCGCTTCGCCGGATGGCCACACCCATGGGCCCCGAGCTGCCCTCCGCCCGGGCTGTTCACCGCCGCGCACCAGCGGGCGGCATGCTGTGACCATGGCGGATCTCCTGTCCGAGACGGCCGAGGCGTACCGCCGTTGGGCGCTCGTCGAGTCGCACGGCACGTCGCCGATCTATGAGCGGCTCGCGCTGGCCGTCGCCGACGACCCCGCGACGCTCACGCTGCTGCAGCGGGTCGAGCCGGCCCGCCGCCAGCCCAACCTGCTGTTCGGCGCGCTGCGCTGGCACGACGTCGACGTCACCGCCCCGGCTGCAGCGCTGGCCTGGACCGCGGCGCATCCCGCGCAGGTGCTCGACGTGCTGCGCACCAGGCGCACGCAGACCAACGAGGCCGCCCGGTGCGCGCTGCTGCTGCCCGGACTCGCGCTGCTCGCCGATCGCTTTCCCGGCCCGCTCGCCATCGTGGAGGTCGGCGCCAGCGCGGGGCTGTGCCTGCTCTATGACGCCTGGCGCTACCGCTACGACACCGGCGACGCGGTACACGAGCTCGGGCCGGTCGACAGCCCGGTCACGCTGCCCTGCACGGTCAGCGGTTCGGCACCGCTGCCTGACTCGGTGCCGGCGATCGCCTGGCGCGCCGGCCTGGACCTGCATCCGGTCGACCCGGCCGATGCTGACGCCCGTCGCTGGCTGCAGTGCCTGGTCTGGCCCGAGCACACCGAGCGCGCCGAGCGGCTGGGTTCTGCGCTCGACGTCGCGGCGCGTGCACGGCCCGACGTGCGCACCGGCGACATGCGCACCGACCTCGCCGGCCTGCTCGACGACGCACGCCGGTCCGCCGAGGCGGCGCCGGGTGCCACCGGACCAGCGACGGTCGTCGTCACGCACACCGCCGCCCTGGTGTACCTCGCGCCGGCCGAGCGCGCCGCCGTCCGCGCGAGCATCGCCACGGCGGGAGCGCACCGGCTCGGCGGTGAGCACGGCGGGGTGCTCCCCGATGTCGACGCCCGGCTCCGCGACCCGGCATCGGTGCAGGGTCAGCTCGTCATGGCGCTCGACGACGAACCGCTCGCGCTCGCGCACCCGCACGGCGCGGCGATGACCTGGCTGTAGAGGATCAGCGGGCGGCCGCCACGAACCACCGCCCGGCCAGCAGCGCCCGCCCACCCATCTCCTCGGTCAGCTGCGCGGCAGTCAGGTACCGCTTGAACACCCGGTGCCGCGAGCCGTCGTTGAGCGTGCGCTCGTCCCACGTCTCGGCCGGCGTGTCCGGTCGCCGGGCAGAGTCGACGACCACGAGCTCGCCGGCGACCCGCGCTGCCTCGGCCAGGAACGCCGCACGCTCGTCCGGTGGGAGGTGGCCGTAGAAGTGCCCGGTCAGCACCCGGTCGAAGGCGCCGTCCGCGAACGGCAGGGCCAGCGCGTCACCGGTGAGCGCGACGCCCTGCGGCAGCCGGGACTGCGCGACCGCCACCATGGCCTGACTCTGGTCGAGCCCGATCACGAATCCGCGCAGGTGCCGGGTGAGAAAGCCGCTGCCGCAGGCGACGTCGAGGGTCCGGGCCGGCGGGAGCGCGGCGACGAGGGCGACGACCTGCTCCACCTCCTCGTGCCAGCCGGGCCGGTCGCGCTCGGCGAACACGCCCTGCCCGAGGTACCACTCGTCGTACTCGCCGGCCCGCTGGTCGTAGTAGGTGGCGGTCGCGGCGTCGCGGGCGAACGCCGGCGCGAGAGCGTCGGTCATGCCCGGCAGCCTGGCACGTCACAAGCCGGTCAGCGTCAGGTCAGCGGCCGGCAAGCTTCTCCGCCTCGGCGGGCCAGGCCTCGAGCAGGCTCGCGAGCACCTGCTCCTCGTGCACCACGACGCCCCGCTCCCGCATCACAGCGGCCAGGCCCGGCTCCCAGGGCGTCGCGACGGCGCGGCCGGTCAGCGGTTCGCCGCCGGGCGCAGCAACGTAGGCGTCCGCAGTCATCTGCCACGGTACGACGCCGCAGCGCGCCTGCAGCCAGGCGCAGATCTCGACGCCCCGCCAGTCCAGGTCACCGTGGTAGGCGAGCGGCCCGGGCAGACGCGCAAGCAGGTCGATGGCGACGGCGGCGGGCCAGCCCGCAGTGCAGACGACAGCGTGCGTTCCGCCGCTGCGTCGCGCGAAGGCCTCGAGCACGGCGGGATTCTCGACGACCAGCACCGGACCGCTGTGCACCCCCACGTTGGTGCTCCGCAGGTGCCACGGGGCCAGGTGCACCGGGTCGCCGTGCTCGGCGGCGAGACTCAGCACGCCGGGCACGCGCAGGCCCAGGGTCAGCACGGTCGTCGAGACGGTGTCGGCGAGCACGCCCGCCCGCTCCCAGGCGGCCCGCCGGTCAGTGGGCAGCGGACCGCCCGACAACCCCCGCAGCACGAGGTTGGCGAGCGGCCGGCCGTCGTCGAGCGCGTGCGCGTCTCCGAGCACTGCCGCCGCCAGCTCGGTGCGCAGCCGGGCCGGGCCCGCAAGCGCGGCGAGCACCGCGACGGCCTGCCGGGCGGTGCCGATCGGGTCGGGCAGCCGAGTCAGCAGCCCGCTCGTCCGCACCGCGTCAGCCCAGTCAGGACTGACCTCGGCCAGCACCACCAGCGGTGCGTCGCGCGCGGCCCGGTCGGCGGCCGGGTCGCGCAGTGGTCCGGTGCGCGCGTGCACGACCGTGCGTAGGTCGACGGCGCCGCGCTCGCGCAGCACCGCGTCGAGCTCGTCGAGCCGCAGGCGCACGTCGCCGGTGACCGGGCGACCGAGCAGGGCCGCGAGCGCGTGCCGGCTCTCGCGGGGCAGCCCGGTCAGGCGGGTCGTGCGGGCGCCTCGCTCCAGCGGTGCGCGCAGCCGCGTCCACACCGGTTGCAGGTCCGGGTCGGCCAGCCACGCCGGGACGGTCACCTCACCCCTCGCCGGTGAGAACCGCGCCGTCCCAGCTGTACCGGTACTGCGCGATGCCGCGCTCCCCGGGCGCGCGCAGCGCCTCGTACACGGCGAGCGACGGGACGCTGGCGTGGTCGCCCCACAGCCGCTCGCTCGTCAGGACGAAGTCGAGGTCCAGGTCGACGAGCAGGCCGAACAGCAACGGGTGCGTGCGGACGTCGATCTTCGGGAACGCGTCGTCGAGCAGGATCAGCCGCGGCGCGTACGGCGCGGCGCCGGCCACCGAGGTGAAGTGCGCTGCGGCGGCGGCGAACAGCGGCAGGTAGCAGACGACCTTCTGCTCGCCCTGCGACAGCGGGGTGCGCCGGGTCAGGGTCGACCAGCCGGCGTCACCGGGCCGCTGGAGCTTGACGGTGAACGCCGACCAGCGCCGGTAGTCAAGGGCGCGCGAGAGGTGCTCGGCGTAGCCCTGCTCGGGCTCGGCGGCGTGCTGCACCTCGATCAGCGACGACAGCGCCGAGCGCAGCCGCTGGCTCTCGTCGGGGGTGAGCGCCCCGCGGTGGCGGCCGAGCAGCCGGACCGCGTCGCGCACGTCGGCGCCGACATCGTCCTGCAGCGACCAGTCGAGCCGCACCCGGATGCCCTGGCTGGTGCGAACATCGGCCAGGAGGTCGTTCATGCCTCGGACGAGGTCGGTCGCCTCGGCGCGCCGGGTACGCAGCGCGTCGCCCAGCTCGCCGAGCAGGTGCTTCTCGAACAGGTCGCTCTCCCGCTCGGTGAGCAGCTCCTGCTCGCGGGTGACCTCGGCGGCCAGGCGGACCGAGGCGCGGCCGAGTGGCTGCTCGGCGCCGGTGACGTCGCGGGCCAGTACCGCGAGCGCCCCGCCGACCGGGACGACGCGCGGCTCCTGGTCAGCGGCCGGTCCGGCTGCCAACGAACGGATCTCGGCGTGCACGGCGTTGCCGTCGGTCGGCCGGGGAACGGCAAGCTCGGACCAGCGGGTGAGCAGCTGCAGCGACGCGCGCGGCAGCGCGGCGAAGGCGGAACCCGGCGGGTCGCTTCGGTCGGCGGGCACGCCGACCACCGCCACGGGACCCAGCCCGGCGAGCGCGGCCTGCTCTTCCGGCTCCGGCTCACGACCCAGCGCAGCCGCGAGCAACCCGGAGACCTGCGCCAGCTCGGCGATCGACGCCGCCCGTGCGGCCAGCAGCGGCACGGCCTCGGACAGGCGTACCTGCGCCGCCGACAGCGCCGCGGTCAGCTCGCCCTGGCGACCGGTGAGCCTGAGGACGGCGCCGGCGGCGCTCTGGCGCTCGCGCTCGGCGCTGCGACGGGCGTCGCGAGCGGTGTCGAGCTCGGCCTGCATCCGCTGCACGTCGGCGCCGAGCGACTGCAGCAGCGCGCTCGCCTCGGCGGCGGCGTCGCGGGCGTCACCCGTGGCCTGCTCGACCTCGCGTGCGGCCTCGGCCGCCTCGTCGGCGTCACGCTCGGCGGCCTCGCGGTCTTCCTCGAGCCGGCGGGCGGCGGCGAGCAGCCGTTCTGACTGCTCGACGAGCGCAGCCAGCGCGCCGTCGAGCTCGAGCAGTGCCATGCCGCGCACCTCGAGCGCCTCGCGAGTGCCGGGCAGCTCGTGCGTGCTGCACAGCCGACGCAGCTCGCCGCTCGCCCGGGCCAGCTGCTCGCCGGCGACGGTGAGGGCGGCGGCGCGCTCGCTCGCTTCGGCCGCTGCCCGGCCGCGCTCGCTCTCCCGCTCGTCGCGGACGACGGCGGCGCGGTCGAGCTCGGTCGTGGAAGGTGCTCGTGCCAGCCAGCTCTCGAGCGCCGTGAGGCTCGCCCGCGCCTGCTGCACACGGTCCGCCGCAGCATCGCGTCGCGCGATCGCCTGCTGCTGCGCGGCTTCGACGTCGGCGAGCCGGCGGGCCCGCTCGGCCTTGCGCGCGACCGTGCCCACGTACTGCGCGGCGGGCTTGCTCGCCCGCCCGGTCAGCGGCCCGAGCCGCCACGAGCCGTCCCGGCCGATCGAGGGCGACCGGTCGGCGCCGGACTGCACCAGTGCGATGCCGGCCAGCACCGCCTCGACGGTGCGGGCGTCCACCGGGCTGTCGGCCGGCACGTCGGCGCGCAGGACGTCCAGCAGCGACGCCTCGTCAAAGGCGGACGACGCCCCATCCGATGACCCGGACGGGGCGATGCCCAGCACCGTGTCGTCGGCCAGCCGCAGCGCACCGCCGGTCAGCACCTGCGCGTCGAGCAGCCCGCTGGCCTGCAGCGCCGCCTCGACCAGCGCTGCCTCACTGGGCACGGCGGCGGACATGGCCGCGGCAGGCACGGCCCCGACAGGCACGCCCCGACAGGCACGGCCTCGGGAGGCATGGCTTCGCCGGCGGCAGCCTCGCCGGGTGCAGCCTGAGCGGGCGCACGGCCCACACCGCCCTCGCGCACGTCGACCAGCCGCCACAGCGGCCACCCGGCCGCCGCGTCCCGGCCCGGCCGGGGCAGCACCGGCGCCGGCGGCGCGGGGTCGCGCTCGGCCAGCACCTGCGCGCGGGTCGCCGCCAGCTCGGTCAGCTGCGCCTCTGCCGCGAGCCGATCCGCCCCGGCCGACGCCTCCTGCTGCCGCAGACCGGCCAGCGTGGGAGCGAGCTCGTCCGCCGCCCGCGCGCCGAGCGTCTCGGCTGGTTCGACACCCAGCGCGCTGTCCTGCTCGGCGCGCCACTGGGTCGCGGCCGCGGTCCACCGCTCGCGCGCGAGAAGCAGCGCACGCTCGGCGTCAGCGACTCGGCCGGAAGCCTGCTCCTCGCGCCGCTCGGCCTCGGAGGCGCTCGGCCGCCGTGTCGCGCACCCGGGTCCGCTGCTCGACGACGCTCAGCGCCTCGCGCACGACGCCGACGGCCGCCCGCGCGGCGCTGACCTGTGCCCGGATCGGCGGCACGTCGGTGCGCGAGCGGGCTGCGAGCTCGACGACGTCCGCCACCTCGGGCAGCGCGGCCGGCAGAGCGCACTGCCCGAGTCGGCTGCCGGCGTCGCCGGCGCTGGCCGACAGCCGCCGCCCGGAATCCGCCAGAGCTGCCTCGTCCCCCGCGGACCGGGCGGCGCTGCCCTCGGCGCGGAGCCGGGCCTGCTGGGCGATCCTCGAAGCCGTCGCCGCCGCCCCCGCCAGCGCGCCGGCGCGGCGCTTCTTCTCGGCCAGCATCTGTTGGGTGCGCGCCAGCGGCCCCGCCTCGAGCACCGCCACCCGGCTGGCTGCGGTGGCGACGGCCTGCCCCGCGGCAGACTGGCGCTGCCCGGCCGCGGCAAGCTCGCCGGCCACCTCGTCGCGCGCGGAGGTCGCGGCGCCGACGGCGCGGGTGCGTGCGGCCCGTTCCCGCTCGGCCTCGCGGGCCGCCCCTGCGCGCTCGACGACGACAGTCGCGGCGTAGCGGGCGTACACCTGCTCGCTGTCGGCCAGCGCCTTGGCCGCCGCCCGCAGCCGCTCGACGCGTTCGCCGTGCTCGGCCAGCTCGTCAAAGGCCTCACCCACCGAGCGCACCGCCGCGTCGTCGAGGGCGGGCAGCGCTTCGTCGAGCATCTCGACCAGCCGGCGCGGCGCCAGGTCCTCGCCGACCTGAGGCTGGCGCAGCCAGTACAGCAGCCGCAGCAGGTCGTCGTAGGCGTGCGGCGCGAGGCCGAACAGCAGCCGCCCGACGTGCTCCTTGTAGGCGCGCGGCGAGTCGAAAACCTGCCCCCCGAGCTCACCGACGCGCTCGCGCAGCCGCCCGGCCGACAACGGCGTGCCGTCGCTCTCGCACAGCGGCGGGACAGCCGCCGGCACGGTGAACGGCCAGGTCGTGACGGTCTTCGCGCTGGCCGAGTAGCGGATGCCGAGGCCGCAGGTGACGACGTGCCGATCGCCCGCGGCGTCGGTGCGGCCAAGCTCGACCCACACGTAGCCGGTGCGGGTGCCGCCGGTCGTCGCGCCGTCGGTCATCAGCCACATCAGCTGGCTGCCCTGCCGGCCGGTCGCGGCCATCCGGGCGCGGTCGCCGTCGAGCGCGAACGGCAGCAGCAGCTCGAGCGTCTTGCTCTTGCCTGCCCCGTTGGTGCCGCGCAGCAGCAGCCGGCCGTCGGCGAAGTCGAAGACCTGCTCGTCGTACTGCCAGACGTTGAGCACCCCGGCGCGCTGCAGGCGGAAGCGGTGCGGGTCGCGGGCCATGCTCAGAACAGCGCCTGCGCCGTGGCCCAGGTGGTCGCCGGCGCGTAGCGGGCGGCGGCCGCGTGCACCTGCTGCTCGCCGGACGTGCGCAGCAGCCCCGCGTCGGTGAGCACCGCGGTGACGTCGCTCTGCAGCAGGTCGAGATCGACGTAGTCGCGCTTGAACCCGCGGCCGTGCTCCCCGGCGACCTGCCGGACGGCGACGCTCAGCGCGTCTGCCGGCAGCGTCCACCAGCTGCGCCCGCTGCCCCGGGCCTGCTCGCGCACCTGCCCGACGAGGTGCTCGAGCACGAGCAGCGCCGCCTGCCGGGCCGAGCCGGTGCCGGGGAAGGGCCGGTCGGTGAGCATCTCGTCGGGATCGATCGCGACCGCGCCTTCGGCCCGCAGCTCGAGCTCGAGGCCGAGGTGGTCGGCGAACCAGTCGCGCTCGCGGACCCGGTTGCGCCGCCACCACTCGGCCTGGTCCTCGGTCAGCTCGTCGGTCGAGAGCACCGGCGACTCGGCGAGCCGGCGGCGCAGCGCCACCCGCGCCCCGCCGGCCGCGCTCGGCAGCGCCGCGGCGTCGAGCAGGTCTGCGGGTCCGCCGGTGCCGGACATCGTCGGGGCGAGCACGAGCCGCAGCCGGTCGCGCCGCACGTCGAGCAGGCTCTCGGCGCTCGCGTCGTCGCCGTAGCTCGCCAGCTGCCCCTCGCGCTCGACGAGCACACCGAACCCGACGAGGGCTTGCAGCGCCGCGACGAGGGCCCGACGATCCGAAGCGGTTTCGAGGTCGACGCCCAGCTCGGCGTCGGCCGCGGCGCTGCGCACCTGCGCGACGAGCTCGTCGAGCATCAGCTGCGCCGGGCCGCGGGTGAGCGCGGCGAGCACGAGGCTCAGCAGTGCGTAGGCGCGCGGCTCGAAGGGCCGGTCGTTGCGCTTGCGAAGCCCACGGGTCGCGTCGCGGCCGAGCCCGGCCTTGACGAGCCGGGCGCCCCTCGCCTCGACGATGAGCCGGTAGCCGAGGCCCTCGGCGCACAGCCGCTGCAGGTGCTCGCGGTGCCGCCGCACCAGCAGCAGCGCGCCCGCGTGCGGACTGTCGGCCAGCAGCAGCGGGTGCAGCAGCAGCGCGCGCAGGGCGGTGCGCCGCTCGGCCTCGTCGCTCGCCGCCACCTCGCCGGCGATGCCGTCGACCTTCACGACAGGCTCAGCGCCAGCTCGTGCAGCGCCAGGGTGCCGGCCGGGCTGCGCAGCGTCGTGGTCCTCCCCGGCGCCGCGGCGACCGTCAGCACGACCTGCTCGCCTCCGGGCAGCGTTGCGACGGCTCGGGCCGGGTGCCGCACCGGGCCGCCGGCCTGCGACAGCGCCCGCGCGTGCAGCTCGAGCAGCGCCGTACGCGCCTGGTCGCTCAGCACCTTGCCGTCGAGCGGTCCGGCCAGTGCCTTGAGCTCGCGCAGCGCCGCGGTGCGCTCGGCCTCGGCCTGCGCCCGCTCGCGCAGTCGCTGGGCCTTGACCGGCCCGTAGTCCTCGCGCCGCGCCGTCGCCCCGCTGCTCTTGCGCTCCCCGCTCGTGCGCAGCATGACGGGGACGTCGGCGACAGCGCCGGTCCACCACGAGCTGGTCGCCGGCAGCGCCTCACCGTCGGTATCGGCCGAAAAACCCAGGTGCCGACACCCGTACAGCCCGAAAGCGGCGGCCCAGAGCGCGGCGGCCTGTCCGGCGGCGCTGTCGTCGAACCAGCGTGCGAGCCGGACGAGGTCGGCGTAGCGGCTGACCTCCCGGTCGCTGCTGGTGGCGAGGCGGCGCAGGTTCACCAGCAGCGCCCGCATCGCGCGGGTCGCCCAGCGCCCGCACCTCCTCGGCGTCGCTGCGGCGCCCGGGGGCACCGAGGAACCAGGTGCGCAGCCCCGTCCAGTCCTGCGCCGACAGACCGCTGGAGCGCCGCGCGGCGCCGCCGTCGAGCGTCTGCAGCCGCACGCCGCTGTTGGCGCGGGCGAGCAGCGGCGCCTCGTCGAGGCCCTGCAGCAGCTCGGCGACCTGCGGCATCGCGCGGGCGATCTGGTCGACGAAGCGCTGCAGGTAGTCGAGCAGCGCGCCCTTGAACGCCTGGAACTCCTCGCGCCCGAGGTCGTAGCGCGCCAGCACCGTCGACAGGTTCGTGTAGAAGGCCCGGGTGCTCGACACGAGGCGCTCGAACTGCGCGAAGATGGTGGCGATGTCGCCGGCGAGGGTGTCGGCGTCAACGTCGGCGAGCGAGGCCGGATCGTGAGCGGCGAGGCGGCGCAGGCCGGTGAGCAGCCCGCCGAGCATCTCGGTGGAGACCTCCCGCACGTCGTCGGTCGCGGCCAGCAGCTCCTCGACGTGCCGGTGGACGAGCTCTCCGCGCGGGGTCAGCTGGTAGCGGGCGCGGGTGGTGCGGTACTCGCGGATCGTGCGCGCCTCGCTCTCGCGGGGGCTGCGGGCGAGGTTGCCCGACTGCACCAGGTACGACAGGCGTTCGTCGACGAGGTCGGCATCGAGCTCGTCGGCCAGCCGCTCGGCGACCTCGGCGGCCGACAGGTCGCTGAGCAGACCTGCCGTGCCGTCGGTGAACACGCGCATGATCGCGATGTACTGCTCGGCCTCGCTGTTGGTGGCGTAGCGCAGCGCCGACAGCCGCAGCCGGTCGACGGGGACAGCGCTCATGTTCTGCGAGCGTATCGGCGCGGCTAGATGACCGATTCCAAGGGTTGGTGCGGCGTGTTGCGCTGAGGAACGCGTGGAGGGTGCCCAGGATCGGCGTTGGAACCCGACGCCGAACAGGAGGTTCGCGTGGACGCCGACCTGGACACCC
>JAABUN010003462.1_pt1 | contig 24365 bp, 17 predicted proteins | sample 5559311 | NCBI WGS metagenome assembly JAABUN01 (sample SAMN10711877, study PRJNA513370) | rock metagenome | isolation source: Antarctica rocks | place: Antarctica: Victoria Land, Siegfried Peak sud
TCGTGCTCCTAGCGGCGTGGATCCACCCGATCCCATCTCGAACTCGGAAGTTAAGCACGCCAGCGCCGATGATAGTTGGGGGGCAGCCCCCTGCAAAAGTAGGTCAGTGCGAGGATTTTATTTTAAGGTTTTATAGGTATCATCTCTAGTGCTGGGCGGATGATACCTATAAAAATATGTCAGGGACAAAACCCTGGTCTCGTTTCAGGAATGACGCCCCTGATCTGCGGGAGTAGCTCAGCTGGTAGAGCACTACCTTGCCAAGGTAGATGTCGCGAGTTCGAATCTCGTCTCCCGCTCCAGAAACGGCGCAGATCCCAAACGGATTTGCGCTTTTTTGTGCTTTAGTCAGATAGCGGTAGCCTGCTCCGGGTGTGCCAGCCTTGCGGTCTGTCAGACGCCACAAAAAACGAGTATGAAACCCCGGACAGTCGTACCTGAACAGTTGCAAAAGCAGTTACGGATTTGCGGTTGAGCCGTCTTCAGTAAAGCGCCCGGTAAACGGCGTCGTTAAGCAGGACCCGCTGAACGTATTCTCGAGTTTCGGCGCGGCTGATAAAACGGTAAAAATCTGTCTGGTCTTCTATATGCGGTTCGTTTAACAACCGTCCGACATAGCCGGGGCCACCGTTATAAGCGGCGCTGGTTTGTGCGGGGTCGCCCGCAAATGTACTCAGGAGCCGCGAGAGATAAAACGTTCCGTAACGGACGTTTCCGGCAGGGCTGAAAGGGTTGCCGGGTGTTTCTTCCAGCAGTTCAGCCAGCCAGTCCCAAGTGCTCGGTATAAGTTGCATAAGTCCTTGTGCGTCGGAGGTAGAGAAAGCTCTGGGGTAAAAGTGCGACTCTTGCCTCATCACAGCCCAGATCAGGCTGGACTCGACGCCCCACTGCGCGGCCTGTTGCCGGACAATTTTGGGGTGCGCCTGCGGATAGGCAGCCAGCCAGGTTCGCCTCGAGCGGCTCCCCTTCCGAATCCATGAAGCGGCCGTTTCGCTGCTCGCGCCGTATTCGCCGAGGTCTTGAAGCGCCTCGGCGAGTGCGACCGTCGTCGGTTCGTCAATCGCTCGTTTGAGAGCTACGAGCAGTTCACCGACAGCGGCTTCATCGTCGCCTGCTCGGGCCAGAGCGTACGAGCGTGTAAGGGCGGGCGGTGTCACCTGTGCCAGAGGTTCGTTTGCTGAGGGGACGCTGCGACCCAGCAACAGGCCGAAAAAACTAAACGCCGGAACGAGCGAGGCCGCTTCCGACGCAGCTTGGTCGTCTCCGGAACGCTTGGCGAGGGTGTGGGCGCGGTAGGCCGCGTCGTCCTGATAATCCGTCTCAGTGCGGGCAAGCTCGAGGTAGTAAGAAAGCGCGGCGGCAACGTCCCCCTGTTTCTCGAGCAGTTCGGTAGCTCTCCACAACCCGTCATCGCCCAACTGTAAATACGCCCTCAGCGCAGCGTCTGTGTTCCCTTGCGCTTCGGCGAGAGCGGCCTCGGCACTGGGCGGCGGTGCGGCGAGAACACGGCTTGCGAGCGCGTAACGACCCAGCGCGACGAGCGTCCAGAACTTGCCTTCTCTAGCTGCACGGCTTCCCGGTGAACGCTCGAGCCAGCGGTTGTAGGCGCTCAGAGCGTAGGTGTGCTCGCCAAGAGCTGCGTAGGACGGCGCGCGTATGGCGGGGGCAGAACCCTTCCCCAACGCCGCTAGTGCGCGCTCGTATTCACGAGCCTCCAAAAAGATACGGGCCAGGGCGCGCGGGTCGGTCTCGAGACGTACCAAACCCGCAGCGGCCCCCTCGAGTGGCAGGGCTCCGGTATAGGCGTCTACGGCGCGGCTTTTGTGGCCTGCGTCTTCGGCGACGCGGGCCAGCTCGAGCTGAGCACGCCGGGCGTCGTCTCGAGCTAGCGGTGAAATGAGCTCGAAAGCCAGCACACGCTCGAGATACGAAAGCCGTTCGTCTGCCGGTAGCGAACTTCGCGCCAGCTGCAACAGTGTCCGGTAGAGCAAAAAATCTTCCGGAGCCGTCTCTACATAACGTTGCAACGCCCGCACGTCTCCCCGAGCCTGGAAAACCTTTTCGTACGCGCTCAGCAGAGGTTCGGCTGCGTACGGCGTCCGCACCACCACCCTGACCACGGGCAGCGGAAGAGGCGCTGCCTCTGTGCGGAGCAGCGCCAGATAGAGGGCGCTGACCAGGAGAAGTGCGGCTAAAGAAAGGCGGCGCATCGAAAACAGTCTATAGCAGAGCGCCTCCGGATGGTCTCAGAGGCTTCCGGTTGGGGTACCGGGTAACGAAGCTTGGTTTAGCTTTGAGGGCGTGATAAACTCTTTTGGCGGGTCCTTAGCTCAGTTGGTTAGAGCAGTCGACTCATAATCGATTGGTCGTTGGTTCAAGTCCAACAGGACCCACCACTATAAAGACCGTCAGAGACACAAAAACCAACTCCGCTACAGTGCGGGGCGTTTTCGTCTCTGACTGATTTACTGCTATAAGATTTAGTTAGGTTTGCCCCGAAGCGGGGTGAGTAGCTCGAGCTGCGGACGCCTCTTTCGACATTGATAAACGAGCAAAGGGAGAAAAGTGGCTTTAGAGTGCTGCCTATCTCCCTTCAGCACGTTTTTGCACTTGAGAAACTGGGTGATCATCACAAGGACCCCTTCGACCGCCTGCTGATCGCTCAGGCAAACGTCGAGGAGCTGACGCTCGTGAGCAAGGACGAGGTGTTTGGTCACTACGATGTTCCGCTGTTTTGGGGATAGAAGGGTACAACTTTGAAACGCCCTTACTATCGACGCTTATGCTGTGCTTGGACCGTTAGACTGCCCAAAGGCGTGATCCACTTACGTCAACAAGGAGCCGACAAGCTCCTCGCTCAGCGTCCACAGCCGCGCGGCCTTATCCTCATCGTAAAATTCAGGGCTCGAGCTGATCTCCCGCCCTTCTGCTCTTGCAGCTTCGTTTACAGATTCTGAAACCACACCACCACATCCCCAGCGTTTTTGTCAGGCGGGAAAACCGGATAGAACACTTTAATAATCTCACCATCTTTGGCAATCATCGTCAAGCGCTTATAAAGTTCCATATCTTCTACTGTGAAGGTAGGCAGCGCCATAGCGTCTTTTAGCTTTCGCCCCTCGTCGCTCAGCAACTCATAGGGCAAATTCAGGCGTGCCTTCACTTCTTGCTGGTACTCAGTGGACTGGGTGCTAAGGCCGTATAGGGTTACGTCCCACGCCTTCAGCTCGTCGTAGTGATCGCGGAAACTGCACGATTGTGGCGTGCAGCCTCGCGCACCAGGGATGGCGTCCCAACCGTCAGGCAGTGCCAGATCGGGCCTACCCGTCATGGGATAAATGTAAATCACCGCGTAGCCCTTGAGGGCGGCAAGGTTTACTGTCTCACCGCTCGTAGCCGTTAGAGTCACATCAGGTAGTAAAAGACATGCAAGATGGCTGGCCGCGCCGTCATCAACTGGCACAGGAAGGTTTTGGGGTAGGTCTGAAAGGCTCATGCGGCGATTTTAGCAGTTATACCGACCCACACAATTGTTACGGTACCCAAAATAGAACCAGGAAGATATAGCCGTTAACCCAGACGAACGCTGCAAGTGTCGCTAGCTATAGAAGCTGTTCTGTACCGAAGTGTGAAGTAGGATGGACGTGCAAATGGGAAACACTTGCTGGCTCTACTTAATCGCTTAACCCCTGAAGTCGCGCCCTAACGTCTTTCGCCTCACCAGCCAACCGCTTTTCAAAGGTGCTTCGCCAATTGGCCGAGAGTGCGGGTACCCCGAGCAGCTGCTTTAGCGCCTCGACATCACCCTTGTCACGGTGCATGAGGCGGTTAGCCTCCGCCACGCTTACACCATACGAACCCCTCTGAATCAGGGCTATAACGTCGCCCGCCCGAACACGTCCTACCTCGAGGCAGCGGAGATAAAAACCCGTGAAGCCAGTTTCTTGTACCCATAGCGCAAGCTTGGGCTCCTCATGCCGAGCGGCCAGTTTAAAGCACGGTTGCCTCGGCTGACTTACTTCAACGGTTGCCTCACCTATCCTGAAGATATCTCCGATGTGGACGGTTTCCTCGGTAAGTCCTCGAGCCGTGAAGTTTTCGCCGAAGGCAGCTTCCGGCAGCGCACGTCCCAATCGTTTTGCCCAGTAGGCGTAATGCTCCCCTGGATAGACGCAAACAGCCTTGTCCGGCCCCCCATGCACTTTCAGGTCAGCTTGCTCGTCCCCATCAAGGCCGGGTTCGGCTAGCCATACAGCTCCAGCTACACGACGTTTAACAAATGCGCTCGGTACAGGTTTCCCGTTGAAATGTAACGTGCTCGTCCGGCCTACCTGAAGGCTTGAAAGAACCGCTTGCATAAATCCAATTCCCTTCCGACTCGCCTAGTGAATGACGGTTTTAAGACCGGACGCCGTTGACTTTCATGTGCTGATCGGTTTTTTGACCCTAACCAGGATGCGGTACGCAAGAGCGCCGCACGCCACCATCAGAACGGGCAGAAAGGCTGCCAGCGCCGTGATAGCCCCCACCTGATCTGCAAGAAACCCGACCAAAATGCTTGGCAGACCAAAGCCAAGATACGCAAAAAGAAAGTAACCGGAGACGGCTCGAGCGCGCTGCTCGCCACTGACCCTGGTCACGGCAGCCAGTCCTCCCAAATAGGTAAACCCGTAACACGCTGCCCCGGCAACAGACGCCCCTAGAAGCATGAGACCCAGCACACCCCACGCCGCGCCCACTACCAGCAGTCCGTACCCTAGCGGAAGCAAGACGAAACCAGTGAGCAGTGAGTGTTCGGCGCTCATACGCCGAGCTAGAGGTTGTAGCAGAGCGCCCGTACCGTTGACAAGAAAAAGAGCAGGACCCGCCCAGGCGGCCAAACCCTGTTGCGCCAGCTGCGTAGGCACAACTGAGATAACGAGCCCCGTGACAGCCCAGGCTACCGCTATACTCAGACCGATACTCAAAACACCAGCTGGATACGCAGGCAAGCGTATAAGTGCGCCGCCTAACGGCGCTCTACTCTGTAGAGGTAGAGCAAACAGAAGGGTTAAGGCAATACCGCTAAGCACAAGCCAGTAGCTCAGTGGTGTGCTTGACGGGTGGAACCAGAGCGCCATACTCGTCAGCAGCGCGCCACCCCCGAAACCGAGGGAGGTCGTGAAGGCGGTAAAGGCTGCTGCACGAGGCGCGGCGTCTGCGGTGAGGAGTTCTGCTAGGTAAGCTGTGCCGGTTCCCACACTCAATCCGACCCCGATGCCTTGTAGCACGCGTGCCAAGAGAAGCACCTGCATGGTAGGAAACAGCGTCATAAGGAGAGTTGCGGTGAACGCCGCCAGAAGTCCTCCAAGCAAAACAGGTTTACGCCCTACACGGTCAGAAATGCCGCCAAACAGAATAAGGACAGGTAACAAGCCTGCTATGTACAGCGCAAACACCACGGCGGTAAGACCTGTCCCGTATCCGGCTCTCTCGGCGTACATAGGGTAAAGCGGCACCTGAAGGTTCACAGCCATCGTTACGAGAAGAAGAGCGCCAGCAACCGTAACGGAAGCAACCTTCATATCGACACTCTGAAGCCAGCAAGCGTAACGACCATATGAAATATCAGAGATTTTTGAGTAACGTTACTGAATATCTTCACCAACCAGCATAACACTTATACTGGCAATGTGTCATCCTTAGCCACAGAGCATACCGGCGCGCAAGCGCTTCTCACAGCACTACGGATACTTGTAACATCAGCTGAGCCGGGTGCCCGCTTGCCTTCCACACGCACGCTTCAGAAACGGTACGGGTGCAGTCCAGCGACGGTGCAAAAAGCCGTGGCACAGCTCAAACTCGAAAGAAAAGTGGTTGTCCGACCCGGCAGCGGCACATTCGTCGCTATGACGAAAGCTAACGTGCCCGGTAAGAGCGTTTCCTGGCAAAGCGTGGCGCTGGGCCACAGAGATAACCCTGGGACCGCCGTGCAGGACATGCTGGCCGCACCAGGCGGTGACACGCTACCGCTCTCGGTAGCCTATCTCGATCCCGCACTGCAACCACACAAGCTACTGCGGCAGGCGCTGACACGCGTCGCCAAGAAGCCGGGGGTTTGGTCGAATGCACCTCTAGAAGGGATCGAAGGACTCCGCGCTTGGTTCGCTGACGAAGTAGGCGCTGATATTCAACCCTTCGATGTCCAAATTGTGTCGGGAGGTCAGGCAGCGCTTACCACCGTTTTTAGAGCACTAACTAAGCCAGGCCAGCTTGTCCTAGTCGAGTCGCCCACGTACCTGGGCGCTACCGCAGCTATCAGAGTTGCGAACTGCTCGCCAATGCCTGTGCCCGTAGACCGGGACGGTGTAAGACCGGACTACTTAGCCGACGCGTTTCGACAGACGGGTGCGAGCGTTTTTTACTGCCAGCCCCTGCACGCAAACCCTTCAGGAGCCTGCCTGTCGGCGGAGCGACGGCGCGCGGTGATAGAGGCTGCCGAGGCAGCAGGCGCATTTATCGTGGAGGATGATTACACGCGTGGCTTGACCTTTCGTGGTGAGGCGTCACCACCGCTGGTAACAGAAGACAGCAGTCGCGTTGTTTACCTTCGTTCACTGAGCAAGCTCACTGCGCCGAGTTTACGGGTCGCTGCCATCTGCGCCAAGGGGCCAGCGGGTGTACGCATAAAGGCGATGCGAGCTGTTGATGATCTTTTCGGCGCTACCCCGCTACAAGAAGTTGCGCTCGAGCTGGTTACAAGCTCGGGTTGGGCGCGGCATCTCAAGCGGACATGCGCCGAGTTGCTACGGCGCTGTGAGGCAGCGACGAGAGCTGTGACCGAGTATATGCCTGGCGTGCGTATCGTTGTGCCGCCTTCAGGCGGTTTACATCTCTGGTTACAGCTTCCGGACGGTATAGAGGACCGGGCGTTCGCAGCCGCAGCCTTAGAGGCGCGAGTAAGCGTGAAAGCAGGCAGCCCTTACTTTCCTGTCGAGCCACCCGCGCCGTTCTTGCGGCTCAGCTTTGCCGCCGCAGGTGAGGACATGCTCGAGCAGGGCATCCAAAGATTGGGAAAGGTTCTAGCTAAGTCGCTGGCTGGATAGAGTAAGCGGAAGAGAAGGACCCTTACACATCCAGAACCCTTTATGCAGGTGTTGAGCGCAAGCACGGCATAAAATCGGTTTTGTATTCGTGAGACCTCGCTCGCTTCTACACCTGAATTAGTTCGCCAACAGCATCCGAGCTGGGTCAAAGACGATCACACGTTCAAAGCCAGCCTGTTCAGCTCGAGCAGTCAGTCGGGAGTAGCAAGAGCGTCACCTCGAGAGGCTGCCACGGTACAAATGGGCGATAGTCCCCGCCACCGTTCCTCACAGCTAGACGTCCTTCACAGATAAAAGCGCGGCAGCACCAAGACGCCCTACGACGTCCGGCACTCACGGGTGAGCCTGTAGGCTTGGCCGGACCCTACGACGTGTGGCACGATGGACGGGTGAGCTGTACGATTTCGACCACCCCCCCAACGAGTTGATGACGACCCTGCACGACCCGACGCCGGTCATCCTCTCGCCCGAGGACTATGACCGCTGGCTCGACCCGAGCGTGACCGATCCGGACGCCGTGCAAGACTTGTCGCGCCCCTTCCCCGGCGAGCTGCAAGCCTACCCGGTTTCGAGAACTGTGAACAACGTTCGCAACGACGGCCCCAAAGTCGGCGCGGCGTGAGCGGCGCAGCCGAACTCGCCCTGCGCTCCCGCAAGGTCGCCGACCGACCGCCGCAAGACGCGCCGTTCGTCCTCGTCTGGCTCCGAAACGCCCTCCGCAGTGACGACAACCCGGCGCTCGACGCCGCGCTCGCTACCGCCAACGTCCTCGGCAAGCCGGTCGTCGTGCTTCAGGAGGTCGGCGGCTACCCCTACCCGTCGGCGCGCCTGCACACCTTTCAGCTTCAGGCGGCCCCCGCCCTCGCACAGGGACTCGAGGCTCGAGGACTCCGCTACGCGCTGCACGTCACCGGAGCGGGTGAGGCTCCCCTCATCAACCAGCTTGCTCAGAGGGCGGCGGCTGTCTTCAGCGACGACCAGCCCACCGCCCGGGAGCCGCTGGCGGCCCTTGCCCGCGAGACAGCGGCCCCTGTGACCGCGGTCGATACCGCGTGTCTGGTACCGCTACGCAGCTTTTCCGAGCTCTTGCCCACGCCTTCGGCGTTTCTCCGGGCGCACCGCTCGTTACGCGAGCCCTACGAACAAGCCGACCTCACCCAGACCCCTGCGGAGCCACCCTTTGTGGGCGACTTAGGAGCCAACGCCGCACCCGACGACCCGGCGGGGTGGACGCGACGGGTTCGGGAGAGCGGGGCCGACCTGACGCTGCCCCCTGCGCCGGTAGACGGCGGCGGGGCAGCGGGGCTGGCGCAGCTTGACCGAATGGTGCGGGTGGTGCTGCCGGAATATCACTGCAGGCGTAACAACCCGGCAGACGCCGCCTCGTGCTCGCAGCTCTCCCCCTACCTGCACTTCGGTGTGTTGGGGGTGCGCGCGGTCGTGCGGCGGGTGCGGCAGGCGGACGCGCCCACCGACGCCAAGTACAAGTTTTTAGACGAACTCCTCAAGTGGCGCGAGTTTTTCTACCACCAGGCCGACCACCGTGAGAACCCGGCGAGTTATGAGCACGTAGCGGCGTGGGCGCGGGAGACGCTGGCGGCGCACCGGGGCGACCCCCGACCCGAGACCTACACCCCGGCGGAGCTGTTAAACGCTCAAACCGACGACGAGACCTGGAACGCCGCGCAAAAGGCGTACCTCTACGGCGGCTGGATGCACAACAACCTGCGGATGTACTGGGCCTCGAGGTTTATCGGCTGGCTACCGACGCCCGAAGCGGCGTACGAAACCGCGTGCATGTTTAACGACCGGCTGAGCCTCGACGGGCGCGACCCCTCGACCTACGGCAACATCCAGTACATGTTCGGCGGCGGCAAACGGGGCTACCACGAGCTGCCGGTCTACGGCTGGGTGGCGCGCAAGTCGGACGGGGCGCTCAGAAAGCGTCCAGGCGTCTCGCCTTGGCTCGAGCAGGCGGCGGGGCGGCGGGAGTTCGTGCTCGAGCTGTAGGCTGCGGGGACGGGGTGATAAACCCGGATGTGGGGCAAGACCTGCTTGGTCGTAACGGTGACGAGACGCGCGCCGTGACCGATGTTCGGAGCGACGGGCTCGAGTTGATAGGAGCGGTGTAAACCACGCTGAACGCCACTGATTGCAATCGGGGTGTACGGCTGCCTAATGGCTGACCAATAAGCGTTTGAGGCTGAGAGTTGCGCCCCGGATTTCTGTTGCTCGTGGTCGGAGTGCTAAGAGGTGACGATACTTAGATTTAGTAAACGACCCCAGTACGCAGCAAGCGTCTGATCGCCGACCTGGGGGGTTGCGTCGAAACTACCAACATCAACCAACAGCCCCGCTACCAGCGTTTTGACTCACCGCTGTGTGGCCTATATCGGTCTCTTCAGTTACCGCTGCTAGCCTACGTGTAGCAGCGCGTCCGATAACAGCAGTTATTTCTCGTATCAACGTGACGTTCTAGCTCGCGCTCGAGCGGCTTTATAAGGGTGGGGCAGTACAAAACCTTTTGCCTCGTTTTGTTCTAAAAAGGTAGATTCCATGACACTGTCCGGCTACTTCTGACAGGTAGAAACCAACCCTCGTATCTTTAGCCGCGCAGACCTCTTCGCCGGGCTGCCCGACACCGTTGGTTTCATATGCCGCTTGTACGCCAACCCAGCAGATCTAAGCTCACTTAACCATAGTGGGCTAACGAGCCAGGCGCACAAACCGCGTCCGGCACACTGTATCCAGTGCGAAATCGGAAGAGCTTATGCAAGCCCCCGGAGCTGTCGGCAACTGCTCTGACCATGCCAATCTGCACCTCGTCTACATCTGCGTGACTTCTACTCCGTTTCAGTCTGATCTAGAACCGAGCCCGAAACCAAACGTTGGCAGAACCCGAATGGGGAGCCGCCGCTACACATTTGCCACCTTCTTACGACCAGAATGTAGGGGGTAGCCGCTAAAACGTACCCGCATAGGAGACGATCCATGAAACGTTTTGCTTTTTTGGCTTTTCTCGTCCTGACGCTGACGCTAGGTACCGCTGTAGCCCAGGCAAGTTGGGAGTACGCGCTTCTGATTATCAACCCCGACGGATACACCTTCCAAGCGCCCGACGCCGCTGCCGCCGGTACAAACGCCGATGATTTTTATTTCGACCTGACTGGCGAGGAACTGCGCGGACAAACCCCCGCCGTCTCGGTTCTCTCGGCGGTCGGGGGTTCGGGTTGGGAACTCGTCAGCGTCGACTCGGCGGGGGGGCAGACGGTAACTTACTACTTCAAACGGGCTTATCGGTAGGCAAGCCCGACGCGACGCTGTAGCGTCCGTGCGGGGCTCAAGACGCGCAATCTAGGGTTTGCGTAGATGCTGCGGTGCTTGTTCGGTGCCTTTTACGGGCCTAGCCAGCGACCTCGAGTGAAGGCTCCGGCCCCGCGCCCGCTTCGGGCTTTTGCTTACCCGCACCCCTCTGGGCTCGAGCCCATAACCGGGTGTTCGATCCGTTTGGGTCTCGAGCGGGCGCTCGATGAACGGCTGACCGAGCCGGTCGAAACCGACCTCGAGGGCGTTTTTGAGCTGTTTGGTACCAAACCGTTCGACAAAACGGTCGATTAGGTGCGCCGAGACGAGCAGCAGCGCGATCGCACCCCACATCAGTACGTGCGGGTTGACGCCCGCGTAACCCAGGTTGAAGATCATATAACCGATGTTTTGATGGATTAGGTAAAGCGGATAGGTCAGCGCGCCGAGCGTGACCCAGCGCATCTTTGCCAGGCTTCCGGTTTTGCCCAGGGCGACCAGCAAAAAGACGGCGAACATGCTGATAATCGTACCGGCGATGACGTATTCGTTCAGGTCGGTTTGAGACTTCTGCTCGAACGCAGGAACCGCGCCGAGTGCGTGATGCACCGCAGCGGCGCACGCTACACCGAGAAGACCTAAGCGCGGCAGCGAAACGCCTTTGGCGTAGATCAGGTAGCACACGGCCCCGCCGACGAAAAGCGGCGCGTAGTCGCGGATCAGCAGCAAGTTGAGGATATGAACCGGAAAGACGTTGAGCAAAACCGACGTACCCAGCCAGAACGTGAGCAGAAGCTGGGTGCGTTTAAGTTGTCCGAACAGTAAGGCGAGCGCGACGAGCCCGTAAAACTTCAGTTCGACGAAAAGTGACCAGTACGCGCCGTCTATCGCCGCAACGCCGGTAAACCCGCTCAGCATCGTCAGGTTGACCAGAAACTGGCCTACCGTCGCTGAAAACCGCTCGCCTCCGATCAGCAGTATCGCTACAAAGGTAAGCGTGCAGCACACCCAAAAGGTCGGGTAGAGCCGGGTAATACGTGAGATGGTGAAATGCTTCAGGTTGCCCCTAGAGGCCGTCATCAAGATCACGAACCCGCTGATGATAAAAAAGAGTTCGACGCCGAGAAAACCGTACTTGGCGACCGGGGCGAGGAGCGGGTAGGGCAGTTTTGAAAAATCGTCCGACGCGTAACCGCGAAACATCAGATGAAACATCGTCACAGCTATAGCCGCGACAAATCTGAGCAAATCGAGTTCGCCTACCCTGCGTGTTGCCATAAGTCGCCCTCCCACTACCACGATGAGCCGCCGCAATCAGGCTGCTGTCCACCCGAAAGGTACTACGGCCTGCTCGCCCAAAACCGCACAGTGGTCACGTCACCCGCACGCCGGGTGGGTATGCTGGTGAGGTGAAGACACCTGACTGGGCTCGAGACGCCGTTTTTTATCAGATTTTCCCCGACCGTTTTGCCAAAAGTGAGCGCGTTCCCAAAGCAGGCAACTTAGAGCCGTGGGACGCGCCGCCGACCCCACACGGCTACAAGGGGGGCGACCTGCTCGGGGTGGTGGACAAGCTGGGGTACTTGCAAGACCTGGGCGTAAGCGCGCTCTACTTCAACCCGGTGTTTCAGTCGGGGTGCAACCACCGCTATCACACCCACGACTACTTCGCCGTCGATCCGATGCTGGGGGGTAATGAGGCGCTCCGCGAGCTTTTAGACGCCGCGCACGCGCGCGGTATGAAGGTGGTGCTCGACGGCGTATTCAACCACGCCAGCCGGGGCTTTTTGCAGTTTCACGACATTTTGGAAAACGGCTCGCAGAGCGCGTATCTCGACTGGTTTCATATCCATTCGTTTCCGCTTCACGCCTACCAGGACGGCGGCGAAAAGGGGAGCCTGGGGTACGCGGCGTGGTGGAACCTGCCCGCGCTGCCCAAATTCAATACCGATACCGAAGCGGTACGCGAGTTTTTGTGGCGCGTCGGGACGTACTGGTTGGAGTTCGGTATCGACGGCTGGCGTTTAGATGTTCCTAACGAGATCGGTGACGACGCGTTTTGGCGCGAGTTTCGCCGCCGCTGCCGCGCCGTCAACCCGGAATGCTACATCGTCGGTGAAATCTGGGACGACGCGAGCCGCTGGCTTCAGGGTGATCAGTTCGACGCGGTGATGAACTATCCGCTGACCCGGGCGACGCTCGGTTTCGCCGCAGCCGGGACGCTCGAGCAGTCCCACATCCGGCGTTGCGGTCTTCAGTACGTCGCGCCGCTAGACGCGCCCGCGTTCGCCCGTGAGGTCGATACCCTGATGACGCAGCACCGCCCGGACGTGACCGACGTGCAGTTCAATTTGCTCGGCAGCCACGACACCCCGCGCGTCCTGACGATGGTCGGGGAGGACGAGACGGCGCTCCGGCTGGCGCTCTTTTTACTGTTGACGTTTCCCGGTGCGCCCTGCCTCTACTACGGTGACGAGCTGGGTCTGACGGGTGGTCACGACCCTGAGTGCCGTCAGGGGATGCCGTGGGCGCAGCCAGAGACCTGGAACGAAAGCCTACGCGACTACCTCAAGGCGCTCGTGAAGCTCCGGCACCGACACCCGGCGCTCCGGCGTGGGCCTTTAAGGACGCTCCACGCTGAGGGGTCGGTCTACGTTTTTGAGCGTGAGGCCGAGGGTGAAAGGCTGGTCGGGGCGATCAACACAGCCGACGAACCGGCGATGCTCTCGGCAGAGCTGGAAGCGGCAGAAGCCGAGAGCCTGATCGGTGAAGGGCTGACGGTGGCGGGCGACAGGTTGACCGGGACGCTGGGGGGGCGCTCGAGTACGCTGCTACGCCTCGGCTAGCGCAGGGTTGCGGCTACAGATGCGGCTTTACGGCACACAAAAAAGCGCGGGGATTGCCCGCGCTTCTGCTTTTTCTAGCGTTTGTAAGTCTAGTCACCCGCAGGCATGATGATAGGCGCGCCGATGGCGGTGCCGCCGTCGCTGTACCCTTCTTCTTGATGGACGCTCAGGTCGATACCCGCTGTTTCTTCGTGGGCGCTGATACGGAGGCCCATCGTCAGGTCGATGAGTTTGAGTAGCACAACCGAGCCGATGACGGCAAACGCCAGCGTCGCGCCGACGCTGATGAGCTGAATCACGATCTGCTGGCCCGTAGCCACACCGCTGCCGGTGGTAAAGGCGAAGACGCCCGTCAGAATCGCGCCGACCGTACCCCCGACACCGTGGCAGGCGAAAACGTCGAGCGCGTCGTCGACGCGGCTGCGGTTGATGAGCTGAACCGTGGCGAACGCACAAACTGCGCCGATAGCGCCTACGGCAATCGCGGCGAGCGGTGAAACGAAAGCTGCCGCCGGGGTGATCGTGACCAAACCGACGACCGCGCCGGTAGCCGCGCCCACGGCGCTCGGTTTGTGACCGCGCAGCACCTCACACAAAACCCACGCGAGCATCGCGGCGGCGGCGGCGGTGTTGGTCGTCAACAGGGCTAGTGCGGCGGTGCCGTTAGCGGCGAGCGCCGAACCTGCGTTGAAACCGAACCAGCCGAACCAAAGCAGGCCCGCCCCCAGCAGCACGAAAGGAATATTGTGCGGCAGCGCGTTGCGGCGGTTACTTGCCAGACGCGGCCCCAGCACCCACGCCGCCACCAGCGCCGAGAAACCTGCCGACATGTGAACGACCGTTCCACCCGCGAAGTCGAGCGCGCCCAGATTGAAAAGCCACCCGTCCGACGACCAGACCCAGTGGGCCAGCGGCGCGTAGATCAGCACGCTCCAGAGCGTGATAAAAACGACGTACGACGAAAACTTCATGCGGTCGACGATAGCGCCGCTGATAAGCGCCGGGGTGATAATGGCGAACATCGCCTGAAACGCTACGAACGCGAGCGTCGGAATGGTACCGCTGACGCTGCCGATGAGACCGTTTAGACCGACCGCGCTGAGGCTGCCTACAAATGCGTTGCCGCCGTCACCGAAAGCGATTGAGTAACCGACGACGACCCACAACACCCCGACGATTCCTACTGCTATAAAGCTCATCAGCATGGTGTTGAGCACGGCTTTGCCGCGCGCCAGACCACCATAAAAAAAGGCCAGGCCGGGGGTCATCAGGAGCACTAGGGCGCTCGAGGTAAGAACCCAAGCGGTATCACCGGGGCTTATCTCCTGGGCGAAAGCGACGCCCAAAAGGGAGACGAGTGCGGTAAGCCAAATGGTCATACGTGCTCCTTTACTTTTTTAGTTACGTTCGTGGCAACGGGAGTGATAGCGGCCTGGTCTTCCTCGCCGGTACGGATACGAATAGCGCGCTCGACCGGCTGCACAAAAATTTTGCCGTCGCCGACTTCGCCGGTGCGAGCGGCCTTGACGATAGCGTCTACGGTCAGGTCGACGAAATCTTCACTGACGGCGACGGAAAGTTGAACTTTTTCGTGGAACTCGATGACGTAACCCCTGCCACGGACCTGCTCGAGCATCTCTTTTTCGCCGCCGTGCCCACTTACCCGGCTTATGGTAATGCCGGTGACGCCGACAGCGAATAGCGCCTCTTTGACGGGCGACAACATCTCGGGCCGAATCACGGCGGTGATGAGCTTCATCCGGGCACCTCGACCTCTATAGGGACCATACCTACGCTGACCATAATCTCTGACCTCCTCGAGCCCACCTAGCGGCCCTCTGTAATCAGAATATGGCCTAACGTGCAAAGTGTCAAGAATAAAGTTGCGTTACGGCAAAAAATTTCTTTACATTATGCAAACGAGCCGCGTGTAATTGCGTTCAACAACCGCAAACGTGTGCAAACGCATGAATTTCTGTACACCATGTATAAAAAGGGTAACGCTTGCACCGGCAGCAGGCAGTGTGCCGAGGCCCCGGCAGATGTCATACTAAAGTTCTGACCCCTTCTCCATCCCGACCACCCCCCAGCAGCACCAGGGGCGCGCTGACGCTGATGATCGGTACCCTCGCCAGCCGCGTCACCGGGCTTTTGCGCGGGTCGCTGCTGGTCCAGCTTTTCGATCCGGCGGTGACGGACGCCTTTAATATCGCGTTACGCGTACCGAACTTGTTTCGGGAACTGCTCGCCGAGGGCGCACTGACCAACTCGTTCGTTCCGGCGTACCGGTCGCTGCCGCCGGACGAGGCCAAACGGCTCGTCAGCGCGCTTTTTAGTTTGCTTCTGGTGGTCAACGCGTTTTTGCAACTCGCCGCAGTCTGGGCCGCGCCCACCGTGGTCGGGTGGCTGGTGGCTGAAAACAGCGCCGTCGACGTACCGCTTACCGTCGCCATGACGCGGGCGCTGTTCCCGTTCTTGGCGGCGATCTCGTTTGCGGCGCTGGCGATGGGTATCTTAAACGCCGAAGAGCGGTTTTTCGCCCCGGCCTGGGCTCCGGTCGCGCTGAACGTCGTAACGACCGTGCTGATGCTGTTCTATCAAGACCGGGCGCTGCTGCTGGCGACCGCGTTCGTGCTGGGCGGCGTGGCGCAACTTCTGGTGCAGTTGCCGGTGCTGGCGAGCGCCCGACTGTTGCCGCGCTTGGGGGTGTGGTGGCACCCCCGGCTGAGCGGCGTGCTTTTGCTGATGGTACCTTTTACTTTTTCGACCGGAGCGCGGCAGGTGCTGAACTTCGTCTCGAGCCGCATCCTGAGCGCGCTACCGGTCGGGAGCGTAACCGCTTACGCCAACGCCGACTTGTTCTTGGGTCTGGCGCTGGGGCTTTTTAGCATCTCGCCTGCGCTGGCGTTTTATTCGCGGTTGGCGGCGCTCACAGGGGAGCCGAGGGCCTTTCGTCAAAGCTTGTTGACCGGCCTGCGGCTCATCACTTTTCTGACAGTGCCTGCGGGCCTGCTGCTGGCGCTCTACGCCGGGCCAGCTGTCGAGACCGTCTTCAACTGGTCTACGCTTCTGGGCGGCGACGGGATGGCGCAGGGGACGCTGCTACCGTCCGTCTACGCGCTTTCGCCCCTCGGCCTGGCTGTTTTTCCGTTGGGTCTCAACGCCCTGTTGATGCGTACCTTTTACGTTCGGCAGCACGTCCGTTTACCGGTGCTGATCAGCGTCGGTTTCACGGCCCTGAACGCCCTTTTGTACGTGCTGCTGGTGAGAAACTTCGGGCTGGGGGTTGCGGGCCTGTCGTGGGCAACCGTGGTCGTCGCGTGGGCGCAGCTGGTGGCGCTCCTCGCTCTGGTCTGGCGGCGCGAACACTTCTCGCTCCGGGCGCTGCTGCGGCACAGCAGCCGTGTCTGGCTGGCGGCGCTGCTGAGCGTTGCGTTAGGCTGGGTATTGGCGGGCGCGCTGCCCCTGCCTGCTGGTTGGTGGGGGGCGGCCCTCACACTGGGCGTCGGAGGCGGGGTGAGCTTGCCTCTCTACGTGGCGTTTTGTGCGCGGCTGGGCGTCGCTGAAGGTGCAAATGTACTCCTCTTTCTCCGCCGAATTTTGATACGACTGGGGATTTCCAAACCTGAGTGACTTCGGCGACGCCCAAAAAGAATGAGAAGTGCTTCTAGTTAGAGGCACTTCTCATGTCAAGAGCTTGAAGAAAACTTACTGAGGACGTAGTAGTGCAATCCCGGCTCCACCGGACGCTTTGCCTAACTCGTCATAAGACGAAACGTAAAGGAAACCGGTGTTCGGGGACTCGGCAATGTCGATGGGGTCGCCGAAACTGCCGCTCGGAACGATGGACGTCGCTTCACCGACTACATTGCCCGCTTCATCAAAAGAAACAGCGACTACATCGTCACCGGTGCTGTAGCGGGTGACGAGCAGTGAACCCCGAAGTTGTGGGAAGGCGTTACCCCGGTACTCGGGTGACCCGTTGGGCGAGATGTTGATACCGAAGTCGTAGGCGAAACCGCGGTAGTTCGGATCAGGCTGCACGGAGCCGGGATACTGGGGTACGCGGTCGTTGAGGGAACTGCTGCCACCACCGAACAAAATCCATTCGCAGCGTTTGGGGTTGGGTGTACCGTAGTAACCGCCCTTGTCAATCTTAAACAGATAGTCTTGCTGAGTTTCACTGATGATCCAGCCGTCAGTTCGTTCGTCGGTGTAGGTACCCGCAACGTCACCCGGACTGCCGAGCATCGGGCCGGTGTAAGGTTTGCCGTCGATACGGCTTTCGCAGGTACCGGGGAGAGGGTCGTAACGGGGTACGACGCCGCCTCGGTTTGACCCGTTGGCAGGAACGTAGAGGTTACCGTTGCTGTGCCACACCAGATCGTACGAGTTGCGGGTACCGCTGGCGTATACGGTCAGGGGCGCGCCCGCTGCGAAGGGGTCATAGCTACCACCGTCTTCAGTCTGGGCGTCGAGCGGCAGACTACCGAGCAGCAGCGTGGTGTCGAGGCGCAACACTGCGCCCGAGAGCGCACGTTCTTCTTGATAGCCCCAAGTTCGGTCGGGCGCGCCCATCGCCGTGTTGCTACCCTGAACGAAGTAAACGACGCCGGGTTCGGAGGGGTTGAACGCGACCGAGTTGGTCACGTGATCTTTGTTCGAGCGCGGCAATCCTATTACGAAATCTTGCACGGTCTCGAGGTCGGGGCCGCTGAGACGAGTCAGCTTACCCGCCCAGGGCGCGTCGATGCCGGGTCTGACTGCTCCATCAACAAAAGGACCGATCTCTGTATGCGTTACCCAAACAATGAGATTATCTTCGGTTGAACCTGGGTCGAAGGTCAAGCCCACAGTCAGGCGGGGGCCGCCATTGGCATCTATGAGTGAGGTAAGGGTCTCCGGATTGCCCAACGTTCCGTCTGAACCGACCGGATAACGCTTGATCTGTCCGGTAATCGTGGTGGCGTAGAGGTTGCCGTCGGGACCGAACGCCAGCGAGGAGTGCCGCTCGTCTGCCGCCGCAAGTTGAGGTTCGACCACGATGTTGCAGTCGTCCGTACAGCCGCTGCTCGCCCCACCGGTGGTGAAGGTGCTGGTAAAGGGTACAAAGGCTTGACCGTTAGTATCGATCACACCACTCGTAACATTGAACTGATAGGTAGTGTTAGTGTTTAGGGCTTCGTACGGCTGGAAAATAACGTTATCACCCGCACCTGTGGAACCCGGCAAACCCTGAACACGCTCGCCGGAACCGGCCTCGACCAGATAAACCGTTTCGGGTGATACCGTGCTCTTGTCAACGCTGCCGTTAAGGTCGGTTCCAATACCTACATCTGTCGCAACGCCACGCGCGCCGTCCGCCGGTCGCACACCGGTAACTGACGGCAGGTCGCTGGAGACAGTTGTAAAGGTGTTGCTATAATCCTCAAAAGACTTGCCGCTCACATCGACCAATGACGAAGTCACGGTAAAGGTGTAGGTGCTCGAGAACTCCAACTCGGACACCGGATCGAGGGTCAAGGTTTGGGTGTCGTTGTCTACCGAAACTCTAGCTTCGACCACCGTACCGGTCGCAGTGTCGACCAGACGTACACCCTGCTCACCGACGCTCGTCTGATCGACGCCGCCGTTGGGCAAATCCAGAGCCGCGTTGACCTCTGCGCCGACCGAGACGTTGGCGTCGCCGTTACCGGGTGCAACGCTTCTGATTTCGGGCCGTGGAGTTGGCAAAATGGGTGAGAGCCACTCACAACTTGTCAGTGATACCAAGACCAGAAAAATACCCACTCGCTTCATCTGCGCTCCTTGCTTCTTTAGAATGCTCTGCCGTGGGTGGCAATTTCTATCCCATCATCCGTCGTCAGCTGAACTCGGTTAAGACGATACTAAACCCAGATTATCATTGCGGGTGCAATCAGTTATCTCAGAGGTACCACATTTCTTTTTGATAAAGCTTTCGGCGCTGGGGCGTACAGCACTAAAAAAAGTGCCCCCAACTGGGGACACTCTCGTCTTTTGCTGAATGTAGGTCTACCGAGGACGAAGCAGTGTGATGCCCGCTTTGGTCGCAGCCTCACCACTAAACTGGTCGTACGACGAGACGTAGAGGTAGCCCGTACTCGGGTCTTCGGCGATGTCGATAGGGTCGTTGAAGCTGTTCTGGCGAACGATAGACTCTGTCAAACTTCCCGAGGCGTTGCCGTCACTCCCGAACGTTACGGCAACCACGTCACTGCCCTGGTTGTAACGCGTGACCAGAAGCTTGCCGCGCAGGTCGCTAAAGGCGCTACCTTTGTACTCGAGAGACCCGTTCGGCGAGATGTTCTGCCCAAAAGTCCCGGCGGGTCCACGATAGTTGGGATCGTAGGCGACCGAATCGGGGTACAACTCTACATCTGTAGTCGGGTAGCCGGGGAAACCTACCCCGCCACCGCTGAGAATCCACTCACAACGCTTGGGGTTTGGCGTGCCGTAGTAGCCGCCTTCTTCGATCTTGAACAGGTAGTCATCAAGCGTTTCGGGTACCAGCCAACCGTCGGTTCCATTAGCTGTAGTGTAGGCGTCGGCGCTTACATCATCCGGGCTGTCGAGGATAGGACCAGTGTAAGAATTGCTGCCGTCAATCCGACGTTCGCAGGTACCGGGGATCGGGTCGTAACGCGGGATGACGCCGCCCGCCGCAGAACCGTTAGCAGGTACGTAGAGGTTGCCGTTGCTGTGCCACACCAGGTCATACGAGTTGCGGGTACCACTGGCGTACACCGTGAGAGGTGCGCCGTCCGCAAAGGGGTCGTAGGTGCCACCTTCTTCAGTCTTCGCATCGAGGGGCAGGCTACCGAGCAGGCTAGTGTCCAGACGCAGCACTGCACCAGAGAGAGCACGTTCGCCTTGCGGCCCCCACGCCTTGTCCGGGGCACCCATCGCAGTGTTACTGCCCTGCACGAAGTAGAGGACACCGGGTTCACCGTCGTGAAAGGTGACAGAGTTGGTCACGTGGTCTTTGTTCGAGCGTGGCAAACCGACCACGACATCTTGCACGGTCTCGAGATTAGGACCGCTGAGGCGGGTGAGTTTTCCGCTCCAATACTGATCGATGCCGGGGTCTACCGAGCCGTCGAAGCTACTGAGGTCGATGTAGGTGTGCGTCACCCAGACGATGGGATTGCTCGAGGTTGAAGCCGGATCGAAGGCTAGGCCGATGGTAAGCCTTGCACCGCCTTCTTTCTGGATGAGTGAATTGATCGTGGTCGGCGTCCCCAAAGAACCGTCTGAGGCTACCGGGTAGCGTTTGATCTCGCCGATGATGGTGGTGGCGTAGAGGTTGTCGCCGCTCGGATCAAAGGCTAGTGAGGAGTGACGTACGCGCGCCGCCGCTGACTGCTCCAGAAGCTCGATGTCTACCGGGCCTGTGGTGCCGCCACTGCCCGTGGTGAAGTTTGCGGTGTAGGGTATAAAGGCTTCGCCATTTCCATCTCTGACGTCACTCGTGACGTTGAACTGGTATTCGGTCAGTTGCTCTAAAGGTTGGTCGGGTAGCAGTGTGATTGTGTCGCCGCCGCCACTGGTTCTGGGGGGGCGACTGTCGACCCGTTCGCCACTGTCTACATCTATTAAATAGACAGACTCTGCGGTAAGGGTGCTAGGATCGACGCCACCGTCGGCGCTGATGCCGGTGGTCACGATAGCTGTAGTAATAGGCACGTCGGTAGCGCCGTCGGCGGGGGTCGTCGAAACGACGTAGGGCACTCCTTCGGGGATCGTCGTAAAGGTGCTCGTGTACTCCTCAAAAGACTCACCGCTCACGTCTATCAAGGCTGAGGTGACGGTGAAGGCGTAAGTGCTCGAGAACTCCAACTCGGACACCGGATCGAGCGTCAAGGTTTGGGCGTCGTTGTCTACCGAAACTCTAGCTTCGACCACCGTACCGGTCGCAGTGTCGACCAGACGCACGCCCTGCTCACCGACGCTGGTCTGATCGACGCCGCCGTTGGGCAAATCCAGAGCCGCGTTGACCTCTGCGCCGACCGAGACATTGGTGTCGCCGTTGCCGGGTGCAACGCTTCTAATTTCGGGGGACTGATCGATACCGATGAAATCGGGGAGAAACTCACAACCCGTCAGCGACACTAAAACCAGAAAAATACCTGCTCGCTTCATCCATGCTCCTTGTTCCTGTTTGACTTTTTTGCTTTTGACTTCTCTAGTAGGGGGTAGCGGGTTGTGCCCACCACCCGTTGACGACGTTTAGTTGGTCGGGGCGATATTCGACACTACAAACAGATTATCATTGTAGTCGCAGTTGGCGACCTCAGAGGTACCGCAACCTTTCTCCACAAAGTCTTGAGCGACGATATAGGTGTTCGCCACCGCGCGACCGGCGGCGTCTTTCAGAGGCCACAAACGTACGCCCAGATTGCCCGCACCCTTGCCCTTGGTCGGGTCGGTGCTGTACCCCGCCACACGAATCTCGAAGGGACCGTCTATATCAGCTGAAAGCTCCGCCGCACCGGATTCACCCGACAGGCTCGGATAGATCGTCTGGCTGTAGACTCTGTCGTGCCGCATCCGGGCAGACGGACCTGCGGCACCCTGCGCCCACAACTCGAAGGGTTCACCCGTACGGCAGCAGCTGTGAAAGGCGGCGAGCTGCGTAGCGACGACCGGCTCGGAGGCGTCGGCGGCCCGCCAGTACGTGGCGCGCACCTCGTCACCGGCTAGGGACGTGTCGGGTGCCGCGCTCGTCAGGCCACCTTGCGAATTTGTACCGAGGTCGGTTTGGTACCCGAACGCCTCGTTGACGACGCCCTCGAGGTAGACCTCACGGCCCCCTTCGGGTCTGGGCATATAGATACCCACGAGACCGAAACCGGCGCTTTCTGCGCCCGCCTGAACATTTAGCGTGCCGGGAAAGACACCCTTTTCATCGCCGAGGTCTCCGGCAAATTGCACCGTCAGGTCGAAGCTGTCGCCGGAGGGCAGGGTTACGCTGGTTTCACCGTTCGGAAGCACAAAGCCACTAGACCCTGTAACGCTTAAGCTCAGCTGAAGCGCGCCGCCGCCGGTATTTTCCAACCTCACGACGCCGGTATTGCGAAAAACGATCTCGGCCCACTGCTCGGCGTTCCGGTCGCAAGTGAGGTCGACGGTGGGATCGCAAAGGTTGCCGGTGGTGTTGTTGATGTGGTGCAGCACCAACCGGTCGCTGTAGGGCAGGCCGACGGGGGTCGTAAACTCCAAACCTGCGACGCTGCCGCCGGGCGGGGTGGGTTCACCCGTCCCCGGTGTGACGTTCCGGACGATAAAGACGACGTCGTTGTAGTCGAAACCCCTCGAGAACTCCTCGGTAGCTAGGACGTAGGCGTTGGCTTCGGTGCTGCCGTCGGCGTTGACGAGCGGATAAGCCCGCACCTGATGGGGAACCGCGTCGGTAAAAGTGTTGAGGGCGTCTTCGGTATAGACGGTGCGTTCGCCGAAAAAGCGGTTGGTCGGCCAGTACGAGTAGAAGCCGAAAGCTTCCGCGCCGGGGTCGAACGTCACGCTGTCACCAGCGCCGGTACCACCGGTAACGTTGAGTTCGGGTGCCAAACGCTGCTCGTTGAGGCCGGGGGTCTGCTCGACGGTAAAGAGCTCGGTGCGCGCGGCGGCGCTTCCGGCGGCGTAATAACCGAACTCGAGCACCGGGTCGTTTTCGACTCCGAAGGTAGCCAGAACCTCGACGGTAACAGGTTCGGTAGGAGAGGCTTTGGAGAAAGTTTGAGCGAAAACTTCGTCACCGACGGTGCCGTTGACCTTGCTGTCGACGAGCGGTGTGCTGCTCGCGTCGTCGTCACCCGAATCGACGGGCAGGCCGTAGGTATCGAAAATCCACTGAAGCGAAGGCTCGAGCTCTCCGCCCTGACCTGCTACCCCGAGGCCGCCAAGAGGGATGTTCAGGGTCGGTGAACTGCTGCTCGTTACGACTAACGTAGCGAGTTGTGGCCCCAAACCCGATGGTGTAAAGGTCAGCTCGAGGGTGCGCACTTCACCGGGAGCGAGTGAAAAGGCGCTCTCGGCGAGGCTGAACTGCGCGGCGGCTTTACCTTCGATAACGCCTGAAATCTCGAGCGTCTCCGTACTCGTGTTCGTCAGGGTGAGGGTGCGGAGGTCGTTTGACGACGCGCCACCCGCGCTGAACACGACGCGTTCACGGTCAGCCGAAAGCTCGCCGTCAGGGTTTCCATTGTTGCCGTCGCGCGCGGTCGTAAAGGTGCTCGAAGCGCCCGTCACCGGGACGCCGTTTTCGGTCTGCAACGCTGACGTGACGGTAAAGGTGTAGATGCTACCGGGCTCGAGCTCAGCCGCCGGATCAACCTCAAGGACGCTGCCCACCATCATGCGCCCGGCCTCTACGGGCGTACCCGCCGCGTCGGTCAGGGTCACGGTTTCGTCGGTCAGGGTGCTTACGTCGACCTGACCGTCCGGCAAGCTGAGTTCGGCGCGGACGGTAACGTCGACCGGGACTTCGGCTGCGCCGTCTGCCGGGTCGATGGTGAGAACTAGCGGCGTCCTCGTAATTTCCGGGCAAGCCGTAAGACCCAGGGTCAGTGCGCCCAGAAAAAGAAACTGCCGTATGGTCGGGTTCATCTCGAACGGCTTTCAGACAAGACGGTTTGATACATTTTTGACCTCCACACTTACAACCACCCCCAAAATTACGGGAGCGCACACGCGCCCCACGCCCCCAGCAACAGGTTTTTGCAACCGATTGAAGCGGCTGCCACGTAATAGATTATAAAGAATTCAGCAGCGTGGTTGGGTTCGGGCGCGACTCGAGCTTACCCCGAACTCCGAGTGAAAAATTCGGCGGGCGCGACTTCAGTTGCGTGGCAACCGAAAAAATGTGGCGTAACGTCGTGCAGAGCCCCCGGTTGTGCGAGGACTCCGCTGACCCTACAAAAGTAAGGAGTGGCAAGGTTTCCCCTGCCACTCCTCGTTCGGTACTGTTCTGGTGTGGTCTGCTGGGCCTAGTGCATCGTCAACCGGTCATTTCTGGGTAAAGCCGCTTGAGTTTGATGCGCGCGTCGGAAGTGGTGAACTGCCAGTTGATCTTGACGGCACGTTCTCGACGATCTTCGAGCCAGTGAGTGAC
>JAABUN010003463.1_pt1 | contig 24359 bp, 21 predicted proteins | sample 5559311 | NCBI WGS metagenome assembly JAABUN01 (sample SAMN10711877, study PRJNA513370) | rock metagenome | isolation source: Antarctica rocks | place: Antarctica: Victoria Land, Siegfried Peak sud
CAGTTGAAGATTGTTTTGTTTTCATAATTGAAGATTTTTTAATTTAAAACAATTTACTTCATTGCAGCGTGTACACAAAGTAATACGACTGTTGTCTGTGTGGAACCTGTTTTTACATATAGACTTGATACAGCGAGACTATTTATTACTGCAAACAAACCAGCTTTTATTAATTAATGCTTATAACTACTGGAACTGGTAATTATGATTAATATGAAAGAATTACTAACAACAATAATCCTTGCATTCGCTCTTGTAAGTGTAGGTTGTAAAGGCAAGGAAAGTACTGATGAAGAAATAGTTCAGAAACCAAAAGTGCCTGTAGAAATTACCACTATAGGTAGTGGTTTTGTTAGTGATAATCTTGAGCTGTTTGCAACTACTACCTATCTAAACCGCCATACTATAATGGCTCCTATTCCATCTTATATTACCCGGGTATATATAAAAATTGGAGACAGGGTAAGAAAAGGTCAGTTACTGTACGAACTTGAATCAAAGGAAAGAAGAGCTTTAGGTAACATCCCTATTAAGTATGATTCTTCTTTGGTAGGTTATGGGAGAATAAAAGTCAGGGCTTCCGGCCCAGGTATTATCAGTGCCATTGACAGGCAACAGGCCGGGGATTATGTTCTTGAAGGAATGTCACTTTGTACCATTGCTCAGAACAATGGTATGGCTTTATTTTTCTGGATTCCAAAAGTTGAAACACTTAAACCAATTTATAGTGGGTTCTCATTTAAACCGGATCTCAATGTGGTAAAGGGGAATCATACAGGTGTCTTATATTTTTATGGATATATTAATGTGCCCAAAGACGGGCAATACACCTTTTATTTAGAGTCGAATACGAAAGCATTTCTTAGAATTCATGACGCTCAATTAATCGCGATGAAGATTTTGGTTATGTAGGGGGTTCAGAAAATAAATCTTCCATCTTTCTAAAAGCTGGACTACATCCTTTCAGTCTTTTTTATAAAGAGGAAATAACAGTCAAACCCTCATTAAATTTTCAATGGAGTGGTCCAAACATTCAAAAACAAGCTATTCCAAACAATGTATTTTTTACAGATAAAACACCGGGTTGAATATTGATAAAAGCTGGATAATATTTATAAAACACAGGTAGCTTCAGCCACCTGCAGATATTAAAATTATAATCAATGAGAATAATAAAGTTTTTAATAAGCCTTGCTATCCTTCAATCTGCATGTATTACAGCCTGGGCACAGAGTGTCAACAAGCCAAATGTGGTTATTATCTACGCCGATGATGTAGGCTATGGAGACATTAGCTGTGATGGTGCTACTAAAATTAAAACACCCAATATTGATAAGATTGCTGCGCAGGGCTTACGATTTACCAATGCCCACGCCTCCTCGTCCACCTGCACGCCATCAAGGTATTCTATGCTAACAGGGCAGTATGCATGGCGAAAGAAAAACACCGGGATTGCAGCGGGTGATGCCCCTTCTATTATAGATGTTAGCCAAACTACTATTGCTTCAATAATGAAAGATGCAGGGTACGAAACAGGTGTGATAGGCAAATGGCATCTTGGATTGGGGCCGCAAACAGGAGCTGACTGGAACGGATTAATTAAGCCAGGTCCCTATGAATTAGGCTTCAACTACTCGTTTATTATTCCTGCAACTCCGGACAGGGTGCCATGTGTTTATGTGGAGAATGGCCACGTGGTAAATTTAGACCCTAAAGATCCTATTGAGGTAAGCTACAAAAAAAGGATAGGAAATGAGCCGGTAGGCTCTGAACATCCTGAACTTTTAAAAATGATGTATTCTCATCAGCATGATGAAACGATTGTTGATAGCATCAGCCGTATTGGTTACATGAGCGGTGGCAAAGCCGCTTGGTGGAAAGATGAGTTGATGGCAGATGTAATTACTGCCAAAGGCAAAAAGTTTTTGATAGAAAACAGGGCTCATCCCTTCTTTTTATATTTTGCTATTCAGGACGTGCATGTGCCACGTGTCCCTAATCCTCGTTTCGCCGGCAAAAGCGGTATGGGCCCCAGGGGCGATGCCCTGCTGGAGCTTGATTATAACACGGGTATCATTTTAAAAACACTTGACAGCCTCAAACTAAGCAAAAACACTATTGTAATTTTTAGTAGTGATAACGGACCCGTACTTAATGACGGATACAAAGATGAGGCGGTAGAAAAATTAAACGGCCATACACCCGGTGGGCCAATGCGTGGAGGAAAGTACAGCAAGCTTGATGCTGGTACGCGTATGCCAATGCTAATTAAATGGCCTGGGGTTATAAAGCCTGGAACCGTATCTAATGCACTGGTGAGCCAGGTAGACTTTTTAGCGTCCTTTGCAAAACTTACAGGCCAGAAACTTAAAGATAATGCTGCCCCTGACAGTTATGATATGCTAAATGCATTACTTGGAAAATCTAAAACCGGTCGTGCAAGTGTGGTAGAGCAGGGAAACGGGTTAGCTATTATTAAAGGAGATTGGAAATATATACCTCCATCCACGGGACCGGCTATAAACAAAGAGAAAAACATGGAAATGGGTAATAGTGCAGAGCCTCAGTTGTATAATTTAAAGAATGACATTGGCGAACAAAATAATCTTGCGGCGAAATATCCGGCAAAAGTAAAAGAGTTGGCTGAACTTTTAGAAGGCATTAAAGCTAACCAAAATGAACGTTTGGATTTTGAAAAAGTATACAGGAAACAAAGTGCAAATAGAAAGGAAAAACTTCCGCCATCATCATTCAAAAACAAGAAAACGAATCAGTAAATATATGGCCATCTAATTTTCAATCTTGGTTAATTAACTACCTTGGTTAATTAACTACGTCCCAAACAAGATATAATAAAATGGCTAAGGCGTTAAGTTTTTATATCGGTTTTTAAAGGATAAACATAAAATTTAAATCAGCAAAATATTAGTAATAAAATGAAAATCATTAAAATAACATTGCTGCTGCTTTGCATTACTTCAATGGCTTATTCGCAGAAAAAGCCAAACATATTATGGATAACTTATGAAGATACTTCACCTCAATTTATAGGGTGTTATGGCAACAAGAACGCTAAAACACCTGTGATTGACCGCCTCGCAAAAGAAGGAGTAAGGTTTACCAATGCATTTGCAACAGGCACAGTTTGTTCCCCAGCCCGAACTACACTAATTACAGGGATAAAAAGCTACGTCTCCGGTACCGGAAATCACCGCAGCGATTACTCCATACCAGAGTTTGTGCACGGTTTTCCATATTATATGGCAAAGGCAGGATATTACACTTCCAACAACGTTAAAACCGACTATAATGTTAGAAACGAAGACGCTTTCGTGAAAGATGCGTGGATGGAAAGCTCAAACAAGGCAGGATGGTGGAACAGAAAACCAGGCCAGTCATTTTTTGCTGTATTTAATTTTATGGACTCCCACCAGTCAAGAACAATGACAACGCCTTATGAAACTTATTTAAAACAGGTTTTAAACCAATTGCCTCCTGCTGACAGAATTGGTGATAATGCCTTTAGCATGCCTCCTTTTTATAAAGAAACTGCTGAAATGCGTAAGCAGTTTGCGAGGGTGTATAATTCAATAAAACTAACCGATAATAAAATAGGTGAGTTACTTAAACACCTGGAGCAGGATCACCTTACCGACAGCACCATCATCTTCTGTTATGCAGATCATGGTGAGGGTATGCCCAGGGGCAAAACAAACGGTATTAATTTCGGTTACCGTGTTCCGTTTGTCGCGTGGTTTCCGCCAATGTATAAAGATCTTTCTCCATGGAAAACAGGTGGCATAGTAACTGATGAGCTGATTGACTTTGAAGATATGGCACCGACGATGCTTAGTCTTGCAGGTGTAAGTATTCCTGAATATATGAAAGGGCATATTTTAATAGGCAGTAACCGCTCCAAACCCGTAGACCACCTGGTAGTATCGAGCGATCGTTCTGATAACGGTATTGATATGATCAGAAGCGTTACTAACGGCAGGTATGTTTACTCCCGCAACTATATGCCGTTTATGCCCGAAGCCCGCTACATCCGTTATATGGAAATAGGAGAAATTAAACAGCAAATGCGCAAAGATTTTAAAGCCGGAAAATTAAATGCATTGCAGAAAAGTTTATTTGAAGATCGTCCCGCGGAGTTTTTATTTGACATTGATAATGACAAATGGGAAACCCATAACCTGGTAAATGATGCAGGATCGCAGCAGGTTTTAAAGCTTATGCGTTCGCAATTAGATAGTGAGGTACTCGCGTCGAGAGACATCATGTTTTTACCCGAATATGAGTTAAGTAGAATTTCAGAAACTACAACGCCTTACGAGTATCGTTTAAATGACAAAAATTTTCCTATAAAAGAAATATATGCTGCCGCCTCTTTATCGGGAAGAAGAGGTAATGATATTGCTATGCAGCAGGTTAAGCTTTTAAGCAGCAAAAACAACATTGTGCGTTATTGGGCAATTACAGGTTTGCGGTCTCAAAGCGAAGCAGCCTTAAAGCCCTTTAAAAAAAATATTATAGCTGCAATGAAAGATCGTTATCCGCCGGTGGCTGTCACCGCTTCAGCCATTGCTTATCAAAGTTATAATGATAAAGAAGCTGAAGCAAATTTGCAGAATTTCTGTAAAAACGATAATCCTATGCTCTCGTTAATGGCTATTAATTACCTTTTATATACTAAAAATAAACAGCCATTTATCACTACCATTAAAAAAGTTTATGAGAATAAAAATTTAAGTTATAACCTCAAAGCCGCTTGCCTGGATTTTTTAGGAAGTTTAGGGTTGGTGCCTAATACTTTCGCTTATGCAGAGTAAGATTGTATCATTTCTTGTAGTTTAATAAATATGAAGAATGTTATGGTTAATCGTTGTTAGAACTTATTAGTTAAACGGTTGCCGGATTATGACGCAGGTTTTAAATCAGCGCGTTCTTGAATCATTCATAAAGCTTCTAAATATGAAAACTTTTTTTGTGCTACTGCTTTTACTATCGCACATTCTACAAGCGCAAGTATCAAATAAAGACCTAAAAGATAATGGTATTTATTTGTCGGATAAAGATTATTTGAACGGTAAGTTATCGTATGGTTTTAATAAGGATAAAGGAGTTAAGTTTAAGGACATAAAGAAGCTTTCTATTTCAATTAAAGAGACAGATACAACCTTCAAGTTTTACTTTGATGAAATCTGGGGCTATAGAAAAGACGGTATTGATTAGCGGGCATTCAATGAAGAATTTTATCAGGTTGACTACATTGGAAAGATTTGCATATATACTTTCCCTGGCTGTTTACCTTGCTCAATATCACCAACCCTTTATTTCAGCAGCAATTTAATTTCTCCCCTTCACCTACTTATAAGGAAAAATCTAATGGAAGTATATCATTCAAATTCAGCTTTTGTCCAAAAAATAAAAGAACTCCCTTTAACTACATCAATTGAGAAATGGGATAAAAAGAACCATCGCTATCAATTTATAAATTGGTTATAATTTTAAAAATAGTTTAAACTAAACTTCATGAAACAAGTTGCTTCAGTACTCTTATTTTGTATAGTCAATACGCTTTCCTTCGCTCAAACATTGCAGCAAATAGAGAAGAACAGAATAAACCTTCCTAATGACAGTAAGAATATCTCGGTGATTGATGTGGCTACAGATAAAGTGATTAAAACGTTGGATTTAGGAGGAAATCCGGAAGCAGGTGTTTCTAACGACAAAGGACTTATTTACGTGAACCTTGAAGATGCTAATGAAATAGTAGCATTTGACGCTAAGGCACTTACCATTAAAAAACGCTTTCCCTTATCACCTGGTGAACAACCTACGGGTCTCGCTTATGACAAAAAAACAAACAGGTTATTCAGTGCATGTCGAAAAAGTCAATTGATGATGGTGCTTGATGCAAGCGACGGAAAGATCTTAGCTAAGCTACCAATCGGCAAAGGCGTCGATGGAGCCATATTTGAAGATAGTTCTAAACTCGCGGTTTGTTCAAATGGTGATGGAACATTTACGGTAGTAAAAGAATTTTCCCATCAAAGTTCGAAGTAATCGACACTATACACACAGAAACAGGTGCAAGGACATTAGCGTTAGATAAGAAAACAAAACACTTATTTACAGTGACTGCTCAATATGGCAATACTCCTGCTCCAACCAACGATAACCCAAGACCAAGACCTTCAATTTTACCGAATACTTTTATGTTGTTAGAATATGGCAAAAAATAATTGGGTTCTAAATCGGTTAAAGTTCATCCTTGAAACTTAGTAGGAAAAGCCAAATAGTTGTATAAAATTCAAATGAAGCTTTTCTGAAAAAAGTAAAGAATCGTCCTTTTACAACATCAATTGAGAAATGGGACAAAAAGACTGGATATTATCAATAATTAAATTGGTGATAATGGATGGCAGATTATTGTGATTTTTACACGTTGTTTATCTCTCACTTTCACTTTTAAAACTTCCATGAAATTTTACCTAACCAAAAGATAAAGTATTAGAATAATATTATGCAAAGCAGCAAAACCTTTAATAAAAAATATTTCAAAAAGCTACCGATAGGCTTAATAGTATTATTAATACTATTCGCAGCAGCAATATTTTTCTTTGTATTTATTATGCATGAAGTACTATGGGAAAAAGAAGATGCAGCAGATAATCGAGTTTTTGCTTTTCTTTCAGCCAATGTAATCAGCGATAAACTTACAGGCTTTATGAAGGGAGTTACATACTTTGCTTCAGCTACTTTTTTACAAATAGCTTATGGCGTATTAGTGCTTTTATATGTGCTTCTCAAAAACTGGAAAAGAGCATTGGAGATTGCAGCAATTGGCATCGGTGGGTTTGTGGTTAATTACTTTATGAAATTATCTTTCCACCGTATTCGTCCGCCACATCCCTTAATTGCAAAGTTGCAGAACTTTAGTTTTCCAAGCGGTCATGCAACTTCTGCTTTTATTTTTTATGGCTTGCTCACTTACCTGGTTTGGAAAAACAAAATACCAAAGCTGTACAAATACATAATAGGAACAATCTTAATTCTCTTTTCACTACTAATAGGCTTTAGCCGGATTTATTTAAGAGTACATTATCCCAGTGATGTATTAGCAGGCATTTGTATTGGGTTTGCATGGTTAATTTTAACTGTTTGGTTATTTGAACGTTTAAAGAAAAAATCACATATAGAACTGAATAAGCAAACGGTTGAAAACAAGGCTTAAACTGGTAGTGGCATAAATTTTACATATTTTTGTCCTCAATGGTAAAGTGCCTTTACAAGTTATTATTCTTAGTTATCAGCTTTTCCTTTTTTGTTTCAGCTACTGAAATGGATTTGGGTGAGTGCCACAATACTTTTTTCGACGAGTATGATACTTATGTAAAAACAGAACACGTTTCCCTTGACCAGTCCGCAGCAGCACAACAGGAGCACGATACTTATGTTTTGCTCTACAACTTCTTTACTTGTTACAACTTTTTAAAAGGTAAGCCTGAAAGTATAAAGCAATCTACTGCTTACTACAATCACTATCCCCCTAAATTATTCTTGTGCAATTCTGTTTGGCGAATATGATACTTCTCCTTTCTTATTAGTCTAAATTTTTTCCTGCAATTCCTTTGCTTGTATCCAATATATAGCTATCCCAAGCCATCTATTGCAAGTTATTTATAACACAAATCTTAACCATTAAATACGCAACAATGACCGCAATAAAAATGCTGTTTTTATTCCTTTGCCTTACCTCATTAATTGCTTGTGAAAGCAAAAAAGAAAAAAAACATAAGAAGAAAGATAAAGAGGAACAAATAACTTCTTCTGACCAAACTCAAAATGTTCAGGATAATAATACTGCTATTGACTGTGATACAAGTTTCTGGAAATATGTTTATAATCCTGAAAGGTTACAGGTAATTGACAAGTGCAAAACTGTTACCGGTGTTATAGAAGAAAGCAGCGCAGATGAAGATGGCGACCAGCACATGCTTTTGAAGTTAGATAATGGGCAGGAAGACTTATTAACCAAAAAGAACACAAAGAAAAAACAAGGTGATCTCGTGATTGAAGCAGTATGTGCCAACAAAACAACTTTAGGTAAAGTGGGCAATACCTGCAATGGCTATATCAATAAAATACAAATACCTAAACTTGGGGAGCATGTAAAGGTTACAGGCAGCTATGTTATAGATAGTCACAACGGCTGGTCAGAAATACATCCCATAACAAAAATTGAAACGATAAAATAAAAGCTCATGAAAACATCTATGAAGTGGGCTTTTGTACTCGGTTTTCTTGGCTTCGCTACCTCTTTTGGTGCTCATATTGTTGCAGTCAATCTTCCCTTCTATGCAGAGAAAGTAGGTATTGGATTAACCATGATTGGTTTACTAATAGCCATATACGACTTTGCAGAAATAGTTGCCAAACCCGTTTTTGGTGGCTTAGCAGACAAAAAGGGAATGAAGAAAGCCCTTTATCTCGGTATCATTATTTTCATTCTTGCTTCGTTAATGTATCCTTTCGTTCCACCGAAGCTGTTGATAGTAGTGAGGTTTTTACAAGGCTTAGGAGGCGCATCTTTATCGGCTGTATCGCTTGCAATGGTGGGTACGTTGTATAAAGACAACAAAGGCAAAGCCTTTGGCATTTACAATGCCATAAAAGGTTTAGGCTATGTAGTAAGTCCAATTATTGGCGGAGCAATTGTAATGCAGTCAAACTTTGCGGGTATCTTTTATGCCTGTGCAGGCATTGGCTTAATCGCCTTATTACTTGCTTTTACATTACCACCGGATAAGGAAAAAGTTGCAGGAACTTTTGATGATGACGATGATGATTTTTCTTTTAAATCTCTTTTCGGCGTTTTTAGAAATAAAACACTGATGCCTTGGTTTCTAATCATTGTAATCAATATGTTTTTTGTAGGCATTCTCTTTGGCTTTTTGCCTGTTCGTATTCATCAATTAGGCTATAACCCTTTTAATACAGGCTTGTTACTTTCAGTAACAACCATTTCTTATTTAGTAGTACAGCCGGTAGCAGGATGGCTTGCTGATAGGTTTAATCAAATACTCCTACTAAGGTTAGGAATGTTATTATCAATCATTGCAACAGCAGCCATACCATTTGTAACAGGAACACTTTTAATTATTACCTGTATCGTAGCAGGGATTGGTATTGGCGTAGTTTGGACAAATTCAGATGCATTAGTAAGTAATCTTGCAAAAGAAAACGAAATGGGTGCCACCATGGGAGCAGCAGGTTCTTTTAAAGAATTGGGAGATATGATAGGTCCGTTACTAATGGGTGCAATCTCCCAGGCATTAGGCTTACAATGGGGATTTGTAATTTGTGCTGTATTGGGTGGCATAGCTTTATTGGTAACTATAATAGTGGCGCAAAAACCAAAAGGAATGGTTTAGAATTAGAAATAAAATTGTTTTGTTAGTTCACAAACTATACACATCAGATTGCCTATTGTTAAAATAGCTATCGGTAAATTTTTATCATAATTAGCCGTCCTATCTTTACAACAGTGAAACCATTTCTTAAATATTCTTTATTACTATTAACCTTCATCGGCTTCATGGCTTCTGCCTTCGAGTTGGACAAGGAAGAGTATAAGCATAATTTTAAGAAGGAAGACCACACCTATATCGTTTCTTTAAAATCAGGTATAGCACATGATTTTAAAATTGACCATCCGGCTGCCTTGCCTGTCAATTTTATTTCATTGTTAGTTGACGAAAAATTTATTCCGCAAACATCTTCATTTAATCGCTTCAAAGACCCCGACCCGCCGGAACGGCTTTACATTCGCAATTCAGTATTTCGCATTTGATTTTGAACACTACTTCGTAAATATTTATGCGGGCAACACTCTTATGCCTTGCATCAATCAAGTATGTTTTTCAAAATCAAAATGAATTAATTAAATGAGACTTTTATTATTGGTATTAGCTGTAACCATAGGTCAGCTATCCTTTGGCCAAAATACTTTTAAAGCCGTTGTTCAAAGCGAAAGAACTAAAGAAACATTACCGGGTGCAACAGCCATCATTTCTAATGCAAACCTTAGTGGTTCAGCAGACAGCACCGGAGCTATAACAATTACAAATATTCCAGATGGCTCTTACTCAATCACCATATCATTTGTTGGATATAGCGAAAGAAAATTGCCGGTAACATTTCCCCTCACAAACCCTAATCAGGTTTTCACTATTCAATTAGAACCCAAAGGCGCAGAACTGGATGAAGTGGTAGTTCAAACAACACGTACCAGCCGCAGCATAAGAGACATTCCTACAAGGATTGAAGCAATCACAGGTGAAGAACTCGATGAAAAAGCAACCATGAAACCAGGCGACATTAAAATGTTGCTGAATGAAAGCACAGGTATTGCCACTCAACAAACCTCTGCCGTTAGCGGGACAGCCAATATAAGAATACAAGGGCTTGATGGAAGATACACACAGTTTTTAAGAGATGGTATGCCTCTTTATCAGGGCTTTTCAGGCGGACTAAGTGTTATGCAGATTACACCGCTCGATTTAAAACAAGTTGAATTTATAAAAGGTTCAGCATCTACTTTATTTGGTGGTGGAGCAATAGCAGGTTTGGTAAATCTTGTAAGTAAGACACCAGGTACTAACCCGGAACTTTCTTTTCTGCTTAATGGCACGAGCGCTAAAGGTTTTGATGGCAGTGGCTTCTATTCCCAAAAAGGGAAAAAGGCGGGAACTACCATCTTCGGTTCATACAATTATAATGCACCTTACGACCCTGCAAATATTGGCTTTACCGCTATTCCCAAAACAAATAGATTTTCTTTCAATCCTAAATTATTTTACAACTTCAGCAATAAAACATCTGCATGGTTTGGTGTAAATACATTGTATGAAGACCGTTATGGCGGAGATACAAAAGTATTAGAAGGCAAAGCAGATAATACACATTCTTTCTTTGAAAGAAACACAACAACAAGGGTATCTACGCAACTTTCATTAACAAGCCAAATCAATAATGAAAGCAAAATAAATTTCAAAAATACAGTAGGCTTTTTTGATAGAAGGCTCACAATGTCATCCAGTAGTTTTAAAGGTCAGCAGGTTTCTTCATTTAGTGAAATCAGTTACAACAATAACAAAGGAAAGTCAGATTGGGTTACTGGAATAAATCTTTGGTCAGATAATTTTAAATCATTAGATACATCAAAAATTAATTACAACCTAACAACCATAGGTGCATTCGCCCAAAATCTTTACAAGGCTACAGACTGGTTTTCTTTAGAAACAGGACTTAGAATTGATTATAACACACCGGCTACAAACGATAGAGGAAAGGGAATTTTTATACTGCCGAGAGTAAATGCTTTATTCAGGTTTAACAAACATTGGTCAAGTCGCATAGGTGGTGGTTTGGGATATAGAATGCCTTCACCATTTAGTGAAGAAGCAGAAGAAAGAGGTTATGTAAATATTCAGCCGGTTTCATTTGCCACAAATAAAGCAGAGAAAAGTTACGGCGGAAATGCAGATGTAAATTACCGTACACAAATAGGTGAGGCTTCATTAAGTGTGAACCAGCTTTTCTTTTATACCTACCTGAACAATCCAATAATATTGCAAGGAAACAATTTTGTAAATGCAAACGGTTATATAACTACAAAAGGTTCAGAGACAAATTTTAAAATCAAATGGGACGCTTTATCAGCTTTTGTTGGCTATACTTATACTGATGCAAACCAACATTTCAATAATCAAAACACATGGCAGCCACTAACGCCAAAGCATAGAGTGAATGCAGTATTGATGTATGAGGCACATGATAATTTTAGAGCAGGCGTTGAAGGCTTATATGTGAGCCGGCAAAGACTTTCAGACGGCGTGACAGGCAAGGGTTATGTCATGTATGGTTTACTCTTTGAAAAGATGTGGAAACATTTGAACTTCTTTATTAATGCAGAAAATTTCACCGACCGCAGACAAACAAGGTGGGAAAGTGTTTACAGCGGTTCAATTACAAATCCAACATTTAAAGATGTTTATACGCCACTTGAAGGTGTAGTAATAAATACAGGTGTTAAAATAAAATTATAAGCTGGTTAACTATAAAAGAAAAATAAACATGAAGCAGGTAATAATATTAATACTTTTTTCTTTAAAAGGGTATGCTCAAAATAATGCAGATGCAATAATTGGCAAGTGGTTAAAAACTCCAAAAGAAGATTTAATAATACAGGTATATAAAACGGGCAATGAGTACAAGGGGAAGATAACCTGGACAAAAGGTAATGACCCTAAAAAACCTGTAGGCTATGTAATTCTTGAAAATTTAAAATACAATGCAAATAAGAAAATGTGGAAGGGTGGAAAAATTCATGACCCCAATTCAGGAAGTACATACGAAGCTGAAGCGAATATAAAATCAGACGGAACACTTGAAGTACTTGGATATATGGGCATGAAGTTTCTTGGCAGTAAAAAGTATTTTAAAAGGGTTAAATAAAACATCCCAGGCATTGGGCCTGCAATGGGGTTTTGTAATTTGTGCAGTATTGGGTGGCATAGCTTTATCGGTAACAATAATGGTGGCTCAAAAGCCAAAAGAATTGATAACATAGCAACCCTGTTTTTTGAAATATTAATAATATACTTTTGCAACCTGATGAAGAAATGGCTTTATAAAATATTATTCCTTACAATCAGCTTTTCCTTTTTTATTTCAGCTACTGAAATGGATTTGGGCGAGTGCCACAACACTTTTTTTGATGAATATGACACGTATGTAAAAACAGAGCAGGTATCTGTTGACCATGCAGCTATCTTGCAACAGGAGCACGATACTTATGTTTTCCTTCATAACTTCTTCACTTGCTACAATGCCTTAAATAGTAAGCCTGAAAGTATAAAGCATCAATCTACTGCATACTACAATCATTATCCCCCTAAGTTATTCCTACGCAATTCTGTTTGGCGAATATGATTTGGTTCTCTTTTTCTTTTAGGTAATCGCAACCTGCGGTTGCCTTATACACATTTATTAGTTTCCTGAAAAGCAAGCTGCTTTTCAGTCTTACCAATCATATACATCTATGAATTTTTTTGATAGGATTATTCATTTTTCCATTTATAATAAACTGGTCATAGGCTTCTTTACCCTTGCCTTAATTGTTTGGGGTATTTATTCGGCTGCACATTTGCCGATAGATGCGCAACCCGACATTACCAACAACCAGGTACAGATAAGCACCAATGCACCAACATTAGGGGCACAGGAAGTAGAACAATATATTACAGCCCCTCTTGAACTTTCCCTGGCAAATATTCCAAAGGTTATTGAAAGCCGTTCCATTTCACGTTCCGGTCTTTCTGTGGTAACAATTGTCTTTGATGATAACGCTGATATTTATTGGGCAAGGCAACAGGTTTCTGAACGTTTAAAAGAAGCAGAAGCAGAGATACCACCGGGAGCAGGAACACCAACAATGTCACCCATTTCAACAGGTTTGGGTGAGATATACCAATATGTCATTAAGCCAAAACCTGGCTATGAAAAGAAGTACACTGCTACTGATTTAAGAACAATACAGGATTGGATTGTTACAAGGCAATTAGCAGGAACACCAGGTGTTGCAGAAATTAATGGCTGGGGAGGCTTTGTAAAACAATATGAAGTTTCTATAAACAATGAACAGCTAAATGCAATGGGCATTACCATTCCTGAACTATTTACAGCACTTCAAAACAATAATGAAAATACAGGAGGCTCTTATATCGAGCAACAGAACAATGCGTATTTCATAAGAGGTTTAGGACAGGTAGCTACTCTACGTGATATTGAAAAGATTGTTGTTAAAAATGTGAAGGGCTTACCTGTTTTAGTTCGTGACATAGCAACGGTTCAATATGGTACAGCTACAAGATACGGTGCAGTTACTTATAATGGAAAAGGTGAAGTAGTGGCAGGAGTTGTATTGATGTTGAAAGGTGAAAATTTTAACGATGTTATAAAGCACGTAAAAGAACGAATGGTTCAGATACAAAAATCATTGCCTGAAGGTGTAGTGATAGAGCCATTTATTGATAGAACAGAATTGGTAGGCAGAGCAATTGGAACAGTGAAGAAAAATCTTATTGAAGGTGCATTGATAGTAATATTTGTACTGGTTCTTTTCCTTGGAAATTTAAGGGCAGGTTTAATTGTAGCATCTGTTATTCCTCTTGCAATGCTCTTTGCTATTTCAATGATGAAACTGTTTGGCGTATCAGGAAACCTAATGAGTTTGGGCGCAATAGATTTTGGATTGATTGTAGATGGTGCTGTAATTATTGTTGAAGCTACACTGCATCACCTTTATAGCAGGAAAGACAAAAGAGTTTTAACCAAGGATGAGATGAATGAGGAAGTCTATCATTCAGCATCTAAAATAAGAACATCAGCAGCTTTTGGTGAAATCATTATTTTGATTGTGTACCTGCCTATACTTGCTTTGATAGGCATTGAAGGCAAAATGTTTCGTCCAATGGCAGAAACAGTTGCCTTTGCTATCGTCGGCGCATTCCTGCTTTCACTTACATATGTACCAATGATAAGTGCGTTGTTTTTAAATAAAAAGACAGAACATAAACGAAGTATTTCAGACCGTATAATGGAAGGCATCCAACGCTTTTACTTACCTATTTTAAATGGTGCTTTTAAAATCAAAAAAATCATTATCATCATTTCAATAGCTGTGTTCGTAATTACTGTTTTTATATTTAAAAGCTTGGGTGGTGAATTTATACCAACTCTTGAAGAAGGAGATTTTGCCGTAGAGGTAAGATTAGCACAGGGAACTTCATTATCTCAAAGTATAGACTTATACAGCAAAGTAGAAAAAATATTAAGACAGAGAATACCCGAAATAAAACAAGCGATTACAAGGATTGGTACAGCCGAAATTCCCACAGACCCTATGCCAATAGAAGGCGGTGATATGATGCTTGCAATGAAGCCTAAAGGCGAATGGACAACAGCCGAAACACAACAGGAAATGATAGAAAAAATTGAAGAAGCATTAGCAGTTATCCCAGGGTTAGCCGGTGAAGTTTCACAACCCATGCAAATGCGTTTCAATGAATTAATATCAGGTATAAAACAAGATGTTGCAATAAAAATATTTGGTGATGATATAGATGAATTAGTAAGTCAGTCAAACAAGGCTGCATCGTTAATCAATAAAGTAGATGGAGTAACAGAACCGTATGTAGAAAAAGTTAGCGGACTTCCGCAAATACTTGTCGAGTACAACCGTGAAAGACTTGCCCAATATGGTTTAAGTATTTCTGATGTAAACATGATATTGAAAACAGCTTATGCAGGTAACGTAGCAGGAGTAGTGTTTGAAGGAGAAAAACGTTTTGATATGGTTGTAAGGCTTCAAAAAGAACTAAGGCACGATATGACTGATATTGAAAGCCTTTATGTGCCTTTACCCAATGGTGGCAAAATTCCATTAAGTGAAGTAGCTACTGTAACACTTAAAAATGCACCTGCACAGGTATCAAGAGAAAACGGGAAGCGAAGAATATTTGTAGGATTTAATGTAAGAGGCAGAGATGTAGAAAGTGTGGTGAAAGAAATACAAACATTACTTGCAGCAAAGCTAAAATTGCCATCAGGATATTATACAACTTACGGAGGTCAGTTTGAAAACTTACAGGCAGCAAAACAACGGTTATCTATTGCAGTACCGGTAGCACTTTTATTAATCATTGTATTACTGTATTTCACATTCAATTCCATTAAACAAAGTCTATTAATATTTACAGCTATTCCATTAGCTGCAATAGGTGGTGTATTCGCTTTGCTCATACGAGGAATGCCTTTTAGCATATCAGCCGGTATTGGCTTCATTGCATTATTTGGTGTAGCAGTGCTAAACGGAATTGTGCTTATAAGCCAGTTCAATCATTTAAGGCAGGAAGGCATCACAAACATTTATGAGCGGGTAAGGCAAGGAACATTAGTAAGGCTTAGACCGGTAATTCTTACCGCTTCTGTTGCATCCCTTGGCTTTCTTCCGATGGCGCTTTCTACATCAGCCGGTGCAGAGGTTCAAAAGCCATTGGCTACAGTTGTAATCGGTGGCTTAATAACCGCAACCATCCTTACTTTAATTGTTCTTCCAATTCTTTACATTCTATTTTCAGGAGAAGGTAAAAAGCGTAAAATGAAAACAACATCTATAACAGCCCCTATCATATTTTTTATAATAGCAGCTTCGCTGCTTACAAATAACAGCTTTGCTCAAACACAACCCATTACATTACAAAGAGCATTGAATACTGCTTTACAAAATAATCTTCAATTAAAAAGTGCTAACCTTTCTGTACAGCAACAAACAGCACTGCAACGTAGTGCATTCGATATACCAAAAACAGAAATATTACTGCAACAAGGTGCAGCAGAAGGAGGTGGAAATGATAATAGCATTGGTTTTGTCCAACCATTTGCTTTACCTGTTGTATATAAAAAGCAATCAAAACTATTGCAACAGCAAGTCCTGTTAGCGCAGAATGAAAGAAGCATCGCCATATTTGATATTACCCGCCAGGTACGATTAGCTTACATAAATTTTCAATACAGCTATGAAAGAATAAGACTGCTTAATTCATTAGATAGTGTTTATAGGAAGTTTAAAGAAAGAGCAGAATTAAGACAGCAGGTAGGTGAAACATCAAACCTTGAAAAGTATGCAGCACAAAATAAATTCTACGAAATACAATTGCAAATAAAGCAAGCAAAGATTGATGTGCAAAGCAACGAGGTGATTTTACAGCAACTGCTGAACACTAAAGAAACATTACAGCTTGTAGATACAACGTTGGTAAAAGTTCCACTTGATTTTTCGTTTGATACAACTTTATCCAGCCATCCGCAAACAGCCTTTTATAATCAGCAATTAAATGTAGCAAATGCAGAATTAGAAGTAGAAAAAACAAGACTGTTGCCCGATTTTAATGTCGGCTATTCTCATCAGTTTTTAATTAAAGGTTTTAACCCTGCAAAGATTGACAGACAGTATACCCCAAATACCCGTATAGCAGGCTTTCAGGTAGGTACTACTATCCCACTTTTTTCAGGAGCACAACGGGCAAAAATTAATGCAGCAAAGATTAATACACAGTTAGTGCAATCACAGGCACAGGCAGCAAAAACAGCATTGCAGACACAATACCAAACCCAATACAACGAATACCTAAAACAAAAAGAAGGGTTGGACTATTATGAGACAATTGGTTTAAAACAGGCAGATGAAATCATTCGCATCTCTCAAATAAGTTATAAGCTCGGTGAGATTGGATACATGGAATACATACAAAATCTAACAATGGCTTTTGATACAAAGATTAAGTATTTAGAAGCACTTAACTTATACAACCAGGCAATTATTGCTCTTAACTATGTAAATGGAAAACAATAAAATGAAAACCTTAATTATAAACACAGCGACTGCTTTAATAGTTATAGCAGCAACGTTTACCCTGTCATCATGTGGAGGTTCAGAAAAGAAAAAAGTTACTACAGAAGAAACTAAAACTGATACTACAAAAAAAGAAGAAGGCATTGCAGAAGTAACACCCGAGCAAATGAAAGCGGTAGATATTCAAACAGGTCTGATAGAGCAACAGAACCTTACTAGTGTTGTAAAGGCAAGTGGTCAACTAACAGTGCCACCACAAAACAAAGCAGTAGTAAATGCATTGGTAGGTGGCGTAATAAGAAGAATAAATGTAGTAGAAGGTCAGCAGGTAAGAAAAGGACAAGTAGTTGTTGCAATAGAAAATCCGGATTTTATCAGGCTTCAACAGGAGTACCTAACGTCAAAAGACAACATCGTTTATTTAACACAGGAATTTGAAAGGCAAAGGATTTTAAAAGAAGCAGATGCAGGCATTGGCAAAGTATATCAACAAGCATCAGCAAATTATGCAGCCGAAAAATCAAAGCTGCTAACCTTGCAAAAACAGTTACAGCAAATACATATTAACCCTTCACAAATCGGTAAAGGCAAGTTAATAACTGTAGTCCCGGTCACAGCACCGATAAGCGGTACAGTAGGAAAAATTTCACTAAGCGTAGGAACATTTACAGATGCTTCAAGTCCTATAATGGAAATTGTAAATAACAGTGTTATCTATTGCGACCTACAGGTTTTTGAGAAAGACATAGCAAAAGTGTCCATAGGGCAAACGGTAAATTTTATATTAACCAATCAAAAAGATAAGAAGGTATCAGGATGTGTTACAGGTATCAATAAATCCTTTGAGCAGGAAAATAAATCAGTTGTTGTTCATGCAGTGCTTAACAATGCAGTAAATTTAAATCTGATTGCAGGCATGTATGTTTCGGGCTTGATTGAAACAGGTAAGCAATTAGTGTCAGCAGTTCCAAAAGATGCTATTGTAAAAGCAAATGATAAGTCATACATCTTTGTTTTTGAAGGCACCGAACAAGAACCTGTTAAAAAAGATAAAGCCAAAGAAGACGATGATGATAAGAAAACAACAAAAAATCAGTTTCAGGAAAAGCATCGTTTCAAAATGATTGAAGTAGTTACAGGTGTGGAAGAGTTAGGATATGTACAAATAAAATTAGTAGAAGAATTAAAACCTAATACAAAGATTGTAACCAAAGGTGCATTTTATATCTATTCCAGTATGCAGAGCATAGAGACAGACGATATTTAGAAACGGTGTCAGAATTACAAATTATCAACTATGGAATTATTCAACAAGCTAAAGCAAAAGGCAAAGCAATTAAAATCAGAAGCACACGTACTGATGATTGCATATAAGGATAACCGAACACCTTTAAAGGCAAAAATACTTATTGGTATTACCGTAGGTTATTTGCTTGTCCTATTGATTTAATACCCGACTTTATACCAGTTCTCGGTCTTTTAGATGATTTGATAATTGTTCCAGTATTAATTGCTATATCAATAAAATTAATTCCTGTGCTTTTTACCATTATCATCCTTATAATTTGATTGTTGTTTTATACCTTGTGTTTAAGCAAGTGAAGCACTTTTTGGAAATAGATTTTAGGTAGCAGCTATTTCTACCTTGATGATACTTTTGTTGTGTCACTCACTGTACGTTCTGTAATTCTATTGAGCAGATTGGCTTTAGCCTACGGTAGCTATGCTAACACACAAAGCTATGCAATAGCCACCTTCGGCTTCCCACAGCAAGAGCCATTCGTTCCTCATCGCACTTGCTTTTTGCTATGCTTCTTTTCAGCTTCAGAACAAATCCAGGCATCAGTAATTCTCACATTAGCACGACCCACGCTACAAGATAATAAGGTCTCTCTACGGCTTAGCCTGCCCACATTTGCATATCAAAAATGTTCACTGAAGAAAATTAAATGTATTTAAGACCGATGCAGTACCTGCAAGTGCATGATGAATTAGATAAGATTTGCAGGAACTGCGCCTAAATAAAGCTATTATGCCGGAGGATGCTCGTTCCTCACAACATCCGGCAAGGACACTTTAATGTAGGAAAGACATTATAAAGAAATTTCTGTAAGAATAGCTATAAGGCTATTTTGTAAATTAAGGGATAAAAAGGAAGCGAAGTTAGCGGCTTCCAAACCGCACAATAGAACTATAGCCGATATAAAGCCTGCCTGCCAAAAGACTACGCCATAAACAGAAACCCCACTCACAAAAGCCCTCATTTATTGCGTTTCCTTTTGGCTTTTACCACAAGCCGCTCTTCTTAATGCTTTCTTTTTTTCCCTTTTTTCTTTTACAAAACAGTTTTTTTCTTAAACAGATTTTAAAAATTAGCAAATATGCAAACACTCAAACTTTCGCGCCTCATGTACCTGTCTTGGGAAATACAGCGAAAGAAGAAGTACCCGTTCAAAGTCGCTTTTTGCTGCATGGGCTATTTTCCTTAACGAAGATATTACCGTGTATCACTTAGTTAAAAAGCACAGTTCAGAACGCTTTCAAAACAAGATACAAACGGAACACCTGACACTTTTTTATACAAATTTTTTATTCACTTTTTAAAAATTACAATTATGACAACCATAGGAAGACTTACAAGAGAAGCAACTGCTGATAAAGAAAGAAGCCGAAAAGAGTTAAATGTATTGCAAATGAAAGGCATTAAAAATTGGAAAGGACCGAAAATATTAAAAGTAAAGTAGGATAACTCTAATAAAGAACAATTCTTTAAAAGCCTTATTTTAATTCTACTTGCAAATTACTTACAAATAAAAAAGCAGTTATGAATTTTTATTACATAACTGCTTGATTTTTAAGCTCCCCCTGTTGGACTTGAACCAACGACCCTCTGATTAACAGTCAGAGTTATTTATTTTCTCTTATTTTCTTTTGTCTTCCTTTGTTCCACAAAATACTACTATTCAGTAATATATGAAAATAAATTGTTTCTTTTACTACTTTTATTAGCATTTCATCACTACCTTTATGGTCACATTTGTGGTCACATTTTAATTATAAATGCTAAAAAATGGAACAGCCTCAAGTTTTTGTTAGTTTCTTCTTAGATGCCTCTCGTCCAAATGCAAATGGTAAATGTCTCGTGAAGTTAAACATTTATCATAAGCCCCATAAGCAACGTTATGGTACAAAGTTCCACCTTACTAAAGATGAATGGGAGAAACTTAATAGCTCTAAACTACGTGATGAAGATTTAAAAGAAATAAAAAGAAAATTCAATTTTTTGAAGTTCGAAGCAGAAGAAGTAATTGAGAAAATTCATCCATTTTCTTTTGTAGCTTTTGAAGAGGCATTTATTAATCTTAAACCTACCACTGCAAAAAAAGGTCGGATGTTGGAAGAGTGGTTTAACGATACAATCAAAAGACTGAAATCAAATGACCAGGTAGGCACAGCAGGTTCCTATCAAACTACAACCAATTCAATTAAAGGATTCAGGAAAAGCTTACAGGTACAGGATATAACACCTGCTTTTCTCCAATCTTATGAAAAAAACTTATTAAATGAAGGTAAATCAGCAAGTACAATTGGTATTTATATGCGAAATCTTCGTGCGATTATTAATGAAGCAATTCTGCCAAACTAATTTCCCAAGATAATTACCCTTTTAAAGAATACGAGATACCAACAGGTCAAAACGTAAAGAAAGCATTAAAAGACTTTGATGTAAATCATTTATTGAATTATCAACCCGTTAGTTCAGATTGGCAAAGAGCTTTAGATTTCTGGATATTTTCTTATTTGTGTAGCGGGATGAATTTTGCAGATATAATTTCTTTAAAGCTAGAAAATATAAATGGAAAGCATCTAAATTTTCATAGACAAAAAACTATTAGAACTAAAAAGAAAGATTTACGCCCCATAAAAGTTGGTTTAAATCAAAGAGCTATCGCTATAATAGAGAGATGGAAAACAATTAATCCTGCAAATCCTTATTTGTTTCCAATTCTTGAAGCTGAGTTATCTGCCAAAACAATAAAGAACCGTTGCCAGCGATTTATTAAGTGGGTAAATAGGAGGATGTATGAAATATGTGAGGAGTTGAAAATTGAGCATAAAACAAGCACTTATGCAGCTCGCCATACATTTTCTACTGTCCTGAAAAGAAAAGGGGTTCCAACATCATTCATAAAAGATGCTTTAGGTCATAGCAGTGTAGCAACTACAGAAAATTATTTAGATAGCTTTGAAGACGATGTTACATTAGAATATGCCAATGAGCTAACTAATTTCAAACAAACCGTACTAACTTCAGTATAAACAAATTTTAGAATCTCATTTATCTATAGAACTTTCTTTGGGAAGTAATATAGGTTTTAAGGAACTAATACTTGATGGAAATGTTTGAAAAAGTATCTGCTCTTTTTGCTTGCATACCATTAGTTCATCATCCTTAGCCCTCTGTTTGTACAATTCGGTAGGTGCAATAGAAAACGGAAAGGTTACAATGTTTCGCACCTGTGCCGTAGGGTAGTCGTATCGAACAAAACTCTAACTTTTTACAGAAGATTTAAAAATATTGTCAAGATTGGGATCTAAAATAATTTTTAGAATTAGGTGAAACATGCGCAAAGAACAATTAGATGGCTTGTTATGTCTAATATATTTAGTATTTTTAGCTAAATTATTTAGCTATGTTTCAAGGTATTAACCAGTTAGAATTTTCAAAGCGTTTTCATTCAAACGATGCCTGGTACGAGTATTTGGTGGAACATAAATGAGGTAAAGGATATACATGCATAAGGTGTAGCAATCCCAGTTGGTATAAAGGAAAAACTTCTTATCATCGCCGATGTAAAAAATGTATGTATGATGAGAGTGCAACTTGTAATACATTGTTCCATGATTTAAAAATGCCTATTGCAAAAGCGTTCCAAATGATGTTCAGGGTAGTAACAAAAAAGAAAGGGATATCAACAGTGGAGTTGAGTACAGAAGTGGGAGTACAGCAGAAAACTGCGTGGTTTTTTAAAAGAAAACTACAAATATCTATGCAGCCTGCTACATCTGACAAAATGGAAAATAAAGTAGAGATGGATGAAACCCTTGTTGGTGGCTACTCTGCTAATGAACAGGGAAGGAGCCTGCAAAGTAAGGAAGCTGTAATGGTAGCAGTTGAGAAATTACAGGATGAGCGTATTGGAAATATCGCCTTGAAGCACATTGAAAACTTTGAGGCCGATACATTTCATCAGGCGACTGATGAAATGACCAGCAAAGAAGCCCAAATTACTACAGATGATTTTCCTTCATGGAAAGCATTAAAATAAATGGTTATCGTCATAGTTGTTATATCACTAACCTAACCTTACCTGCCCCAGAAGTATGGAGACTTTATAGAAACAGGGCTACGTGCGAAAACAGAATTAAAGAATTGAAATATGATTACGCCTTAGACAAGATAAATCAGCACAGTTTTGATGCAACTGAAACAACACTAAACTTTATTATGGTAGCGTACAACCTGATGAGTTTATTTAAACAGGTAATAGTGCAGGACAAAGTAAGACCTACTTTAAAAACGCTTCGTTACAGTTGTTTAGGGATTGGATCTTACATCGTAAAGAATGGTCGTGAACGTATATTGAAAATGTCTTTAAATATGAAACGGCGAAGCTGGATAACAAACTTTGGGAGAATGGTGATACCATCTCTTCGCCCTTCATCAACCTCTCAGGGTAGTTCTAATGAACTTTTTGGGTTAAAGAAGGATCTACCTAATCTTGAGACAAAAAAATCTGATAAAAGAAAAGGCTTTAAGCAATTGCACCAGCAGATTATGTTGGTTAAATTATGGTTGAGAGGTATTTATCATAAATGTTCACCTGCTTATCTTCAGTCTTATTTAAATAAGTACGCCTTTAGGTTTAACAATAGAAATCGCAGGCACACAATTTTTCATCGCTTAATTTCTAATATGATGAACATTGAACCACATCCATTCATACCAAAGAAGAAGCTTTGCCCTTAAATCACCTAATTCTAATAATATTATTATGGAGGAGGGTTATTAGGGGACTGAACGGGGTCACAATCGAACCCTTAATACCGCTTCTTACATTTTTGGATAGCTTCAAAATAGCTTAATTAGATGGGTATTTAAGTTTACTCCATTAATTGAAGCAGCTTTTTAGAATAACACCCCTCGTACACAATAACTCTTCAACATTGCCATAACTAAGGCTAAATCGTAATTTGAAATATACTGTTTGAAGAATAATTTCTTTAGAAAAACAATGACCTTTAAACATGATATAGATTTAGTGCCTAAGCTAACTAATCAAATACAGATGCGACAGAACATTATTTCTTAAGTAAAAACATTTAAAATTGTTTGATTGGTAATTTTTTTCTCAATCCTGTGGTTAATACAACCTATACAAAAACATAAGTGCTTGTCACAGTAAGGGTAAACATCCATCCTTTTTTAACTGTTAAAATCTTTAGTCCTTAATATTAATGACATGTTTCAGTAAATGGTATTAATGATGAGCTGTGTTCTTTTAATATCATTCAATAATTATTTAAAAAAACGTAAACATATATTCTTACTCTTCCTGCTAATACTGACAACCTTTAGTAGCACGGCACGAACATTTTTTTTACGATGGCATCTCTGCGTTTATGGATTACGGTCATCCTCATAAGATTATCAGCCAGATCAATAAAAAGCCACCTCTTTTAATGGGTGGCCTTTTTGTTGACATATTAAAATTTCAAACTTTTATTCCCGCGATAGTTTACGCACTTTGGAAACGCCTTCCGAAATCAACTGAATAAAATAAACTCCTTTTGGCAAATTACTAATTGGAAT
>JAABUN010003464.1_pt1 | contig 24356 bp, 27 predicted proteins | sample 5559311 | NCBI WGS metagenome assembly JAABUN01 (sample SAMN10711877, study PRJNA513370) | rock metagenome | isolation source: Antarctica rocks | place: Antarctica: Victoria Land, Siegfried Peak sud
GCGTTGCTTGGCGAACAGCACCTCAAGCCGCTGCCCGTTCAGCGGGTGGAACGGGTGGGTAACGACAAGCGATCCCAAATCATCATTGGACGACGCGGCGCTATGCCGCCTCCGTCGGCACACCCAGGACCCTGACGCCACCATCGGCCTTCGGAATCGGCACCGCACGCACCGGGGGCGGGAAGTAGGACCCCGAGGACATCCGATTCCACACCCGATACAGATTGCTCTTCAGGTCGGTCTCGAACTCCTCGATGGTCTGCCCATCCACCCCAGGCGCACCCTGGTTGGCCTTGACCCGCCGATACGCCTCCCACAGCTCCCGTTTCGAAATGTCAAACGACTTTCCCTGCGACATTGATGTGTCCACCCGATTCCTCCCAGGAATTCCGGTTGATCGAATAAACAAACCTTGAATGGTCCGGCCCCTTCGCTCCACGCCCATTACAGGCGCTTCAGCACTACTACGAACCGGTCCGCCAGCACGCCCCGCATCGGTACTCAACACCTCACAGTTTCTGCTGCTTGGTGCTCTTCCTCTTACCGCCCACACCGTGCAGGCGAAGGTATCGGGGCCTGCCTTCCCACGTTCCGTGCAGCAGCCGCAGATCAGGCTCGCGTCGCCTCCATGCCGGACACCATCTGGCCAATAGACGGGCACCAAGGCAGACTCATCCCTGAACCAAAAAGTCGCCCCGGTTTCGATGTCACCTATATTCCATTTCGACACGTCATCAGCGATTCACTCACGTTCACCTTCCTGATCCCCACCTGACACCTCGAAGGGCGCCTTTTCCTCATCGCTCACCACGCCCGGTCTTCAACCGACGCAGCATGAGGCGGTTTGGAGCCTCCCCCCGCAGGGCGACTCCGAAGGGCCACAAAACCTTCATCAACTGCACAGCACCGCCTTCACCCAGACCTACCTACCCGGCCCCAGCACCAGCGTTCGTGGCACACCTTTTCCCAAGAACTCGTTCTCCATCCGCAGCTCGCGGACCTCTCGCTCCAGCTCTTTCAACCGAGAACGCTCCGAGAGCGTCAACGCTGGCTCATCATCCGCGTGCTCGGTTCGCCAGGCGTTCACCCAGTTACCCAAGGTCTGAGCTACCAGGCCATTCTCCCGCGCGACATCCGCGATAGGCCGAGACTTCTCTATAACCTCCCGGACGGCTGCTTCTCTAATATCAGGAGAGAACGTTCGATGCTTGCTTGGCACTATTCATCCGATCTGTTCACCCCATTCTACTGGGGCCCACTGTCCGGAGTGCATAGGGCACCTCAAACGACGACATGGGCCTCGGTGTCTCCCGCGCTATCGCCAACGCCGGCAAGACCGGCCAGATCAAGGTGATCAGCGTCGACGGCAACAAGGACGCCTTCGAGGTCATCAAGGCCGGCGGCGTCGACGCGGTCGTCGCGCAGTACCCCTACGTCATCGGAGCCATGGGCGTCGAGGCTTGCCAGGCGGCAATGGCCGGCAAGACCCTCCCCGCCTCCGTCAAGGCTCCGGTCCAGGTCGTCACCAAGACCAACTTCGACGCGGCCCTCAGCGCCGCCCCGAAGCCCGGCGGGTCGTACGACGACCCGTTCGCCGCCCTCCTGAAGTGATGGCCGCCATGACTGACACCCCCACCCGTGCGCCCGCCGCGAGCGGCACGTCGACCCCAGCACCAACAGCCGCTGCGCGGCCGAGCCGGACAGCCGAGCTCCGCGACATCAGCAACTGGGCCGACTGGGCAGCGCTCGTCGGACTCGTCGTGCTCGTCGCTGTCTTCCAGTCGCTCAACTCACCACGCCCGCGATCCCGAACGAGCCCTCACATGCCTTCTGACCTGCTAACACTCGACTTTCCGGGGCCCTGGGGGGCACGCTCGCGTGCCGTTGAGTGAGCCAAACACATTGATCCCCCGAGTGGTGGAAGACCTAGTCACCCGGCACTTCTTGGTCCCGCCGATCTCGAATGGACAAGCGGCCAGGAGCGCTCGCTCGTCGACGTCCAGCGGACGCCGGTGAAAGCGTTGTGAAAGGTGCCTGCGGTTAGCGTCCGGGCCATACGTGGTGCGAAGGCCTGTCTGGCCGTGAATTGCTTGGAGGATCTGATGGATGCACTTAGTGGGTGGGTGACTCGGCATCGACTGCTTGTGGGTTTGCTGTGGGTGGCGATCACCGTTGTTGGCGTGTTGGTGGCGCCGTCGGTGTCGAGCCGGTTGACGAGCGGTAACCACCTGGATGGCTCGGCTGCGTATGCCGCTAACGGACAGATCGCGGGGCAGTACGGTGGCGCGACTTCGGATCCGGGTGTGCTGGTGTTGGATATGCCTGCCGGTCAGACGGTGGCGTCCCCGGATGTGCAGGCCCAGCTGAAGGCGGTCGATGCCGGGTTGGTGAGGGCGGCGCCGACAGTACGCACTGTCTCGTATGCCTCGACGGGCAGTGCGACGCTGGTCGGGGAGGGCGGCGCGAGCACGATCGTGCTGGCCTACCCGCCGAAGAACGGTCAGGACATCGAGACTGCGTCGCTTGACCAGCTGACCCGCGTCGCGGCAGCGGCGGCTCCGAAGCTGACCGTGCACGGGACGAGCCTGAAGGCTTTGGCTGCCGGGACCGCCAGCGCTGGCGGCAACTCTACGGTGCTCGGGGAGCTGCTGGTCGGTGCTGCGGGCGCGCTGATCGTGCTGGCCTGGGTGTTCGGATCGTTCCTGGCTCTGCTGCCGTTGATGATGGCGCTGGTGTCGGTGTTGACGATGCAGTTGTTGATTTACGGGTTGTCGTATGTTGTGCCCTCGTCGTCACCGCTGAATCCGGCTGTGCAGTACATCGTCGCACTGCTGGGACTCGGGTTGTCGATCGACTACTGCTTGCTGATCGTGACTCGCTGGCGCGAAGAACGGGCATCTGGCCGATCCAACGACGACGCCGTCAGGGCAGCGATGAAGCGGGCCGGGCACTCTGTGTGGTTCAGCGGCCTGGTCGCGTCGCTGGGACTGTTCGCGCTGATCGTCGTGCCAAGCTCGGTGGTTCGGGGCATCGGCATCGCGGGCCTGTTCATCCCCTCGACCGCCACCGTGGTGGCGTTGACGCTGCTACCGGTGGTGTTGTCTAAGCTGGGCCCGAGAATGGACTGGCCTCGGCACAAGTCGGCGGGTCAGAAGAGCCGTTTCTGGACCTGGTGGTCCGAGAGGGTCATCCGCCACCGGATCGCTTCGGCGCTGGTGGGTTTGGCGATCCTGGGCTCGTTGGCCGGTGTGGCGGCGACGATCAACGTTGCTCAACCCAGTAGTGCCGCGCTGGCCAGCAGCGGGCCTTACACCGACGGGCTGCGTGCCCTGCAAGCTGACGGGTTCCCCACCGGGACGTTGACTACGGTGCCGGTCTACGTCCCGGACGCTGCGGACGCTGCGTCGGTGGCCGCCTCGCTGGGGACGGTGTCCAGCCTGCGCGGGGCGGTTGCCCCGACCGACGGGGCCTGGCGGGTGGGTGGTAGCGGCATCGTGATCACCGTCCCGCTGCAGGAGGTCGGCACGTCCCAAACCGGGACGACGTTGGCTGACATCAGAAACACCGTGCCGGCCGGCGCGCTGGTCGGCGGTGCCGGTGCGTTCGCGATCGATGAGGTGAGCGCTACCTACGGCTCGTTCCCGCTGCTGTTCGCCGTCGTGGCGGTGGTGACGTTCCTGCTCCTGGCCCGAGGGCTCAAGTCGGTCCTGCTGCCGTTGAAGGCGGTGCTGTTGAACGCGCTGTCGGTCGCGGCGTCCTACGGCATTCTTGTGCTGGTGTTCCAGCATGGCCTTGGCATGCAGACACTGTGGGGGACGACGTCCTACGGTGCCGTCGATGCCCTCGCCCCGGTGTTGATCTTCGGATTCCTCTTCGGGGTCTCGATGGACTATGAGGTGTTCATCCTGGCCCGGGTGCGTGAGGGATATGAGCGGACCGGGTCAACCCATGACGGCATCGTGGAAGGGATCTCACGCACCGGCCGGCTGGTCACCAGCGCCGCACTGATCCTGTTCTTCGCGTTGGCATCGTTGTCCACCGCGAACGTCATCACGGTGCGCCAGATCGCTGCCGGCTTGGCGGCTGGGGTGCTGCTGGACGCGGTGGTGGTCCGGATGCTGCTTCTTCCCGCGCTGGTGTCGCTGTTCGGCAGCTGGAACTGGTGGCTGCCGCTCTGGGCAGCTCGGCTGTTGCGTCTGCCGGTTGAGGATTATGACGAGCCGCCGCGGCAGGACAGGATGCCCGTCCAGGTCGGTGATGCTTAACCTATGCGGGTCTTGTTGGTCGAGGATGAACAGGCGATGGCGCAGTCCCTCACCTGGGGGCTGCAAGCCGAGGGCTATGTCGTCGACGTCGCCGGCGACGGCGAGGACGGGCTGTGGAAGGCACGCGAAACCCCGCACGACGTGATCGTCCTGGATGTGATGCTGCCCGGCCTGGACGGCTACCAGGTATGCCGGCAACTGCGCACCCAGGGGATATGGACGCCGATCCTGATGCTCACCGCGATGGATGACGACCTGGACCAGGCGGAAGGACTGGACAGCGGCGCGGACGACTACCTGGCCAAGCCGTTCGCCTACCCGGTGCTGCTCGCCCGACTGCGCGCCCTGACCAGACGCGGACTGGGCGAACGGCCGACGGTCCTGACCACCCGCGGGCTTGCGTTGGACCCGGCCAGCCGGACCGTCACCCGCGATGGTGCGATCCTGGACCTGACCAGCCGCGAGCTGGCGGTCCTGGAGTATTTGATGCGCCGCCAGGGTCAGGTGGTGTCCAAGACTGAACTGCTCGACCACTGCTGGGACATCGCCTACGAGGGCGCCCCGGCAGTTGTTGAGGTTCTCATTCACCGGCTGCGCCGCAAGATCGACCCAGTCGCCGGCCTACCCGTCATCCTCACCCTGCGCGGGGAGGGGTACGTCATCCCACCCGACCCCGTGGGGCATACCCGTGCGCAGTGACGCCTGCACCGGGGGCCGCGTTGCGCGCCCGCAGCGCCGTCACCGCTGGGGCACGCTTCGGGTCCGGATCACGGTGGTGGCGGCCCTGGTCATCACCGCGGCGATGATCTTCGGGTTGGCCGTTCTGTACCTGCTGCAGATCCAGTCGGTCAGCCGCACCCTGGAGGGACAACTGCGCAGCTACGCCGCCGAGATCGCCCAATCGGCGGCTCGGACCGGCACCTGGCCGGCGTTCTTACCCCCATCGACGTTGGACGCCAACGCTGAAGCCCAAGTCACCGCCGCCGACGGGCATGTCCTGGCCGCCACCCGGACCCTGGCGGGCCTGCCTGCGGTCTACGCGCTGACCGCCGACGCGACGACCCCAGTCCGGCTCAAAGCAGCCGAGGGGGCCCTGCCGAACGACGTGATCGTCGTCGGCATCCGCCAGAGCATCGCCGGACAACCAGTCACCATCATCACCGGGACGCCGACCACCTTGCTGACCCAGCTGCGTTCAGCGTTCACCTCGAACCTGCTGCTAGGGCTACCGGCGATCCTGCTCTTCGCCGCGGCGGCGGTGTGGCTGATCGTGGGCCGCGCGCTGCGCCCAGTTGACCGGATCCGGCAAGCTGTCACCGCCATCACCTCAGCCGATCTCTCCCAACGCGTACCGGATGAGGGACCCCAGGACGAGATCGGCAACCTCGCGCACACGATGAACGACATGCTCCAGCGCCTCGAGGATGCTGCTCGCCGCCAGCGTCGCTTCGTCGCCGACGCCTCCCATGAGCTGCGCAGCCCGCTGTCCGCCATCCGCACCACCCTCGAGGTCGGTCTCGCCCACCCCGACCAGGCGCCGTGGCCCCTTATCGCCCGACGAGCCGCCCAACAAGCCACCCGACTGCAAGACCTGGTTCAGGAACTGCTCCTGCTTGCCAAGGCCGACGAGCGGATTCTGGCGCTGCAGCCGGAACGCGTTGACGTAGCCTGGCTGCTGCGCGAACTTACGGCCAGCAGTCCACGAGGCCACGTCGACGTGCGGCTTCAGCTGAGCGGCGACGCCGTCACTTCCGGTAACCCCGACGATCTCACGCGGCTGTTCCGCAACATCATCGACAATGCCCTGCGCTACGCCACCTCAACCGTGGGCATCACCACCCACACCGCTCACGATCGGCTGATCGTCGAAATCACCGACGACGGGCCCGGCATCCCCGCAGCCGACCAGGACCGGATCTTCCACCGGTTCGTCCGCCTGGACAGCAGCCGCGAGAGGGCAACCGGAACGACCGGCCTTGGACTGGCCATCGCTCGAGAGATCGCCCTTGCCCACCACGGTGACATCCGCCTCGCCGACGCCGCCGACCCCGCCGACGCAGACGCCGACGCGGACGCGGACGAAGGCGGTTCCCGCTTCATCGTTACACTCCCGACCGCAGACCCGGGCAGCTCAGCCGCCACCCGCCCGACGACCGCGCCGGACCCCAGAACAGCCACCTGAATTTCCGGCCCGACGACGACGGTCCCAGCGTCCCCGCCGCTGACCGAGAAGGCATCGTCGACCGGTTCGCCCGGCTGGACCAGCCGCGAATGCGTCACTGCACCACCGGACCGGGGCTTCTGGTCGCGCGGGAGATCGCTCTCAGTCACGCCGGCGCCACCGGCGCCGCCGACAGCCCCATCGGCGGAGGGCGGCTTGTCATCACGGCACCGATCCCCACAGGTTAACGATGGAGGGCCATGACTTGACAAGAATGCAATAGCAAATAGGCTTATCGTCATGTCCAGCTTGCCGCATCTCAGCGCTCCGACGTTGGCCGACCAGGCCTACATCGCGCTGCGCGAGGCGATCGTGGACGGCCGGTTGGCGCGCGGTGAGAAAGTTACCGAACGAGGCCTGGGCGAGTTGCTCAACATCAGCCCGACGCCAGTTCGCGAGGCCATGCGGCGCTTGGAGCAAGACCGCCTGGTCGAGCGGCGCAGCCCCCGCGCGGTCCACATCGCTCACTTTGATGACGCCGAGATCGCCGACATCAGCACTATTGAGTCGACTCTGCGATCCCTAGCCGCTCGTTTCGCCGCTACCCGCGCCTCCGAGACCCAGGTGCAGCGCATGGCGGCGGCACTGGATGCCGCCGACACTCTCCGCGGGCAACTTCTCGACCAACCCGGACTCGGCGACCGAGAGGTCCAAGCGAGCGTGGACAAGGTCTGGGCGCGACTGCGCGAGTTCCACGAGGTCCTCGACGAGGCTTGCGGCAGCCCCATGCTGCTGCACATGCTCTGCATGGCCGATGCCTTTGATTCCGGAGAACGGCGCCGAGTGCTGCGCACCGAAGTACGCGCCGACCCGGGCGCGGCCGATGCCCGTTACCGCCACCACCGCGCGATCTTCGACGCCGTGGTGGCCGGTGACGGACCCAAAGCCGAACACCTCATGCTGGCCCACAGTCACGCCTCGGCACTCCCCCGGCTCAAGTCCCGACGCCCCTGACGGCGCATCCCTTGGTCGATCAATCATCACCCAGTTGCCATAGCATGTTGCTAATGGCGGAAAGTAGGCTCACATGCGTTCTGTCCCGCGCCGGCGACGCTCCCGGCTGGCCGGGCTCGCCCTGGTCGCGCTCTCGGCAACCAGCTTGGCGGCGTGCAGTTCCAGCCCTTCCGAGTCTCCGTCCGCCTCGGGGAATACACCGGACTCCTCGGGCTCGATCAGCGTGCCCGCTGGCGCCAACGACTTGGTCGCCGCGTCGAAGCAGGAGAGCGGGCTGATCATCTACGGCAACCCGCCGGCGCAGCTGTGGGCCCCGGTGGTCAAGGCCTTCAACGCCACGTACCCGTGGATCGAGGTCACCCCGTACGACGTGGATGACAATACCGTGTTTTCCAAGTACGCCGCCGAGCACGGCACCGGCGCCCGCACCGCAGACATCATCGTGGCAAGTGCCCCGAACCTCTGGGTGAACGCGTCGAAAACACAGACCGTCATCGATTACACCCCCACCGACGTAATGGAGCACTATCCGTCTTTCGCCAAGCAATTCCCGGGCATCTTCGTGCTGTCGGCCGATCCGGCAATCACGATCTATAACACCGCCCTGGTCACCAAGTCCCAGGTGCCCGATACGTTCGCGGCGCTGGGCTCAGCAGCGAGCAGCGGAAACTTTCAGGGCAAGCTCAGCACCTACACCATCGACAACACCTTCGGGTACGCGTCGTTCTGGGGCCTGGTGCAGAAGAAGGGCTGGTCGATTCTGGACACCCTGGGCCCGCAGACGAAGCCCGCCGCCGACGGCGGCGCGATGTTGCAGACCGTCGCGCAAGGCGGCGCCTCGATCGGTTACATGGAATCCGGGCTGGTGCGCGGTGCACTGGCGCAGTTCAAGGGCGTCGTGGACTGGGAGTACATGAAGGACTTCACCCCGCTCATCCCCCGCGCGATGGGCATCACTGCGGGCGCGGGAAGCCCCAATTCAGCGAAGCTCTTCGAAAACTTCCTGTACAGCACAGCCGGCCAACAGGCGATGTGCAGCGGCGGCTTCAACGCATACCGCACGGACTTCACCCCGACTGGGTGCCAGGCGACCCTGCAGGGCGTCTACCAGGCCGTCGGCGGGCAGGAAAACACCTTCCTCGTACCCATCAACCAGCAGATCACCGACGACCAACAGTCATTCACCGCCCGCTGGCACACCGCCTTCCACAACTGACCCGGACGGCACAGGTAACCACGATGGCGCCGGCCACGACGACCCTGGCAACGGCGACACTCCCAAGGAGTGCCCTAACGCGATGACGCTAACGATTCAACGGCCACCCCCGCCCAGCGCGCCGGGGCCTGAGCTTCGGTACGCGCGGCGGCTGCGTCCAGCTGGCACGGCACAGACGGCTGTTTGGGCGGTGGTCTCCCTCGCGGTCTTGGGACCGATCTTGCCGCTGCTGTACGCATCATTGCGGGATCGGCCCCTTTACCAAGTCGGCGGCCACTGGACCCTGGCCCCGTACCGGCAGTTGTTCGCTGACCCCGCGTTTTGGAAGGCCGCCCGCAACACCGCAGAGTTCGCCGCCGGGGCGACAGTGCTGGCGGTGGTCATCGGAGCAGTGTTCGCCGTGTTGTGCGCGCGAACCGACCTGCCCGGGACTCGGGCGCTGTCGATGCTCGTGACCGCGCCGATCGTCATGCCCGGCCTGGGACTGCTGCTGGGCTGGAGCACCCTCTACGGACAAGGCGGCTACGTCACCGGCCTGTTCAGTCAGTATCTCGATGTCACCCTGCCCGACCTGTCCTCGGTCGCCGGCATGTCGATCCTGGGCGGCTGCGTAACCGCCCCGATCACGTTCCTCACCTGCCGAGCCGCGCTGACCAACGCCGACTCCACCTTGGAAGACGCCGCCCGCAGCGCCGGCGCACCGGCAGCGATGGTCCTGCGGCGGGTAACCTTGCCGCTGCTGCGCCCAGCGCTGCTGAATTCAGCACTGCTCACGCTGACCCTAGCCATCGAAGCCCTGGGCATCCCGCTGATCCTGGGCCAGCCCCGCAACATCAACTTCCTGGCCAGCTACCTTTACGCGACCTGGTCCAACGCCACGTCCCCCGACCCGGGGTCGGTCAGTGCCGGGGCGATGGTGCTCCTCGTCATCGCCACCGTTCTGTTGTTTGTCCGCAGCCGGCTCATCGGTGCCGAAGCCCGATTCGTCGCCGTCTCCGGCCGCGCCGGTAGCACCCGGTCCCTGCCGTTGGGCCGGTGGCGCTGGCCCATCGTGGCGGTCGCGACCCTGTACGTGCTGCTGAGCTCGGTGCTGCCGCTGCTCGGTCTGGTCCTGGCCTCGGGCGTGCGGGTGCTCACACCATTGATCGCACCCTGGAAGCTGGTGACCGGGGACAACTACCGGGCGATGAGCGACGCGGTGTTTTCCCGCTCCATCACCGACAGCCTCCTGATCGCCTTCATCGGGGCGCTGGTAACCACCGTGGTCGTGGCCGCGGCGACCCTGGTCGCGCACCGCTCACGGTTGCCGATGCGCAAGACGCTGCCCTACACGATGCTCTACCCGCGCGCGATCCCCGGGATCATCATCGGCATCGGCTTCTTCTGGACGTTTCTGCTCGTCAACCCGCCGGGCAGCCAACTGCGCAACAGCATTTGGGGCATCGCACTGGCGCTCAGCGTCCGCAGCGCCACCCTGGCGTACGTCGTGCTCTATCCCTCGCTCAGCCAGGTCAGTGAAGCGTTGGACAACGCCGGGCGGGCCTCCGGGGCTGGGTGGCTGACGGTCAGCAGACGCATCGTGCTGCCGCTGATCGGACCAGCGGTGTCCGCCGCCTTCGTGCTGATGTTCGTAGCCATCCTCAATGACTACGACCCGGCGGTGTTCCTCGTTCGCCCCGGAACCGAAATCATCGGAGTCACCATGCTCGACACATTCAAACAAGGTGCGACCGGACCGGTCGCCGCCTTGGCCTGTATCCAGGTCGTCATCACGACCGTGGTCCTCGGCCTCGGTTTCCTGCTGGTCGGGCGTCGACTTATCCGAACACGCTCCGATGCCTGACATCACCGTGACCGGTCTGGTGAAGGACTTCGGGAGCGCCCGGGCGCTGGACGACGTCAGCTTTACCGTCGCCGACAAGGAGCTCTTCACGCTGCTGGGCCCCAGCGGCTGCGGGAAGTCCACCACGCTCATGTCGATCGCCGGGTTCCAGCGCCCGGACGCCGGACGGATCGACTGTGGCGACACCACCTACTTCGACGCCGCCACCAAGACCGACCTGGCCGCCGAAGACCGCAACCTCGGGGTCGTCTTCCAGTCCTACGCCATCTGGCCCCATATGACCGTCTTTGACAACGTCGCCTTTCCGTTGCGGGTCCGAAAGACCCGACGCGCCGAACTGCGAACTACAGTGGAGCAGAGCCTGGAGCTGCTGGAGATCACCAAACTCAGCGGCCGCTATCCGCACGAGCTGTCCGGCGGACAGCAGCAGCGCGTCGCGCTGGCCCGCGCGATCGTGTACTCCCCCACTGTGCTGCTACTCGACGAGCCGTTCTCCAACCTGGACGCGAAACTGCGTGAACGCGCCCGGGTGTGGCTCAAAGAGCTGCAGCACACCCTCGGGCTGACCACCATCTTCGTTACCCACGACCAGGACGAAGCGCTGTCGATGAGTGACCGCATCCTGGTGATGAATGAGGGTCACATCCTGCAGACCGGCACCCCGCAGGAGATCTATCACCGCCCTAGCCATCGCTTCGTCGCCAGCTTCGTCGGCCAATGCAACCTTCTCACCGGCCACCTCAGCCGCACCGCGCCGGGTAGCTCGCACCTGTTCATCCCCGGCACCCCGGCGCCGTTGAGGGTGTCCACCCCACCCACCACCGGCGGCGCGGACACCGTCACCGTCGCGATCCGGCCCGAAGCGATCACGCTGCTGCCCGAGGATCAGCCCCGCGCTGAGAACTGCTGGCCGGCCGAGGTCCGCTCCGTGGAGTTCCTGGGCGAGCACTACCTGTACCGCCTCCGGGTGGGCACCGTCGACTTGATCGTTGCCACCGCCGGCGCCCCGCCCGCCGGCCCGATCACGCTCTACCTGCCCGCCGATGCCCTCGTCGACGTGGACGTCACCTAACCCACCGCGGTATCGGAAAAGAGACACATCATCGTGACGCTTACCCCGCACTCACCGACCCAGATCGGCATCCTGACCCCCACCGGCATGCTCGGCGGTGGCTTCTCCCCCGAAACCGTTCAACGCGGGTTGGACCTGGGCGCTGACGTCATCACGGTTGACGCCGGATCAACCGACTCCGGCCCCTTCTACCTGGGCACCGGCACCGCGAAAACGACTGCTGCCGCCGTCGCCGGTGATCTGCGCATCCTGCTGCGCGCCGCCGCCCAGGCCCAGATCCCACTGATCATCGGCTCGTGCGGTACCAGCGGAACCGACTCCGGCGTGGACTGGGTCGCCGCGCTTACCCGTGACATCCTCACCGAGGAGAACCTCACCCTGCGGATAGCGACTATCTACAGCGAACAACGCCCCGCGGACCTCGTCACCGCCCTGGAGAATGGGCTCGTGCAGCCGCTGGCCCCCTCCGGCCCGCTGGAGGCTGCCACGCTGCGCAGCTGCGAGCATGTGGTGGCGATGATGGGACACGAACCGATCGCCGAGGCACTGTTGGCGGGTGCCGACGTTATCCTGGCCGGACGTGCCACCGACACCGCGCTCGCCGCCGCGTACCCGCTGATGATGGGCTACCCCGCCGGCCCCTGTTGGCACGCCGCCAAGATCGTCGAGTGCGGCGGAATGTGTACTACCAATCCGCGGGCCGGGGGCGTGTTCGCCATCATCGACGCCGATGGTTTCACCCTGGAACCGCTCGATCCCGCCTCAGCGTGCACTCCCCAGTCGGTGGCCGCCCACATGTTGTACGAGACCGTGAACCCCTATCAGATGCGGGAACCGGCCGGCACAATCATCGTCACCGACGCCACCTACACCGCCCTGGACGAGCGCCGCGTCCGCGTCGAACACTCTCGCTTCGAGCCAGCCGAGCAATACACCAACAAGCTCGAAGGCTCAGCCATCGCTGGCTACGAAACGATGTCCTTCGTCGGAATTCGAGACCCACGTATCCTTGCCTCAATCGACGAGTGGGCCGCGCTGTTTAACACCGTCGTGCGCGACCGCGTGCAGCACGTCCTCGGCCTCGCTCCGGCCGACTACGCGATGGACCTACGCCTCTACGGACACAACGCCATCCTCGGCGCCGCCGAGCCGCACCGGGGAGCCCCTCACGAGGTCGGAGTCATGCTACTGACCCGCGCGAGGCAACAAGCCACCGCCACCGCAATCGCCAAGGTCGCCAACCCGCTGCTGCTACACCTGCCCCTGCCCGGGGCAACCCACCTACCCAGTTTCGCCTTCGCCACCTCCCCCGCGGAAACCGAACGCGGCGCGGCGTACGAGTTCGTCCTCAACCACGTCGTCACGGTCGACTCCCCCACCGCACTGTTCCGCACGGTCCGCGACCGCCTCGGAATCACCATGGCCCATGCCTGAGCCCACTTCGACCGCGACGTTGGGCGAGCTTGCTGCAGAGATCCGCTCCAAGAATGCCGGCCCCTTCTGGGTCACCCTGGAAGCCTTCATGCCCGACGACGACGCGTATCACACGGCCGAGGAACTGATCAGCGCGGCGGCCATCGCGCGGCTCTACCGCGTCCCACCCGAGCATGTGCAGCTGTTCGCCCTCCCTCGCCTGCGCGTCATTAAGGCATCGTTTCCCCGACCGGTCAACCAGGGCAGCCTGCACGATCGAGACGTCCACGCCGGCCAACAACACATCCCCCTGGCCGCCCTAGCACTGCCGAACACACGGTTCCAACAGAACCATCCTCCGGATCGCCGGTAGCTCCGGTTGTCGAACGGGCCCCTATTCCCTTGAGGAACAAAATGAAGGCACGGCTCCTGAAAGAATTCGGGAACACCGACCAGTTCACAATGGCCGACGTCCCGACCCCGGACGCCGGCCCCGGACAGGTCCGTATACGTGTCCACGCCATCGGCATCAACCCGATGGACATCAAAATCCGCAACGGCTGGCTGCGCGAGATGATCCCAACGTCCTTCCCCGCGATCCTGGGCAGCGACGTCGCCGGCGTGATCGACCAGATCGGAGCAGACGTCACCCGACACACCGTCGGCGACCGCGTCGTCGGCCTCACCGAAAGCGGCGCTTACGCCGAGTACACGTCACCCACGGCGACAGCATCACCCTGATCCCCGGAGCCCTGTCCTTCGAACAGGCCGTCACCATCCCCATTACCGACCCGCCGTGAACGCAGCCGACCGGGGCAGGGTGTGCCGCTGGTCCGCTCGCCGCGGCGGACGTTGCCCCGGATCCTGGCCCCGTCCGAGGTCAACGCCCTGACGGTGATCGCCGTGTTACGCAACACTGCCATCAGCCTCATACGACTGGCCGGACACACCAAAATCGCCGCCGGACTACGACATCACAGCCGCGACCCCCACCGGCCCATTGACCTCATCACTACGGCATGACCCGACTTTGCCGAGTCCCTGAGGGTCTGGGCGGGGATTTGCTGGGGGCGGTCCCGCAGCAGGCGCAGCGCTAGGCGGATCCGCGCATCAATGACCGGAACGGCGTCGTCGGGTGCAATGCCGGTGATTAGGGCCGCCAGGTCGATGTCCGCAGCGCCCGCAATCTGGTAGAGCAGGCTGGGCTCGTCGGCGTGCGCGACGAGGACGGCGTCCATCCGGTCGGTCATGCGCTGCTGGAGTCGTCTCGCCCTGGCCGAGCCGGGTTCGACGTAGGCGAACAGCATCCGGCCCATGTTTGCCGTGACGTGATGGACGGTCCGCGCCGGGACGAGGGCGCTGCGCACCAGCCGCTCACGGCCCGACGCGCGCAACCAGAACGGGGCGTCGACGCCAACGACGAAGCAGGCGACCGAACCGGAGTGCGGAGTCAACCGTAGCGAGGGGCCGAGGTAGGCGGCGATGCCTCCGGGCCCCACCCACACGGTCGCTGGGCCGATCGCCGGGGCGCCAGGACAGCACGTTTTCTGGAAGCGCAGAGCTCCTCACCACTCGACGATCGCATAGGAACGCACGAAAGGAGTACAGGCATGGGAAAGCGGAACCTGGGCGCGGCGCTGCTCGCTGTCGCCGGCCTAGTCAACGCGGCACCCGCGCTCGGCGCACTGTCCGCGAAGCGGCTCTGGGCAACCTACGGCTTGGACGATCGTGGCGAGGCGGACCGCAACCTGGACGTGCTGCTGCAGCACCGCGGGGTCTTGTTTCTCGTCACCGGCGGCCTCCTCGTCGTGGCCGTTCCCCGCCCGCACCTGCGCGCCGCTGCGATCACCGCCAATGCGACGAGCTGCGCGGCCTTCGTCATGCTCGCCATGTCTGGTGGCCTGGTGAACCCCCAGCTCAGCCGCCTGATGTGGATCGACGTCGGTGTGCTGACGCTGCTCGCCGGCGGCGGCTTCCTCACGCGCCCAGCGTCCGGCCCGGCAAGCGGGCAGCGATGAACGGGCCTGCCTCCACGGCAGGGATCGTTGTCGTTGCGGTGCTCTTCCTCGGCATGGGCGTCTACGCTCTCATCGCTCCCACCCACCTCGCCGCACCGTTTCACCAGGTGGCAACACCCGAGGGACGCTCGGAGGTTCGAGCGGTGTACGGCGGGTTCGGCATCGCCGTGGCTGCGATGCTCGGAGTCGCCACGGTCGACCCCGGAGACATCCGACGTGGTGTCGTGGTCACGGTCGCTGCGGCCCTCGCCGGCATGGCGCTGGGCAGAATCGTCTCCCGCGCTGTCGGCGACCGGACCCGCTTCTATCCCGTGTGGTTCTACGGCTGCATCGAGGCCGTCGGGGCGGCGGTCCTCGCGGCGTCGCAGTGACGCAAACGCGATCGTCGGGTTCCACGTGAGGCGTTCGCCAGTCACAGCGGTGTCGTGACTTGCCGCAACCCGATCCCCTCCCGGCACAGAGCGCGATGCTGAGGTCACTCCGCCGCGAGCCGGCCACCGGTCTCGGACGAGGTCAGGGTTTGTCGTCGGGGTCGATGAGGGCGGATTCGTAGTCCTGGCCGCCGTAGAAGATTCCGAGGATCGTGATCCCTTTGGCGTGCTCGTCGACGGTGAAGGCGATGACCACCCTTTTCTTGTAAGCGACGGTGCGCAGCCTGGGCCGGATGTCTTCGCGCGGAGTGCCACGGATCGGGAATTACCGCCAGCCCTTCGCAGTAGCCCACGATCGCGTCGAGGTAGTTCGAGGCGATCGCCGACGTCGCAGCCTTGCTGATGAAGGCGTGCAGTTCCTCGAGCTGATCGGCGGCCTCGGGTGCGAAGCGCACCAGGTAGTTCACTGGTCGCGCAGTGGAGCGAGCCGAGCCCGCAGCTGTTGCGGGGTGAGCGCGCTGTCCGGGTCGGCCTGGAGGCGGTCGTACGCGGGGGTGACCTTCTCGAGGAGCCAGGCCTCGACGGCCCGGTCGCGGGCGGCGAGCGCGCGCAGGCCATCCCGGATGACCTCGCTCTCGGACGCGTACTCCCCCGAGGCGACCTTTGAGCGCACTAGGTCGGCCATCTCATGGGGCAACGTCACGCTCATCTGCCTCGTCGTCCGCACAGTGCACCTTCCTAGCGAGTAGGACTCAATCCTACCCGCCGATGACCCAGAGCTGCTGGGTCGCGGGTCGAAGAAGCACACGCGGTGGATGTGTCTTACCGCCGCGAGTGGACGTCCGGATCTGGCTGAGCTGGCGGGGGGCTCACGCCAAGATGGTCCATGTGGCGCGGCCAATGCAGACGATGTCACGCTACACGCCTGCGAAAGTCTCAAGGATGGGGCGCGGCTTTGGATGATGGGCCAGCCGTCGGCGCAGTCTCGGGAGAGTTCCTCACCGAGACTTTCGAACACGGCGGTGGAAGGCAGGTCACGGTGTATGTCCCGCCGGACCCGCCCGAGGCCATCGTTTTCGCGGGTGACGGTCAGCTGATTTCAGAGTGGGGCGGAGCCTTGGAGTCGACCGACCTACCGTCCACCATGGTCGTAGGAGTTCACCGGCCGGCCGATGAGACCTTGCGGCTCCACGAGTACTCACCCGGGTTCGACCCGGAACGGTTTGCGGCACATGAGAAGTTCTTTGTCGAAGGCGTCCGACGATGGACGACGTCGCGGTTCGGTGTAGCGCTGCCCACCGATCGCACTGCGGTGTTCGGCGTCTCGGCGAGTGGAGAGCTCGCGCTCGCCATGGGCTTGCGACATCCGCAGGTCTTCGGTGCCGTGTTCTGTGCCTCGCCAGGCGCGGGTTACCGGCCGCCTGCGGCGATGCCGGCTGCACTTCCGCGTACCTACCTCGTCGCCGGCACGCTGGAGCCGTTCTTCCTCGAGAACGCGACCCGGTGGGTAGCGGCCCTGCAGGACGCGGGTGCGGACGTCGTCATGAGTGAGCGCGTTGGATCGCACGGCGACGCGTTCTGGCGAGAGGAGTTCCCGCTGATGGTGGCGTGGGCGTTCGGACGATGACGCGCAGGATCGAGTTCCCGAGCAAAACGCACTTCACATGCTTGTTATGCACGTGATCCGAGCGACCGCGCGGCGCGTCCTTCCGCCGGGGGCCGGCGCATGGACGGCGGCATGCTCGGGCGTCCCCGCCCCCGCCGAGCCGGACGTCGGCGCAGGTCCCATCGAGTCGTGCGCCCCCCTTGCGACGTCGCCGACCGGCTGCCCGGGATCTTCGAGGACCATGACCTCGTCGGACAGGAAGGCGACGCGCTTAAGGAGAGAGCCCGCTGAATGCGGCAGGACGGCACTGGTAGCGGTCGGCGCTCGTGCAGCTTTACAGCCGAGCTTCGAGCGCGGCGACCTCGGGCCACGGGTCGAAGCCGTGCTCGACCAGCCAACGGACCGCCCGCAGGCTCCGCAACGACCACCACGCGCGGATCACGTCAAGGTCGACGTCGGTGCCGTAGCCGGCGACGACGTCGCCAAGGTGCTCCTCGTGTCCGAGGGTCAAACTGGCAAGGTCGTACAGGGCATCGCCCTGACCCGCCTCGGACCAGTCGAGCACGCCGGTAATCTCGTCACCGTCGACGAACACGTGAGTAACCTGCAGGTCGCCGTGCGTGAACACCGGTGCCCATGGCCGGAGCGCAGCCTCGGCTACCCGGCGATTGCGCGTGACCACGTCGGCGGGAAGAACGCCGTTCCTGACCAGCCACTCGCATCCGCCGTCCAGGCGCGATGTCACGTCGTCGAAGCTCCAACCGGCCCATGGCGGCAGCGGCGCGTCGTGCAACATCCGTGCGGCGGCACCCGCCGCGGCCCACGCCGCCGACGACGCGATCGACGGCTCCTGAAGGCGGCCGAGTGCCGTCCCCGGAAGGGCGGCGAGCGCGAGGACGGGCGGCTTCCGCCACCGGACCTCCGGAGTCGGGATCGGCGCCAAAGCCATCGCCTCAACCTCGACGTCGGTGCGCGTCTGATCGCATCGCCGCGGGCAACGGAACCGAACAGGCGCGGGTTTGTCGCCAGGTAGCGGGTAGACGGCGCGCCAGGTCCCGCCTCGTACCGCGACTCACACCACCCGCGTCACGGCATTGCGCACGGCTCTGCCGCCTGCGGACCGCGAACTGACGCCGTCCTCATCGGCGTTCGGCCATGGTCCCGGGGAAGGAGCGTCTCGGTTCCCGTTGCGGGCCTCGTCCATGGGAAGGTCAGAGTCGGGATCGGACCACATCGACGTTCTTCGCTACGGGCCCGAGGGGTCGGCTGGCGCGTTGTGAGAAACTTGGGGAAGATGCGGACACGCTCGGGTGACTTCGAGTTGACGATGGACGAGCTGCGGGCGGTTGCCGGGTATGCCGTGGCGTGCGCCGAGCCTGCACTCGTCCTCTTCCAGAAGGCCCGTCCCGAGGACCCTCGCCCGGCTGCGGCTCTCCACGCCGGGCGGGTCTTCGCCGACGGGGCGCCCCGCTCCCGCCTCCAACGGACTGCCGCGACCGACGCCCACCGCGCGGCCAAGGACGTGACCACGCATGCCGCCCGGCACGCAGCGAGCGCTGCGGGAGATGCCGCCGCGGCGGCATACCTGCATCCGCTGGCCAAGGCGACGCAGGTGCGCCACATCCTGGGGCCGGCCGCCCACGCCGCCCGGGCGGCCGAGCTCGCCCGGGGCGATGACCCAGTCGTGGCGGAGTATGTGATCACCGCCGCCGCCAAGCGAGCCACGCCGGTCGTCCTTGACGTGCTGGCCCGCTATCCGCGGGCGCCGAAGGGACGCAGCCGGGTCGCGGTCCTGATCGAGCGGCTGGACAGCCTGCTTCGGGATCCCCCTCCGACGCCGCGGGTGGTCGACGACCCGGGGCCGTTCTTTCACGGGACGAAAGCCGACCTGCGTCCGGGTGACCTGCTCACACCGGGCTGGCGCTCGAACTACGGTTCGGGTCGCCAGGCCAAACACATCTACCTGACGGCCACACGCGAGGGCGCGCCGCTGGCTGCCGAGCTCGCTCGCGGCCAGGGGCCCGGACGGGTATTCCGGGTCGAGCCACTCGGCACGATCGAAGACGACCCAAACGTCACCGACAAACGCTTCCCCGGGAACCCGACCCGGTCCTACCGAACCACCGAACCACTGCGGGTCACCGAGGAGATCACGGGCTGGAAACGTCCAGCGCCCGAGATCATCCAGCACATACGCGAGCGCATGGCCGAGCTTGATGAGCTCGGAATCGAAGCGATGGACGACTGACGGGTGCGGCCGTACCAGACCGGGCCGGGCCTCGACACTCGGTTCGCGGTGCGCGTCATCTCCAGAACACCTGGCGCACGGCCAACTCGCGCCTAGCGCAGGGCATCGTCGACGGCAAACCGGGGACGGCAGGGGCGGCACGCCCACTGTCGCCCGGAGCGGATGCGTCCCGCCGCGGGAGTTGCGGCTCTCTTTGGGGCGGCGTCTGCCGTACACATCCGCTGCGGCGTGTGCCGAGTGCGCGCAGATGCTGGCGGGCGTACCTGCAGCCACGGCAGACCGCTCGGCGAAAGGCCGGCACGGCATGGTCGCCACAACGGCGCTGGAGGCGCAGGATGACACCGTGGAAACCTGGGACGCCTTGCGGGCGCGACGAGACGTTCGACAGTTCACTGAGCAGCCAGTCCCCGACGAGGCGCTCGAGCGAATTCTCGAAGCCGGGCGACGTGCCCCGTCGGCGGGCAACTGGCAGCCGTGGGACTTCGTGCTCGTCACGAACAGGGCGCAACTGGTCGGACTGGCGAAGGTCTGGCAAGGCGCCAGGCATGTCGCGGGAGCGAAGGCCGCGATCGCGATCGTGGCGCCAGAGCCGCAGGACGACCGGCAGTCGGCTCTGCTGCAGTACGACCTTGGCCAGGCGACGTATGCGATGACCGTCGCCGCGGCCGACGTGGGCGTCGGCACGGGCCATGCTGCGGCCGCCGACCAGGACCAAGCCAGAGCCGTTCTGGGCTTCCCTGAGGGACGTTTCCTGGCCTACGTACTTTCCGTCGGTCATCCGTCGGACAAGCCGTTGGCCGTCATCGAGCGGCTGAACCGACGCCCCTTCGACGAGGTTGTGCACCGCGGAAGGTGGTGACCTTGCCCACGGCGAAAGCCCAGACCACCGTCCCGGTCGAGCGTGAGCTAGAACAGCTCGCCCGGTTCATGAAGATCATCGGGCCTCGGAACGAGCCGAGAGTCGGTTCGTGGGGGTGACCGGCGAATGGTGGGTGGTCGCAACGAACTACTACTGCGTCACTTCGCCGTGCCGACCCAGTGGAACGCCCTCTCCTCCCGATGAGCGTGCGGTTCCGCGTACGCTCGTGCTGCCTGTGTCGAACTGGGCCGCCGCCGTTCGTGGAGAAGGTGGAGGGTGGCCCGCAGGGGCCACCCCGGCAACGGAGGAGTCATGACTGAGTACCTCATCGCCTTCAATGGCGAGTGCGTGCCCGACCACTCGAATCGGGATGCATCGTGAAGCTTCTTCTCACGTCCGGGGGCGTCACGAACACCAGCATCCGTGATGCGCTGGTCGACCTGCTGGGCAAGCCGATCGCCGACTGCAGCGCCCTCTGCATCCCCACGGCGGAGTACGGCCACCCCATGTGCACGCCGGCCTCGGCCTGGCGCTTCATCGCCGGTCAGTCCCCCTCACCCATGTGCGACCTGGGTTGGGAGTCGGTGGGCGTGCTCGAGCTCACCGCACTGCCCAGCGTCGGCGAGGAGCGCTGGGTGCCCTGGGTCCGGGACGCTGACGTGCTGCTGGTGGATGGCGGCGATGCGACGTACCTGTGCCACTGGATGCGGCAGTCCGGGCTGGCGGACCTCCTGCCGTCGCTGCCCGAGACGATCTGGGTCGGGGTGAGCGCAGGAAGCATGGTGATGACCCCCCGGATCGGTGACGACTTCGTCAGCTGGAAGCCGTCCACCGGGGGCGACAGCACCCTCGGGGTCGTCGACTTCTCGATCTTCCCGCACCTGGGTCACGAGCTCATGCCCGAGAACACGATGGCCGAAGCGGAGAGATGGGCCGCCGACATCGCAGGTCCGGCGTACGCCATCGACGACCAGACAGCCATGCGCCACCATGCCGCGCTGAGGGAGTACTTGTGGGTGCCTGCCAAGGCTGTCGGTCCATGGCGCTGGCAGCTTGCCGGCGCGCTCACATGCCGACACCGAGTAGCTCACTGATCGGCGAGTACGAGGACAGCGTGCGTATGGCCTACGTCCGCGGGCCCGAGGGGATCGTCGTGTCACTGTTCGAGCAGCTCGGCTGACGGTCGTCATTCCGAATCGTGCTGGCGCTCCGCGGTGTTGAGACAGCCAGGCATGACCTTCGGAGCTGCTTTCCACCAGCGCTCGCGTCACCCGTCGGGCCAGGCGGCCGATGGTGCTCGCACGAGGCTTACCCAGGGGTAACGACCCCAACCCACGGCTTCTTGGAGGATCCTGTAGACGTGGCCCGACCGCCTCACCCATCTGCGCCCGATCCCGCGCCTGCCGCTCGGAAGGACCTCGATCTCGAGGTAGCCGCCGAGCGCTTGCGCACGGAACGGGGTGAGGTCCGAGCCCGACTGACAACCATGACGAGGGACCTCGAGCTGATCTTCGCCGCATCGGCAGACTCCAACGCCGACGACGAGCACGACCCCGAGGGTCAGACCATCGGCTACGAACGAGCACAGCTGTCGGCGCTCATCCAGGGGGCGCAAGCGCACCTTTCCCGCATCGAGGCCGCCACGACCCGACTGCAGCAAGGCAGCTACGGAATCTGCGAGGTGTGCTCCCAGCCGATCCCCGCCGCACGGCTCGAGGCACGGCCAACTGCACAGACCTGTGTTCGGCACGCCGAGCCCGGCAGAGGTTGAACCGGTATAGCGGCTGGACGGCGATCCCGCCTTCGCCCAGAACCTCCATGGCTATGCATGCTCAGCCGGGGCAACCCTCCTGCCCACCGGCAAGCGCGGGCCCAGGCCGCGGCGCTGGCTCACCATCGTCGGATCGGAAGTCCCACACCCCCGTCATCCCGCCGCGGAGCTCCGCTGAGGGCTGCCAGACGCTATCCGGATCAGAAGACGTCCCACAGTTCGCGCGGCATTGGTGGGTCCCAGAGAACGGTGGTCCTCCGACGGCACGTTACGAGGTCACTCGCAGGTGCAGGTCGCGACCGTGGAGGCCGGCCAGTCGCGCAACCTCCTGCTCGATGGGCTCGACGGGTCTCGGCCGCTCGTCGAGCCAGGTGACCCTGAGCTCGTCCCCCTTTCGCGCCCAGGTCCCGCAGACGACCCCGGCGACGATCACTGGGTTGGCCTTGCGAGTCATGAGGTCCCGTCGCGACGATGGGGTGACGTGGACGTCCTTGGTGCCAGGACCGATCACCCATTGGTCGTGCCCGGGAAGGAACCGCACAGCTTCCGATGGCGGCGCTGCTTCGAGGGCGTCGAGGTCCTCGCGGACGACGTACGCCACGGTGCCTTCGACGTCGACCGCGACCAGCCGGTCGCCGAGTCCGGAAAACCAGCCGTTGAGCCGTTTGCGGCCCGCGCTCAGGCCGTTGCCGAGCCAGTAATGGACGTGATCCAGCGTCGCCGGCCCATACGTCCGCAGGTACGCCAAGATGGCGCACGGACCCGCGTCGTCGACGTGCGGGATGCCGCGCCAACGAGGGTTGGAGTCGAGGCGCATAACCGTGTGCTGTCCGCCACGGGGCGGACCGAGACTCATGTCCCCCTGCCAGGTCAGCGGCTTGATCAGCGTGCCAGCGCCCTTGTCGAAAACTGGCTTCAGGTGGCGGTAGACGCGGCTCTTCGTCAGCACGTCTCCCAGCTCGGCGACGGTCAACGGTCCGTCGCTGAGCGCATCGCGCACCGCGGCGCGAAAGTCGGGCCAGTCCGATGAAGTGAGCCGGTAGTGCTCCACCCAGCTCGGCAGCTCCCACTGGCGCCCCGCCGACCGGAGGGCCAGATAGATGCCGCCGTCCTCCGGCGAGAGATAGTGCATCGACCCGCGAAAAGCGAAGACCTTGATTACGTGCCCGTCCGCCAGGGCCGTTGCGAGCTCGCCAGGGCGCGACGTCGTACAGCGGGTTCGCACAGCAAGTTCGGCGAGCGACTCGTCCATCGAGAGCACCGCGCCGAGCCGGCGGACCACGCCCGCCACCGACTCAGACCCGACGGGGTCGAGTAGCTGTCGCTGCATGCGCCAGGCCAGCGCTTGCGCCCAAGTGACCGAGGCCTCGGCCAACGTGCTCATGTCGGCAGCCTCACACAGATTCCGGACGAAGAGCGTCCCTGCTGCGCGGCGTCTCCTCAGTCCGGCTCGATCGCGGGCGCCCCGTAGCGCGTGTAGACCACCCGCGAGCCGAACGTCCTTGTCGGCGCGTCGCACGCCGCGGCCGCCGACCTGGGCAACGCACCAGTTGCCGGTTCGGCCGCGACGAGTTTCGCGGTCGGTCTGGGTCTATACCCATACCGATCGACGCACCCAAGGAGAGCGACATGACCGCCACCTACACCTTCGACGTCTTTGCCAGCCTCGATGGCTATGCCGCCGCCAGCGGCGGCTGGACCGGCTACTGGGGCAAGCAGGGCCCCGAGCTGCTCGACCACCGCCTGGCCTTGTACGCCCCCGAGCAACGGATGGTGTTCGGAGCCACCACGTTTCGGGATTTCGTCTCGATGCTGGCCTCGAGCACCGAAGAATCCGAAGTGCGGGACCCATGGGTCACGCGGATGAGGAGTATGCCGGCAACGGTCGTGTCGACCACGCTCGACGGACCCCTCGACTGGCCGAAGGTGACCGTCGCGAGGGGCGATGCCGTTGACATCGTGGCCCGGCTCAAGGAGGAGTCCGAGGTGCCGTTGCGCTCGCACGGCAGCCTGTCGTTGAACCGAGCGCTGATGGCCGCCGGTCTCGTCGACCGCGTCCAGGTGACGGTCTTCCCGGTGATCACCGGCCAGACCGGTCTGAACCCGATCTTCCAGGGAGCGGCTGACTTCGACATGGATCTGCTCGAGACCCGGACACTGGACGGTCGCACCCAGGAGCTCACCTATCGACCAACCCTCCACTGACCCGGACCAGTTCGACGAGAACCCGCCCGGGGATGCGCGACCTCTCGGCGAGGTAGATGACAGGCTTCACAGTTCGCCGCGCGGGGGCTCAGCTTCTCAGTGCTGGTCACCGATAAGTCGAGCCCCCGGGACGCAGGGTCCCGGGGGCTGACTCAGCTGGGCAGCGCGGTGCCGCCTACCGCCTATCGGCGCGCGTCACCGAAGGCGACGCGGACCTGCAGCTCGTTCCCGCCGTCTCGCGTCTTCGTGACGGTCAGCGACGTGCCGGATCCGGCCACCTTGACGGAGTTCTGC
>JAABUN010003465.1_pt1 | contig 24356 bp, 22 predicted proteins | sample 5559311 | NCBI WGS metagenome assembly JAABUN01 (sample SAMN10711877, study PRJNA513370) | rock metagenome | isolation source: Antarctica rocks | place: Antarctica: Victoria Land, Siegfried Peak sud
GCCCCCGTGCCGCGTAGGCGGACTCGACGCCGTCCTTGACCGGCCCCCACCACTGCTCGTGGTCGGCATACCAACGCACGGTGTCGGCCAGGCCGGCGTCGAAATCGGGGTAGGTCGGCTCCCAACCCAACTCGGTGCGCAACCGGGTGGCGTCGATCGCGTACCGCAGGTCATGCCCTGCCCCATCGCGGTCAATCGCGGATCGTTCGACAGGGCTGCATGCGCAACCCCCGTCGTCTATGACGATCACCGCATGGCCCGAGAAGGTCTGCGCGAGGGCCGACGTCACCGCCTTGACCAGGTGTTCGGGCCTACAGAAGGTCGGGACGACTGTTACGACGTCGGCAGTGAGCGGTGATTCCGTGTGGAGTCGTGCGACCTCAGCGTTCTCGATGCTCCGCATTCTCCGGGCTCCCCTGCCAGGAGAATCTTATTTCGCACCTCGCGGAAGGCTCGGACGCCGAACATCGTAAAAAGGGTGGCCCGGGGACGGAACAGCATCTCCCTACCTCCCTGTCGAGACGGAACTCCGCACGAGACAAAACTAAGCGAGGTCGCGTGACCCTCGCTGGTTCCTTCGTAGCCGCAATGGCGACATCAGGATACGTCGGCGGTCACGACCCGGCAACAGGGGGCGCACTCCGGTGGGCTTGTCGGCATGCGGGTCAACGACCGACAGGAGCTATCGCCGCCGCTGACCCAGGACTACGTCTGCGTCGGGTAGACGGAGCCTACGTCGGCATACATGCGCGACCAGCGTCGGCCGAGACCGCGGGTTGTGAGCAGCAAAGTGGGGTAGCGAGCAAAGAACTTCGCCATGCCGTGCAACTCCAGTTTCCACGCGGCCCACGACCGGCCGGTGGTTTCCCGAGCCCATCCGTGGATCCAGCGCACATCTCCCATGAGCACGACGGGCACCCCCTGTCGCCACGAGCGCAGACCTAGATCGTGATCCTCGTAGTAGACAAAGAAGCGCTCGTCCCATCCGCCGAGGGCGGCGAACGTGCTGCGATGGCCGATAACGGCAGCGCCCATGGCCCAGGAGATGCAACGTCGCGTGTTGGGGTCAGCAAAGATGCGGTACCCCTCCTGATGTTGATCGTTCACACGGTGCGCGACCTTGCGTCTTAGCGTGGGCACTCCGCGACCATTGGGTTGTACCGTGCCGTCGGGATCGAGCAGTTGGGGCGCCAACAGCAGAGGCTCGGGAGCATCGTCTAAATAGCGCGACAAGAGCCGAAGGTCGGCGTAGTCGACGGTGACATCCGGGTTGACAAAGGCCACGTATCGGCCTCTGGCGACACCCAGGGCAGCGTTGTTGGCTGCCGAAAACCCACGGTTACGAGGCAGTGCACACACATGCGCCCCAAGCCCAGTGGCCGTAGCGACGGAGTCGTCCCGAGACGCGTTGTCGACCACCAGCCACTCCACGTTGTCTGGCACCGGTTGGGCGACGAAGTGTTGCAACGCTTCTGCGCTGTTGTAGGTGACCGTGATTAGCGTCCAGTCCACATGCGGTGCGCCCGGGTTCCCCGGGCTGCCTTCGCTCATCGAGCACCCCTGAGGCGCAAGCGCGGTCCGGTATAACTCGCTCGGGCTTGGCGCATCCCGCGCCCAGCCGTCGCGACCCCGGCCCAGTGAGCTGCTAGCGTGCCGTGCCGGATCATTAGGGGGGTCTTGGCGAGGAGTACGGCCCCCAAAAAGGCGGCGAAGGCTAGCCCCTGAGGCATGGAGTACAGCCGAGCCGCAATGGTGATCCGGTTGCTCACGAGGAGTTGGGCGCGCCGCCGGGAAACGCGTCCGGCAGTCACCGAATGTCCACCCTGGTGAGGCAACGATATGTCCAAACCTGCGCAGGGCTCGCCTATCAAGTACAAGCGCATGGCCAGGTCGGCGTCTTCACCCCAGGCGAAGAGTGGCTCATAAAACCCACCCATCCTCAAGAAGGTCTCTCGTCGGAAGGCAGCCGCCCCGCCGGAGGGACCGAGCAGCCGACCGGCTCCGCCGATGGCTCGATAGAGCCGGGCTCTTCCCGTGGAGGGTGTCTTGGCTCGCTGCAGAGGACGGTCCATAAACCACCCGGCCCGGTTGAACGAGACGCCCTGGTGAGCGAGTGGGCCGGTTTGCTGAGAGAGTGCCACGCAGGAAACGTCGGACGGGGTCGCGCTCAGGTGGGCGAGGATGATTGCTAAGTCGGAGTCGGTGAGCAGGATGTCCGGGTTGACGAAGATCACCCACTCGGACCGTGATGACTGCGCTGCCTCGTTGCAGGCGGCCGCGAAACCGGGGTTGTCGGGGCGGCGCAACACGCGGGTGTTGGTTGTATCGGTCAGGGTATTCTCGAGATAGTACGCATCCGCGGAATCCTCCGAGTTGTCGACGAACGACCACGCCAGCTGCGAATCGTTCGATGACGCGAGCCGAACGAAACGGTCCAACTCCTCGGCCGCCGCCCCACGCGAGTGATAGGTCACGACGATGATTTCGGCAAGCATGGTGAGCCCCTGTGCTGTCGGGTGTGGGAGGCTTCCGGCACCAGTCTTGTTCACGAGGCCCGTGTGACCAAAGAGCGCGATTAAGGAATCACGAGTCCACAATAAGGCCAAGACTACGTCAACGGTGGGTCATCTGTGTACCATGCGCAGGCTAGGTAATGGTAAAGACTAACTGACCAATTCTGCGCGGCGCCCCTCGCGCTGCGTTTTGTGAAGGAGCGTTCCGATCGAACTGACCAGGCCGCCGTCCCTGAGCGTTATCGTGCTCAACTGGAACACCGCAGATCACACGGTCGGCGCGGTGCAGTCTCTGCCGGATTCCTGGCGTGAGGGCGTCATCATCGTCGACAATGGTTCGGCAGACCAGGAAGGGCAACTCGAGGTCCTTCGACCGCTGGGCACCAAAATCATCGCGCGTGAGGTCAACGGTGGTTTTGCCGTGGGCATGAATACTGGTCTCAAGGCGGCCGCTGCCGCCGGGTTTACGCACGCAGTGATGGCCAACTCGGACTCCCGGCCCACTGCCGAAGCACTGTTGGCCATGCACGCGCTGACGCCCGCTAACGCACTCGTGGGTGTCGCCCAGGTCGAGGGTCTCGATCAGGACGCAACACGGGACCGCTACGTCACGGCAGCCGTCGGGAAGTCGCTCACGCCACGCACGTTCACCTGCGCCGGCTGCGACGCTGGCTACCACGATGTTGATGTGGTTTCGGGTGCGGTGATGTTGGTCGATTTGGCTGCCCTGGAGTCGCTGGGTTGGATTGACGAAGACTTCTTCCATTATAAGGAGGAAGTCGATATGGCCTACCGGCTTCGTCGCCAGGGTCATGGAGTGGCGTGGGTGTGCTCCCACGAGGTCGGTCATGCGGTGGGTGCCAATGTGGCGCACTATTCTCCGACCTGGTCCTACTACCGTTCCCGCAACGACATCTATTTCGTCCGAAAGCACGGTGGCCTTCGCCGTCCGGGGGCCCTGCTCCGGTTGGCCCGCGATGAGCTCACCTTCCTGGCCCAGGGCGGGAATGGGCGAGACTGGCTCAGCGGGGTGAGAGACGGGGCCATCAACAAGACCGGGCAAAGACAGAAAATATCATGACGCCGCTACCACTGCTCACCGCGTTCGTGCTGGCGACCCTGATTCCTGTCGTCACGATCGCACCGGCACTCGGGGCTGGGGGCAGCGTCCTGCGGACCGTGCTGGCAGCAGTGGCGCTGGTGGCCGTAGTGCGCGATCACAGCAAGCTTCAGCCCTCCCAAGCCGTTCTCGTTTTCACGTGGGTGACCCTGGTGGCAGCGATGACGGTGGGAAGCCCCGACCTTGGCCAAGGGATCGTGCGGGCCATCAACTGGCTCATGTTCATGCCCTTGATGTTCCTGGCTGCTCATCCGGGGCACTGGGCGATCGTGACGCGGTCCGCTCTGTTTACGTGTTGGGTGCATCTGCTGGCGGTCGGAGCGCAGATGCTCGGTCTGCTTGGCGGCACCTGGGGCGGTCTGCTCACCTCCGGTGCGGACTACGACCCGTCCCGCAACAACTGGCTCACTCGTTACACCGGCCTGCTCTACAACCCCAATGACCTGGGACTGACCCTGGCCCTGGGTGTCGTGGTCGCCCTGATGCTCGCCAGTGAGCGGGGGTCCTCGCGCGCGTGGTTCGCGATTCCCAGCGCTGCCTTGTTCACCGCCGGTATTATTCTTACCGGCTCGCGCGGAGCGATCCTGGCCCTGGTGCTGGGCATCGTGGTCTTGTTAATCTTCCTGCCGACGTTGCACCGGCTACTGGTCATCAGTCTGGCCATCGTGACCACGATTGCGTTGACAACTCGTGAGGGTGAAACGCGTCTCGTGCTCAGTTCGATCACCGACATTTTCACCGGCGCGGACCGGTCCGCCAGCACCCGGCAGAGCCTCTGGTCGACCTATTTGGATCGGGCCGACAATCTGGTGATTGGGAACGGTTTCGGCGCGACCGTGCGGGCGGGTTCGGTCGACTCGGCAGCCGCAGACAGCGCTATCGCCACCGTCGACAATTCGTTGTTGAAGCTCCTGCTCGAGGGAGGGGGGCTCTCGGTCATGATCTTCCTCGCGCTGTTGGCCGTGATCTATTTGCCTCTGTTCGCTCTGCGGAACGGACCGCATCGGTATGCCGCGGGCGCCATCCTGGCCGGCGTAGCCATGATCGGCTTCCGCTCGGTCTCGGTGGACCTGTTTGATATCAACCCGTGGAATGCCGTGATCTGGCTCTTCGCCGGATTGGCTACCGGGCTGGGCGCGCAAGCACGAGCGGCGTCCCAGCGGGCCATCGACGCCACAGAGGGTCACACGCCGGACCCATCATCGAACTCCACCTCGGAAACCGCGCAGCCATCCTCGCTCGCCGTGAATTCGCCGTGACTCCGTTGCACGCGAGTATGCAGACCCACCGGCTCGTGGATATTGTCGTGGGACCACAGCCCACCACCGAAGTCAGGCTCTCGAGTGCCGAACCTCTGGAGGCGACTCTGCGGGCTGGGCGTTGGTGCGCTGTCGCGGGGGGGCTGGTGCTGCTGTCCGTCCACTTCTTCAACGCCTTCGTGCTCGACGGTGCTGTGACGGCTCTCGATGCAAATCAGGATGGCACCCCCCTCGCGTGGGCGAGCGCCGTCGCCATCTGGACGGTGGCCGTCGCCGCCCTCGTGGCGGCCACGATGAGGACGGGGCCTCTTCGTGAGTTGTTGTTCCTGGCGTGTGCCACTGCCTTTTTCTCTCTGGACGACATGATCGGGGTGCATGAGCGCCTCGCGAAGATGCTCGTGCTTCAGTACGGCGTGATGGATCCCTGGGACGGTGCACTCTTCCCGTTGGTGTACCTTCCCCTGTTTGCGGTGAGCGCCGTGCTCATCCTCCGGGTGGCCCGCTCTGGGACCTCGGCGACGTTTCGCGACGCTGTCGTTGGTTTGTCTCTCCTGGTGGCGGCCGTGGCTCTGCAGACCCTGAGCGCACCGTGGTCTGCGGACACCAACCTGCTGCTTACGGTCGTAGGCGGCATCGAAGAGTCCATGAAGCTCGCCGGTTGGATCCTTATCGCCAGCGCCACCCTGGTGGTCATGTTGGCCAATGTGGTGCGCCGAGCAACGTCCAGCACAGGAATACGGTGAGCCCCCGTACCCCCGAGTCTCAGTCCGCCTCGACCAATAGCGACAGTTCGCCGGCCACTGGACGGCGGGCTCGACTGTGGGATACTCCCGCGTTTATGGGCGTCGGCCGGTTCACCGCTATGGCGCTTGGGCTCTTGGGCACGCCCTTCATCGCCCGTTCGCTGGGTCCAGAAGGTCGAGGGCTGAGCGCATCCATCCTTGCCGTGGTCATCATCGCTCCTATGGTGGTGGGCTTCGGGGTGCCGCTCGCCTCTCGTCGACGGGCCGCCAATGGTGCGGCACGGGACGCCGCGCTGACGGGGCGCCGGTGGGCTGCGATGACAGCGCTGCCGTTGGCGGCTCTTGCGTGGCCGCTAGAGCAGGGCCTCTTCTCAAGTATGCAGACCCCAGAGCGGTGGGCCTTCTACGTTTCGCTGGCGAGCGTCCCCCTCACCGTCTCGTGGTTGGTGGACGCCAACGTTCTTGTCGCCACGCGTCAGTACCGTCGGGTTGGTCTGATCGCCATCATTCAGGCGGCCGTCAGCACCGGGGCCGTCCTGATTTTGTGGAGCATGAACGAGTTGAACGTCGCCAGCGTGCTCTATGCCAATGTCGCCGGTCATGCGGTGACCTTCGTGCTGGGCCGGGTCTGGGTCTCCGGTCGTGGCGGCACGACGGCGGGGTTGGCCGCCCATGTCCGCGAAGGAGGCACCGTGGCCGGCGGAGAGATCGCCGACGTGAGTTCCCGAAAGATCGATCAGATGTTGGCCCTGCCTATCATCGGGGGCGCCGGCGCCGGCATCTATGCGGTGGCGGTCACCGCCGGTTCGGTGGCCCTTCCCATGGTTCAGGCGCTGGGCAACGCCGCATTCACGAATCTCACGCACGGTGATCGCCGCGTCACGGTGCAGGCTGTCCGACATGCCCTAGCGCTTTCCGCGATGTGCGCCGCGCTGACAGCAGTGGCCGCCTGGGTCGGCATTCCAGTGGTCTTCGGGGAGGAGTTCCGGGACGCCAGGGTGCCTGCCATGATCCTGATTGCCGGCTCGGTCATCGTCGGAGCCACGTTCATGACGACGATGGCTCTGATCGCTCAGCAGCGCGGGTCGGCCATGACGCTTGCCAGGGTGACGGGCCTCGCTGTTGCCGTTGCACTGCTCTATCCCCTCGGCCAGTGGGCGGATGCCGCGGGGCTAGCCCTGGCCATGGTCACGGGATCCAGTGTGAGCGCCGCCCTATCGCTTGGCTTGCTGCGGCTGGGACCGTGGGAGGTCATGCCACGGCCCCGCGATTTCATGGACTCGGTGAGACATCTCGCGGGCCGGCTCACGAATGACTGAGCCACGTCTCGCCTGCGCGCTACCCACGACTGATCTTCGGAGTTGATTGCATGAAGATGGCTTTCGCCAACCACACTGCCGACATCGCCGGTGCCGAGCGATCCCTGCTCAGTGTCTTGCACGTGATCGCTGAGCGCGGTCATGAGGTCCACGTCTGGTTGCCCGGTCCGGGCCCACTGGTCGATCACCTCGAGGGGCTCGGTGCGCGCTTGCACCGACGACCAAGTCACTGGTGGATGTCCCGTCGAGGAAGTGGGTTCGTGGGTGCCGTTCGACTCACACACGCCGCTTTCGACACGGTAGGTTTCGTGCGAGAGCTCCGCCTGGTGCGTCCAGACGTCTTGGTGATCAACACCTCGGTGACGCCCGCGCCGTTGCTGGCAGGTGCGCTCCTGAAGATCCCGACTGTCACCATCGTGCGCGAGTCGGTGCGCACCAACCCGACGTTGCGGTCGCTGTTGCCGAAGTCAATCATCATCGCAGCGGTGGCTCGATGGTCGACACAAGTGGTCACCATCTCCAGATACGTCTCTGAGCAGCTGGAGCCGTGGCCATCGGGAGCCACGAGGCCGGTCGTGCGTCATCCCGGGGTCAGTATCGATCCCCTGCCCAAGGTCGCGCGCCCAGCGGGTGAGGACACGGTTCGGTTGCTGCTGCTTGGGAGCATCGGGGGTGACAAGGGGCAGCGCGAGGCGGTGGGTGCTGCGGCAGCCGCCATCGATGGCGGAGCTGATCTGCGGCTAGACATGTATGGAGACGGTGTGCCCAGCGAGCTCGCCGCGCTCCGCGAAGCCATCGCGGTGTCAGGGCACGCCGAAAGACTGTCCCTGCACAAGCCCATCGGCGATATCAGGCCTCTTCTGGCTCAAGCAGACGCCCTGATCATGGCGTCTCGGAACGAGGGCTACGGGCGCGTCACCGTCGAGGCGCTGCAGGCCGGGGTGCCGGTCGTTGGCTACGACGCAGGGGCCACCACAGAGATCTTGGAGGACGGAGGGGGCCTGCTCGTGCCGCCCGATGTGTCGGCGCTGCGGGACGCGATGTATGAAGTGTCCACCGATCACGAGCTGCTACGGCGGCTAACGGCTCAGGCGGTTCAGGCAGGGCGTCGGCTGCAACGGACCCCCACGAGTCACCAACTCGCAGACGTGATCGAGGCGGTGGCCTCCCCTGGGTGCACAACATCTCAGCTTCGCGAGGCGGATTGATTGAGATAGTGGGGTAAAGCGCACATCAGGGCAAGGTAAAGTGCGGACGCAGCAGAAATAAAAATATAAACAAATGCACGGCGAGATTATCTGCCACACAGACGAATCGACGAACCGTAATTTTAATGCGATGCCAGAGCCGTATTCATTGATCATCGATAGCGGAGTGCAGACATGAAGCCAGATAAGCCAATTAGTCGCGACCGGCGCGCATTGCTGACCGGTGGTGCATTCGTGGTCCCGGGGATGCTTCTTGCTGGTTGCAGCCTGAGCGACGAGCCCGAGAGAGTCGCCGCGACGTCCAGATCCAGCAGTGCTTCACCGCTGCAGGAGGGCTCGGCCCATGTCGTACGACTCAGCGTCGAGGCCGACACCGAAGAAGATGTCACCGAGGCATTCGCCGAGGCGATGAAGCAGGTGCACCCCACGCAGGCGACCACGATTCAGTTGGATCGGGGCGTGTATCTGGTGCGAAACATCGAGATCCCACCGGACAGGACGGTCACCATTCGAGGCATGGGAATCGGCTACGTAGGAGGGAGCTTCGGCACCCAGATCCGTCGATACGACGAGGGCGACGGGCCTGTGCTGTTGGCCCAGGGCGACCCCGGAACCTTGACAGCCGCCGAGTTGAACACTCCTCCCTTCCGCACCAGACTGGAGTTGTACGACCTGGAGCTGCATGGCAATGAGTCCGGCGTAGGGCTACGCGTGTTCCGCGGTCAACAGTGCAACTTCGAACGCCTCAGGGTCACCCGGTGCGGTGGCTCCGCTTTGCATCTGACGCAGATGTTCAACTCGTCACTGAACCGCGTGTTTACCTCCTACAGCGGTCGCGGGGACGACCAGCCAGCCATGCTGATCGATGGCACCGATGAGGACTCGACCGCCGGAACCAACACCTTGCACCTCACAGATTGCGAGTGGGAGACGAATCAGGGCACGGACCTGGTTGTTGACGGATACCCAGGCATGCCCAGTGTGGCGGTGCTGATCGCGAACGCCAAGATGGAGCGGTCCACCGGCGACTTCCCGCTCATCCGGGTGACCAGGAACGCCAAAATGCAGCTGGACAACAGCTATCTCTACCTCGGATCAGACACACGACATCACCTGGTGCAGACCGCCGGATCACTCATGCTGACCAACGTCCACCTTGCCAACGGAGCGGCGCCCGTGCATCAGGTCTGTCACGATGACGGGCTCCTGATGATGGTTGCGGTCCAGAGTCAAGCGCGGGTGACGGAGGCAGTGGTGCGTGTGGCTGCAGAGGTCTCGGTGGGCCAGTGCGTGCTGCGAGGTGTCGTTGCCATCGACAACAACCGCTTGGTCCGTGACTACCGAGATGCGTCCGTCAAGCTGGGGAAGCAGGTGGTGCCCGTGCCGTTGATGTATTCCACCGCCTCGACCGAGCAGGTTGAGGGCGGGATAGCTGCAGGGTGGGCTTTGAAGCCGGGGTCCGACAGCCCACTGTGCGTGGGACAGGTGGTCTTGCCCGGTGGTTTGCCGGAGGACGCTAGTTGTGACGTGGTGCTGCGGTGGTCGGTGAACTCCGGTAGCGGGGGCGCCGTCGCGTTCAGGGCAACCGTGGGGACGCTGGGGCCTAACGCCTCGCTCACGTCGCGGCAGGAGCTGCTGAGCGCCACGACACAGGCGCCGTCTACGGGTGCCGTCTTGGCGGAGTCCACCTTAAGTCCCGCTATCTCTGTAGGACAGGGTGAACTCGTCCAGGTCCAGGTCCAACGAGTCTCGGGCGACGCCGACACCTTTGCTGGCGATGTCCTCCTACTAACGGCGCACCTACTCGTTTCTTCGCTTCCATAAGAAACCGTTCGAAGAGGGATATTTGACCATTTTGGTAAAGGTTGGGTAAAGTTCTGATCTTCTGGTGGTCAAGTAAATGCCCGCCGCCCATGCATCTGTCGAACGGATGATATGTCCGTTGTTCAGGTTGTCCTACCGGGAGTGGAGAACGTTCACCACAGCGCTCATGTCACAGCAGGTGCATGAGCCTCTTGCCCCAGCAGCACCTACCACTTGCCATAGAGGGGTTCCCTGATGGAAGTTTCGGCCTTGCGCTCCAGCCCAGTGTGGGCAGACGACGCGGCCGGAGGGCCACTTGCCATGATCCTTGGCGCTCTGCGCAACCGACGACGCCGACCGATTGACACCTATGCCTCACTGTTGCTTGTGTCTGACACCGCGCTCGTGTTGTTGTCAGCAGGCGCATCATATTTCGCGGTCTTCGGCTTGGCCGGTCAGGTCCTGGTAATGGGCCAATGGGAGTTGCACTACGCCTGGGTCGCCCTAGTCGTGGCCTCAGTGTGGATCCTGAGCCTGAACCTCTTGGGTTCACGTGATTCGCGCCTGGTCGGTTCTGGCTCGGTGGAATACGGACGTGTCATCAACGCCAGCATCGTCGTGCTGGGCGTGATTGCCGTTTTCACACTCGGAACGCAGGTGGAGTTCTCTCGAGGCTTCGTCTTCGTCAATCTGCCACTTAGCCTCATGGCGCTGCTCCTAGGCCGGGTCGCGGCGCGGCGCTGGCTCGGTGCTCAACGATCAGCGGGCCGGTATTGCTCAGACGTCGTGGTGGTCGGCTCGGCATTGGCCGTGACTGCAGTCACTCGGGACCTGCGGGCTAATCCCAAGGCCGGCTTTCGGGTGCGGGCTGCCTGCCTGCCTAGGGGGCAGCCGACGGTGGTGCCCGGTCTGGGGGATCTCCCGATCACGATCGGCGTGGAAGATGTGCCGCAAATTCTGCGGGACTGTGACGCTGACACGGTTCTGGTGACCAACTGTCACGACCTGAGCCCGGTCCAACTGCGAGAGCTCAGTTGGAGTTTGGAGTCGGGCCGCTATCACTTGCTGCTGACGCCGAGTTTGACCGATATTGCCGGTCCTCGGGTGCATGCTCGTCCCGTCGCGGGCCTGCCGCTCATCCACATAGAGACGCCTGAGCACACCGGCCTCGGGCAGGTGGGCAAACGCATGTTCGATTTCGTCGCTTCGGCGAGTCTCATCTTGCTCACCTCACCCATGTGGCTATTGGTGGTGGTCGGGATGCGCCTGAGCGATTCCGGAAACATCTTCTATCGTCAGGAACGCATCGGTCAGGACGGTCGTGCGTTCAAGATGGTCAAATTTAGGACCATGGTTCCCGACGCCGAGAGTCGGCTCGCAGCCCTCCTCGCACGCGACGGGCTCGGCGACACCCCGCTGTTTAAGCTCACTGATGATCCTCGCATTACGCCGATAGGACGAGTGATGCGGCGCTACTCGATCGATGAGTTGCCGCAACTGCTGAACGTCTTCAAAGGGGAGATGAGCCTTGTCGGACCCCGCCCACAGGTCGACGCGGAAGTCGCCCTCTATGACAACGCCGCGCAACGGCGTCTCATCGCCAAACCGGGTATGACGGGGTTATGGCAGGTGAGCGGTCGCTCGCGTTTGACCTGGGACGAGGCAGTGCGACTCGATCTGTATTACCTAGAGAACTGGTCGATGTCCGTTGACCTCGTGATTCTCCTGCGGACCGTCCGCGCTGTGGTCCGTCCCGGAGCCGACGCTCAGTGACCTCCCCTCAGCACTCGCTCCGTCCGGAGCCAATCGAAAGGCCCCTTCATGACCATCCGGCAGCATAAGAACAACGCGCCTTCGCTCAACGGCATACCCCTGGGTCGGGACGGTCGCCCAGACCCAGACAAAACTGGCGATGTGCCGCTGATGGCTCCGCGGGAACCGGCTGCGGCCGAGCCAAAGAGCCCGACCGGGTCGGCAACAGGCAGCCTGACACGGTCGGCACATCGTGCTTCCAGAGATCGACAACCCAGTTACTACCGCGCCGCGGTGCGGCGCTACTGGGCCGTGCTGTTGGCCGGGCTCGTCGCAGGGCTCGTATTGGGTGGGATTGCCGCATCCACGGTGACCCCTCAGTATCGCTCCACATCTCAAGTCTTCGTGTCCTTCCAGGCTTCGGATGTAACCCCGCAGAGCACCCTAGAGGGACTGAGTTTCACGCAACAACAGGTGGTCAGCTACGCGGACATTGTGGCCAGTCCGCTCGTCTTGGACCCCGTGATCGATAGCCTCGGACTCGACGAAGATGCCGAAAGTTTGGGGAAACGGGTGGAGTCGAGCACCCGCACGGACACCGTGTTGATCGACATCAGCGTCACGGACCAGCAGCCCGTGATGGCGCAGAACATTGCCGACGAGATCTCCGCAACCCTCGGCGACGTGATTGCCGACCTTGAACGACCCAGTGGTGACACGCGCCTTCCCGTCCAGGTCACCACGGTGCAGCCGGCGTCGTTGCCGGAAGACCCGTCGGCGCCCAACGGTCTCTTCATTGTGGCGATCGGTGGCGCCGTAGGCCTCTCGATCGGCTTCGGCCTGAGCCTGCTCCTCCAGTCACGCATGCTGGATGGCGTCTTCAAGTCGGGTCCGAGTGTGCTGGGGCGGGTCCGCAAATCTAAACTTCTGCGTCGCTGAAGGAGAGCTGAGCATTGTGAAAGCTGTCATTCTTGCCGGAGGGCTCGGTACACGAATCAGCGAGGAGACGGTCCTTCGTCCTAAGCCCATGGTGGAGGTTGGCGGGATGCCGATCCTGTGGCACATCATGAAGACGTACTCCAGTTACGGCATCAACGATTTCGTCATCTGCTGTGGATACAAGGGTGCCGTCATCAAGGACTACTTCGTGAACTACCGACGGCGCATGGCCGACCTGACGGTCGACCTCGAGCACGATGAGCTCACCGTCCACTCTTGCCATAGCGAGCCCTGGCGGGTGACCTTGGTCGACACGGGCACCGAAACCATGACGGGTGGGCGGTTGCGGCGCGTACGTGATCACGTGCAAGATGAAACGTTCTGTTTGACCTACGGGGACGGCGTGTGTGATGTGGATGTGAGCGCCGAGATCGAGGCCCACCGCAACCGTGGGATGGCGGCCACCATGCTGGCGGTTCAGCCGCCCGGGCGATTCGGCGCTTTGGTGCTGGGGGAAAACGAGAATCGGATCGAGCGATTCCAGGAAAAGCCGGAGGGTGACGGGGCTTGGATCAACGGAGGCTACTTCGTGTTGGAGCCGGAGGTCTTCGACCACATCGAGGGGGATGACACGGTGTGGGAGCAAGAACCGTTGCGCTCGCTGGCGCACAGTGGGCAGCTTAATGCCTACAAGCACGACGGATTTTGGCAACCAATGGACACGCTGCGCGACCGCAATCTGCTCGAGCAGCTCTGGCACGACGGCCAAGCGCCGTGGAAGGTGTGGTGACATGCGCGTATTGGTAACAGGGACTGAAGGATATCTGGGGTGCCTGTTGGTCCCGACGCTGATGGCCGATGGCCATGAGGTCATCGGACTGGACACCGGCTACTACAAGAACGGGTGGCTCTACAACGGCCTGTCCGGCAGCCCTCGGACCCTGATCAAGGATATGCGTGAGCTGACCGCAGAAGATCTTGACGGAGTAGACGCCGTGGTCGCGATGGCCGAGTTGTCCAACGACCCGACCGGCGACTTGGTCGGCCCGATCACCTACGACATCAACCACAAGGGTTCGGCCCACGTGGCCAAGGTCGCCAAAGGGGCCGGCGTCGAGCGGTTCGTCTACATGAGCAGTTGCTCGGTTTATGGCGTCGCTGACGGTGAGGTCGACGAGACCTCGCCGATCGACCCGCAAACCGCGTATGCCGAGTGCAAGGCGTTGACAGAAGCCGACCTGCAAGAGTTGGCTGACGACTCCTTCCACCCAACGGCACTGCGCAACGCCACGGCGTTCGGCGCTTCCCCGCGGCAGCGCTTCGACATCGTGCTCAACAACCTGGCGGGGTTGGCCTGGGTGGAGAAGGAGATCGCGATGACCTCCGACGGGTCGCCGTGGCGGCCCATGGTGCACGCTTTGGATATTGCCAAGGCGATCCGGATGGTCCTGGCCGCTCCGGTCGACCAAGTCCACGCAGAGGTCTTTAACGTCGGCAGCAACGACAACAACTACACCGTGCGGCAGATCGCGGAGACCGTGGCGCAGGAGTTCCCTGGTTGTGCTCTCTCCTTCGGGTCGCCCAGCGCCGACAACCGCAGCTATCGAGTCAACTTCGACAAGATCTCGAACGAGCTCGGGTTCGGGTGCGACTGGGATCTGGCCCGCGGTGCCCGACAACTGCACGACGTGTTCGCGGCGATTGACCTGGACGCGGAGACGTTCTACGGGCGCGGGCACACCCGGCTCAAGCAGATCCAGTATTTGATCACGACTGGTCAAGTCGACCCACAACTGTTTTGGAATGAGGCCCAGGTATGAAGTTCACGCCCACCGAGGTGCAGGGGTGCATGCTCATCGAGTTGCAGGAGCACCGCGACGAGCGCGGCTTCTTCGCTCGCTCCTTCTGCACCGAAGAGTTCGCGGAGCACGGACTGGACACGATGGTCGCCCAGGCCAACATCTCCTTCAATCACCACGCCGGCACCGTGCGCGGGATGCATCGTCAACTCCCGCCGCACGCCGAGGGCAAACTCGTCCGCTGCACCGCAGGGGCGATCGTCGATGTTGCTCTGGACCTGCGTGAGGACAGCCCGACCTTCGGCAAGCACGTGATGGTGGAGCTCACGGCCGACAACTTCCGCGCGCTGTGGCTCCCGCCCTACGTCTCGCACGGCTATCAGACCCTGGTCGACAATACCGTGGTGAGCTACCAGGTTTCCGGGCCGTACGCCCCTGGGGCGGAAAAGGCTCAGCGTTTCGACGACCCCGCCTTCGGGATCACCTGGCCGCGTGAGGTCAGCGTGATCTCGGAGAAGGACCGCACCCGCCCGGATTGGGACGGGAAGCCGATCGCATGATCATCACCGACACGCTTCTGGCTCGCCGCCAGGAGCAGGGTATGCCGGTGCGCGTCGCCATCGCGGGCGCCGGCTTCATGGCTAAGGGCCTGATCAACCACATTGTCAACACCGTCCCGGGCATGGACGTTGCGGCGGTCTACGCCCGCTCCCCGCAGCAGGCCGGGCAGGCTCTGGAGCTCGCGGGCCGCACCGCGGACACGGTCCGGCACGTCTCCGCATCCTCGGCGGTCGACACCGCGGTCTCCTCCGGTGCTGTAGCAATTACCGACGACATGTCTGCGATCACGCACGCCGGCTCGGTCGATGCCGTGATCGATTGCACGGGGGCCGTCGAGTTCGGCGCCCACCTCGCTCTTTCGGCTCTCGACGGCGGCAAGCACCTGGTCTTGATGAATGCCGAGGTCGACGCGACCTTGGGCACGGTGCTCAATGATCGCTTTGAGGCTGCGGGTCTGGTTTACACCGGATGCGACGGTGACCAGCCCGGCGTCGAGATGAGTTTGATCCGTTTCGTGCGCGGGCTCGGGCTGCGTCCCTTGGTGGCAGGCAATATCAAAGGCCTGCAGGACCCCTACCGCAACCCCACCACCCAGGAAGGCTTTGCCCGCCAGTGGGGGCAGGACCCACACATGGTCACCAGCTTCGCCGACGGCACCAAGGTCTCGGTGGAGCAGGCCCTGGTCGCCAACGCGGCCGGCTTCTCGGTGCACCAGCGCGGCATGCTGCAGCGCGATCACCGCGGCCATATCGACGAACTCACCACCGCCTATGACATCGAGGAGTTGCGCGAGCTCGGGGGTGCGGTCGATTACGTCGTGGGAGCCAAGCCCGGCCCGGGTGTCTACGTCCTGGCCGAGCACGAGGACCCCAAGCAGCGGCACTACCTCAACCTCTACAAGTTGGGTGAAGGTCCGCTTTATAGCTTCTACACCCCTTATCACCTGTGCCATTTCGAGGTGCCCAGCACGGTCGCGAAAGCGGTCCTGCTCGGTGACGCCACGATCAAGCCGTTGTCCGGGCCGCGGCGGGTGGACGTCATAACCGTCGCCAAAACGGACCTGTCGGCCGGGCAGACGTTGGACGCTCTCGGCGGCTACACCTACTACGGCGAAGCGGAAAAGGCTCCGTTGGCCCACCAGCAGCGGCTGCTGCCCGCCGGCCTGGCGCAGGACTGCGTGCTGACGCGTGACATCGCGAAAGACGAGGCCATCTCCTACGACGACGTCAGCGTGCCCGACGGGCGGTTGGCCGACCGGCTCCGCGCCGAGCAGGACGCTACGTTCGAGGCGCGATGAGCACGACTGCGGCCGGCAGCCGGACCGCATACGACTTCGCGGTCATCGGTGGCGGGATCGTCGGGTTAGCCACGGCCAAAGCGTTGCTGGAGCGGCATCCCGGCTCGAGCCTCATCCTGGTGGAGAAAGAGGAGGCACTGGCCCGGCACCAGACCGGTCACAACAGCGGAGTCATCCACGCCGGGGTCTACTACAAGCCGGGCTCGCTGAAAGCCCAGTTGTGCACAGCGGGCGCCCGGCGCACCCGCGAATTCTGTGACGAACAGGGCATCGCCTACCGCGACACCGGCAAGCTGATCGTGGCCACGAGCGATACTGAGGTCGCGCGGATGGAGGCGCTGCTGGAGCGAGCCACCGCCAACGGGCTGACCCTGGACCGTCTCGATGCCGCCGAGCTGCATCGACGTGAACCCAACGTGACGGGCCTGGCGGCGTTGTTTTCTCCCACCAGCGGGATCGTGGATTACACCCAGGTATGCGAGGCGATGGCGCGGATCCTGACCGCAGCCGGGGCGCAGATCCGGCTGGGAGCGCGGGTCACCGACATCACCGAGTCCCTCAGTGAGGTGCGCATCGACGTCAGCACGGCCGGGGAGCCGCCCGAGCCCATGTTTGCGCGCCAGCTCGTGGTGTGCGGAGGGATTCAGGCCGACCGGTTGGCCACGATGGCGGGGATGGACATTGACTTCCAGATGGTGCCCTTCCGCGGCGAGTACTACAGACTGCCGGAGTCAAAGAATGACGTGGTCGACACCTTGATCTATCCGGTGCCCGACCCGTCGATGCCGTTCCTGGGCGTACACCTCACGTTGATGATGGACGGTGGAGTGACCGTGGGACCGAACGCGGTGCTCGGCTGGGCCCGGGAGGGCTACCCCAAGCTGTCGGTCAACATGGCCGATACGACCCAGTTCGCCCGATTCCCCGGCTTCTGGCGCCTGGCCAAGGGGCTGGTGCGCACCGGGGCCGTTGAGCAGTGGAATTCGTTGTACAAACCTGGATACCTCGACCTGGTCCGCAAGTACTGCCCGTCGGTGCAGGTGTCGGATCTGCTGCCCGAGCCGGCTGGTATCCGCGCCCAAGCAGTGCAGCGCGACGGCACTATGGTCGACGACTTTTTGATCTATGAGTCCGAACGGATGTTGCACGTGTGCAACGCGCCGTCACCTGCTGCCACGTCCGCGTTGCCCATCGGCGACCTCATCGCCGACAAGGTGGTCGCGCACGTCACTTGAGCGGTGACACGACACACCCTTTTACGATTGCCCGGTCTTGGTCCGCACGAGATCGATGAGATCGTCGATCTGATCCAAATTCGCCATCTCGGTGTCGCTAAAAGTCACGCCGAAGTGGCTCTCGATAGAGAACATCAAACTGATGTGCCCCAGGCTGTCCCACCCTTCGATGTTCTGCGCGGTCATCCCAGGTTCTAGCACGAGGTCGGGTAGGTCTAGCACCTCGCGGATGATGGTTTGGATCTGATCACGGACGTCGCTCACGGTTAGCCTCTCAAGGGCGGTCAGGGGGTCAGAAAGTCAGGCGGTCAGGGGAGACAACAGGGCCACGTCAATGAAACCTGGATCGTTCGTGCGGTCGGTCCCGATCACGAACTCCCATGCTTGCAGCGGACCGGCTTCGCTGGCGACAAGATCTTCGGGAGGCGGGTGTGCCGTCTCGCGGAACCCGGCTTCGGGCAGCACCTCGGCGGCGGGAACGTTGCGACCCGACGGCGCGTAGTGACCCACGACGCGGCGATATCCAGCATCTGCGGCCCAGTCGGTCAACGAGGCCAACAGCGCGCGCTCGACGGTGCGACCCAACACTCGACAACTCATCACGAAGGTGTCGATGACGAGGGTCTCGTCGTCGCAGGGATCAGGTGCAGCGATCAGGACGCTGACCAACCCGTGGGTGTCGAAGCGGTCGGTGAGGCGCAAGCCCCACACGAGCGAGCGGTCCAAGCGATCCAAGCGCTCGACCTCGGCGGCGCCATGTCGGCGCACGGTGAGGTTGAACTGGTTGGTTTTGCCGATGAGCTGCACCATGCGATGACGGTTGGTTTCCTGCAGCGGCTCGACTTCGGCGGTCATCGATAGTGAGGACAGGAACGCTTCGAGCGAGCCGGCGCTTGATTGCAACGATCGCGCCTCGGCCCGCGATTGGTATTGCCGAGTGCGCCCCTGGTCTTCCTCGGTGATCGACACGGTCTGCAGGCCTGGGAATTGGGCCATTGCCGGCACGTATCCCTGCGGATCGCGAGGGAGTTCGACCACCCCGACTTCAGGAAGAAACTGCCGAACGATGTCGCGTTCGGCCGGATTGTCGTCGACAAAGACCACGGACTCCAGGCCAAGATCCAAGTCGTCGGCAATCTGGCGCAGGACTTTCGGCTTCGGGTCCCAACTGGCGCGAAACGCCACGAAGTCTTCGAGGCTTAGGACCATGTCCGGGTGTTGCTGGAAGGGAAGTCGAGCATCATCGGGATTGTTTTTGGAGCACACGGCCAGCACGATTCCGCGTTGGCGCAGGTCGGACAGAAAGTGCTGGAACGCCACGAAGGCCTCGCCGACGGGGCCGTCGCCGAGCGCGATTCCGCCGAGTCCGTCCTCACCGATCACCCCGCCCCACAATGTGTTGTCAAGGTCGACCACCACGAGCTTCCGGGCCAGCCCGAGGGACGCGGCGAGGATGTCGGCGATGGCCCGCGCCATAGCGGTGGTGGCACCCAGGCCGATAGCGTGCTTGGACCGGAACCAGTAGCGGGGGTCCTCCAGAGCCGCCCGGCCCACGTCATACGCAACGTCCTCGGCGTCCACGAGGTGTACACCGGAGACCGGGGTTTCGCTGAGAGCCAGATTGAGTCTGCGTAGCTGACGTCGACGGCCCCCCGGGTGAACGGCGCCGTGCTGCCCTAGCGCACCGGACAGCGGGGGAACGAAGGTCAGGTGCACGATAGTGGCCTTGGTGCGCTCGCCGATGGTGGCCCAGTGTTGCCGCCAACGAGCAACCTCGGTGGACAGATCCTTCTCGGGGGTGTCCGAGACCTCCGGGAAGTTCACCTCGCGCTGATCGGCCGCGAGGAGGACGACGTCGGGAGCAAAGGCATACAGCCCGCTGTCTACATCCAGAATCTCTTGCTCAAACGTGCGGAAGTCAGACTCGTATGTCGTCAGCACCAGACCGTGCACGGCACCGGCCACCCTGATGGCAGCGGTTAACTGCGCCCCGGTGTGACTGGACAGGACGGCCAGCCGCACCGTGCGTCGAGCCCCGTCGGCCCCCAACTTTGCGAGCAGTCGGTCGACAGCCAGCCAGGACATCAAGTCGGAGTCTGTTGTGCTGAGTTCGTTGAGCAGACCGCGCGCTCGAGTGGACTCACCAGCAGCGGCTGCCTCCCGGGCCCGCTTCAATAAGGGGCCTGCGCTCACGTCGCCTCCGCGACGTCCGGCGAGGGACGCCGGCGGATGATTCTGGGTGGCTGAGCCAGCACGGTGGCCCCGGCAGGGACATGCGTCATGACGGTGGCGTTAGGCCCGACGGTCACCCCATCACCAATTTTGACCCGGCCGACGACGACCGCGCCAGCCCCCAGCGACACGCCTCGGCCCAGTTGAGGGGCCTGCTTGGCGAACATTTGCGGATCGTCTCCCGCACCCGCTCCCAAGGAAACCCCCTGCCGCAGGATGCAATCGTCGCCGATGACGGCGAACGGATGCACCACGATCCCGCTTTGGTGGGCGATCCGGACCCGACGCCCCAACGTGACGGTGTGCGGCAACTCGATCCCATACATTCCCCGGACTGCAAGGAAACCGATCCGACAGAAGATCGCCTGCGACGGGCGCGCGGCCCACCTCGGCGCATCCGCGGATTTCGACCATGCTCCCAAGCGTGCGACTGCAATCGCGTGGAAGCCCGGCTTCATCCAACCGCCGTTGACCTCGCGGTCATCACGGAGCGTCCTGCGTAGTCCCTTGGTTTTCACTTACTCACGTCCAATCACGTCCTCGGCGAGTCTAATGAAAGGTCAGTGGATGGCAAAGACAGCGCATAGTGGTAGCCAACAATCGTCCTGGCACTCTCAGACTCGCAGCGACCCAGCAGTGGAGGTGCGCTGAGGAAAAGTGAAGAGCCAATCGACGCATTCCCATCGGTCACGACAACGACAAAGACAGACGCCAGCCCCAAGCGCAAGCACAAAGGCGACCACGAATACCGCTCTGCCCGAGTTCAATCCGAGGTGTGCTGCCGTTTCCACCACGACCCATACGACGGAGTAATGGACCACGTAGAAAATTACTGAATTTCGCCCGACGTATTCCAGCGGTCGCAGGACTCTAGACGTTCGGTAGTGCAGGGAGAAGGCCTGGACGAGCACCATGAGCGCGAGCGGCCCCAAGACGTAGGGAGCCGAGTAGCGCACGGGATGGCCCGTTACGGCCAGGCCGCTGGAGGCGAGCACACTGATCAAAGACACCAGCACCAGCACCCGACGTACGGACCCAGATGGGCCAGACCGGACCGATTGGGTCACGGCGGCGTGACCAAGCATGAAGAAGAACAGCAAGAAGGTGAACCGCGACATCCTGGCAAAGTCAGGGAGGAAGGCCGAGGCGACCAGAGCGGCGACGGCCACGAGCAGGGGGTCGAGATTCAGGTGGTCGCATATCCAGCCGATGCCGTAGAAGGCCAGGATAAACCAGAGGAACCACAAGAAGGTGGGCGAGACCACCGGGATCAGCAGGACGGCCGGCACCGTGAGGCCCGTGGTGGCTGCGAGGGTGATGACGGACCACACCAGATAAGGCCAGCCGATATTGCGCAGCTTGCCCGACGCGAACTGCTTCCAAGGCTTCGACAGGGACCGTTGCAGGAGCAACCCCGACAAGTACATAAGCAGGGGCATACGGTACGGAGAAAGCGCGTCAGCAAACACCGCCAACTCAGCGGGAACTGGCAATCCGTGGATAACGAGCATCGCCGTGGCGTGGTCCAGAAGAACCAGCAGAATCGCTACCCCTCGGGCGGCGTCCATCCACACGTGGCGACTTTCAGCCATACAGCGCGTCCCTCTCGAGCGTGTAGCAGTGAGCACGTCCATGCGAGTGTGGTCAAGGTCATGGATTCGTCAAGAACGAACCAACGCATCCTAACGTGCGTCGACGGGGTCACCGCTGCTTGTGCGTCGCCAGACGAAGATCACGAAGAGCAAGAAGCCGACTCCCAGCAGGAATTCCATCGGCTCCTGGAAATTAGCGGGTCCAGAGGCCACGACCTCCCGACCGGGAAGCGCGCGCGCCAGGAGCGGGCCGACGTAGTCGGCGTAGACGTAGTAAGCGCAGACCGGCAGGAACCACCAGAAGAGCTCCCGTCCGGGCGCGAACACATAGGCCGGCCGGAGCCAGCCCACTCGGCTGGCTACGGCGCGGCCCACCCCGATGCCCCAAAGCCCGATCGCGATGTAGGCACCCTCCAGCGCGAGGCGCCCAAAAAGGTTGTGCACGTTGGCTTCGCTCTGCAGGTTGCGCTCCACCAACGTCTCAGGGCCTGTGAAGTCGAAGATGCGCTGACCCCAGCTGATCTCCTCGCCGGCGATGAAGACGAAGCCGAGGGCGAGCGCTAGATAGGCGATTCCGCGCGGACGTAGCCCTTGGTGTAGCCAACGCCACGCCAGAACCCCGGCCACCGGCGCCGCGCACGCATACGCGAGGAAGGTCGCCCACTCGTAGGCCCCGTCCTCGGCCACCGTCCAGAGGTAGGCGTCCAGGTTGAGGAGGTATAGCAGGACTTGGGCAACGACCAATGCGATGGGTACACCCATGAGCAGACGCTCTCTATGCCCCGAGGAGACCCTGTCCTGACTTGATGTTTGCCTGACGTTCATCTAACGGAGGCTATACCTAGACCACCGGCAGTGGTAGCCGCGCAAGGAAGCGCGCCGGGTCGAAGCCTCTCTATCCGGGCGGTCAGTGTGGCCCCGAGCCCAGCTTCATCTTGTCCACACGGAAAGCTTCGGCATAGCGCGACCGACATTCGATCCCTCTCAGGCGGGCCAGGCCGGAAAAGGTCTCCGCATCCCACCAGTCATGTCTTCGCTGCGAGGGATAGTGCTCGTTCAGCAGATGCCACTTGTGTTGCATCTGCTCCTCAGCCAGCGGGATGTAAACATTGGGCCGCAGCGAGCCCATATCACCGTCCCACTTCGGAATTTCGTAGTGCAGGATCAGATGGTCCCGGAACGCCGTGGGTGTCAGGGCGCCCAGCAGCGCGTGGTCCTGGTGCGCGTCCTGTGGATGGGGAGCAAGCACCAGGTCCCACGGACGTGCGGCAAGGGTTGTCAGGTGATTTTTGACCGCGTTGAAGTGGGCCGGAAGCCGACCGTCCGGGAGGGTTGCCGTGTCCACGGAGGAGTCGGATCCCGCAAACGCGGTCAGTGACGACCGGCATTCCGCGGCCCGCTTCGGAGACGAGGTCGCCACAAAGGCGTGGAGCCGCATACCCGAGGGCCGAGCGCGCAACTCGAGGATGAGTCCACCGGCGCCAATCTCGACGTCGTCGCAATGGGCACCCAGGGCCAGCACCCGCATCGGCCCCCGTGCGGGCAACAGCAGACCGATCATCGTTCCTGGACTTCCATAGCCGGCGGACGCACATCGACCTCGTCGCGCACTCGCCATGTCGAGCCGGCTCCCTGCCGCCTCCAGACCTCCCAGGGCGCGGGATGCGCTCGGGCAATGCGATCCAAGCTGACCCGTTCCTTGACGGTGTCTGCCGGTAGCCAAAAGCCGTCATAGGGATAGCTCGACACCTTACCGGCCGCGGCCAAGGCCGTGAGAGTGTCGCCGACCAGGTCGGCCCCGGGCTCCAGATAGCGGAGCAACTCCCGGCGGAAGACGAAATACCCGCCGTTCTCCCGCAGCGGCAGGTCGGCCACCGATTGGATGCGCGAGACTCGTCCATCGGGGCCGTTGTGGACCACGTGAAAGGACGATTGTGGTGGGACCGCTAGCAGTGAGGCGACGGCATCAGTGGCTGCGAACTGTTCGATCATGTCGTCCAGCGGCGCGTCGGTCAGCACGTCGGCGTAGTTGGCGAGGAACACGGGGTCCTCATCGAGGTAACCCGCGACCTGCCGTAGCCGCTCGCCGATAGGGGTATTGAGTCCGGTGTTACAGAACGTGATCTTCCAGTCGGCGATATCCGTGCTGAGCGGGCGGACCTGGCCGCCTTGGAGGACGAAATCGTTGGACCGAGTCTCTTCGTAGTCCTGGAAATACCGGGTGATGTGTCGAGCGCCGTAACCCATGCACAAGATGAACTCGGTGTGCCCGAAGTGCGCGTAATACCGCATGACATGCCAGATAAGCGGTCGGTCCCCGACCATGGCCATGGGCTTCGGGACGTCTTCGAGTCCCTCGCGCATACGCATGCCGTAGCCCCCACAAAAGAGTACAACCTTCACGAATGCTCCAACCTCGACGGACGACATTGACCGCTGCGTAACAGAGCACTGCACGAAGTTAAAGCAAACCGGGGGCAGATGGGCTCCGGAAGTAGCGAAGGAAGGTCGCCGCATATATCTCGGGCAGGGTGCGGCATCGCCTCGCCCGGCGGTCGACGTTTCATGGTTGGTGGGGTCAAGCGGCGCTCCCGCAAACACGAACGAACGATGACACGCAAGATGGGGCTCCTCGAGGCTGGAGCACCATAATGCGGTCCCCAACCGGGCCTCTTGCAGGTTTTGGCTCAAGTTTGGTGCAACAGCGGAGAAAAAATGACCCGTTCTGTGGCGGGCCATGCGCCTGGGCACCCCGTTCCAGGGGTCACGTATAGACAATAAACGCCGTGAGGGTAGGGGGAATTACGACGCGTCCGCCGCCAACTGCGCCAGGCGTTCGTGCAGGCTTTCGCTCTGGTCGGCTGGGGTGAAGCCGGTGGCGCAGATGCGAGAGAGGTCGAGCAGGCTCGAGGCCGGCCGGGGGGCCACCGTGCCCCTCTGGTCGCCCAGGTATTCGGCGGTGCTGACCGGGGTGACGTCGGCCG
>JAABUN010003466.1_pt1 | contig 24351 bp, 22 predicted proteins | sample 5559311 | NCBI WGS metagenome assembly JAABUN01 (sample SAMN10711877, study PRJNA513370) | rock metagenome | isolation source: Antarctica rocks | place: Antarctica: Victoria Land, Siegfried Peak sud
AGGCTCGAGCGGCCCTGACAATGGTTTATAGGTGAAGGGCTCGAGTGTTGCGCGGCGGCGGTAGACGAGTGGCGTGATAAGTGCAAGGCGTTTACTGAGCTTTTCCAGGGTGTGGCGGATGGTGTGACGCAAGGGGGTTCTCCTCTGCGGTGGGGCTGGGGTGACAGGTCCGAGGGGGTCGGTTTTAACTTCGGTTAGTAGACCATACCTGCAAAAGCAGGTGGAGTGTTATGTACTGCCCCGCCCGTTTCTGTGGCGACCGGCGCGCTGCCAATGTTCGGACTTATGGTCGGCTTGTGAGGGTTTTGGTGGGGTTACTAACTCGCCTCACGCTCACCTCTCTTTAGCTCGAGTGGCCAAGCAACAGGTAATGAGTGACGAGTAGAGTCTGAAATCTCACCGCTTTTCACGCTTGCTCTGCGCTTGACAACTAAACCCCCAAGGTGTCGCTCTCACTGCGTTAAGGTAGATTATCAAGGTACGTCTCGGGGCGCTCCGAAGCAGCGCCCCGCTCTTCAGCGGGGCTTAAGCTTACGTCTGTACCGTGCTTTTTATGGTGCGCCCGATCCGAATCGAACGGATGACCTTGGGCTTAGGAGTCCCCTGCTCTATCCTGCTGAGCTACGGGCGCATACCCCTACAGTTTACGCAATCCGCCGGACAGCTTCAAGCTGCAAACAACTCAGGAGCGGAGGGTATAGTGGGTACGCTGGTCTCTTTGTGAGGAATTTTATGAACGTAAAAGACACTTCACCCCCATCCAAGCAGCCCTTCGGAGACTTTGAGCTGCCCACAGTGGACAGCGCGCCGCCAAGGTTTTCAGTGCCACGTCCGCAGTGGCTCGCGCCCGCTTTTCTCGTAGTCCTGACCGCAGTTTTTGTGGTTTTCGCCGAAGCGTCCCCGATGGTCGGGCTGCGTTACCAGGCGCTCCTAGAGCGTCTGAACGTACTAGACGCCCCCGCCGAGTCTTTTGGAACGGCCTCTTCGCTCCGGTTGCGACCCTTCTTTCTGGCTTTTTTCGTCACCTTCAGCCTCTTTGCTGCCGGTGCCTGGTGGCGGCGGCTACGGCTGCTGCTGACGCTGAGTCTGCTGTTTGTGCTGCTGATGTTCGTGATCGACGTTACTTTTGCCAACCTGAGCGCGGTGCTGGCTCCGGCTCTCGGGTTGGTGCTCGAGAATATCGTGCTGGGGTTTGCGGCGCTGGGCGCTTTTGCGTTCGTGCTGCTGCGGCAGGCGACGTTACCCGAAGACGAGCAGGTGACGTGCGAGCGGCGGCGGTCGCGGCGCTACCCGGTGCGCTTCGCGTTCGCGGCGGTTCTCAGCGGGGTTTTGGCGGCGCTACTCAACGGGTATCTGGGCGGAGGTCTCGACGTGCTTAGAAGCGTCGGTCTGCTCGGGGGTTTGGGGCCGGGTATCGTCCTCTTTTTTCCGGTTTTTATCGCTATCCTAGCCGCTATAGAACTCGTCTCGCTCCGAGCTAAAACCGGAGACATCCGGTTTTCGGTAGCGTTTCTGGTTCCGGCGCTTAATGAAGCCGAGAACATCACCGACTGTATCCGCAGTCTGGACGTCGCCGCGCAACGCTATGGGCGGGTGTGTCGGCTCTACCTGGTCGACAACGGCTCGCAAGACCTGACCCGCGCGCTCGCCGAGGTCGAACTCAAACGCTGTCAGGCGCTCGAGGGAACGGTGCTCGAGTGCCTTCAGCCGGGCAAATCAAAGGCGCTCAACGCCGGTCTCGCCCATATCCGTGAAGACATCGTGGTGCGTGTAGACGCCGACACGCAAGTTTCACCGAATCTGCTGACCAAGGCGATCTCGCACTTTGCCGACCCGAACGTCGGGGCGGTAAGCGGGTTGCCGCTACCGAGTCAGACGCGTCCGCTGCTCTCCAAACTGCGCGCCGCCGAGGTCTATCTCAACCAGGGTTTCGTGCGTTTGGGTATGAGCGCGGTCGACGGGGTGCTGAGCTTGTCGGGCGTATTTTCCGCGTACCGGCGCGAGTGTCTGGATACGCTCGGTGGTTTTGCCGAAGAGATCAACGGTGAAGATACCGACATCGTCTTGCGGATCGGACGGCTCGGCTACCGGCTTATCAACGATCCGCGCCTGCACGTCTATTCGGAGGTGCCGAACACGCTTCCCCAACTCCGCGAACAGCGGCTGCGCTGGTTTCGCAGCACTTTTCACGTCGCTTCGCGTAACCGCTCGGCGATGCGTGAACGGCAGGGGGTAAGGGGCGTCTTCAGTCTGCCGTGGGCGCTTGTGCAGACCGTTCGGCGTTCGGTGATGGTGCCGGTACTGCTGTTTGCAGCGGTGACAGCGGTGCTCGAGCCCGCCGCACTCTACTTACGTGGGGGCGCGGCGCTCGCTGCTGTGGTGGTCGGTTTGCCGTTTTTGGTGAGCGTGCTGGTGCTCGCCGCCTACCGTCAGTTCGGGTTGCTACTCTATCTGCCGGTCTATGTGTTTTTCCGACTGCTGCGGAGCTACTACAGCCTCGAGATGCTCTTTACCTTGCCGCTCGGCGCGCCGCCTGCCCGCAAAAGGCTTCGTGAACCCGTCACGCGCGCCGCCGAGCTGCCCACCGAGGACCACACCTACACTGCCGACTACACCCATCACGGCGGCCCCCATACCAACGAACCCCACACTAACGAACCAGGGGCGCGCGCCGAGAAGCCGCCTCAGCCTCGTTCAGTGCCGCGATAAACGATACGGCCCGTTCTGCAAACGGCGGCGACCACCACAGCAGCGCGCCCGACACCCCTCGCCGCTGCGCCTCGGCGATACACGCCTGCGCCTGCGCGACGCCGGTCCCGTTCGGCGCGTCCGGATCGACCGTAACTTGGGGTACCCACGGCGACACCTTGGCGCGGACGCCGTACTGCACGATCACCTCGTCGATGGCTCTGCCGAACGCCGCCGAACTCTCTTTGCAGTAGGTCTGCGTCTGAATAAACAGCTCATCGACGGTCGCGGCCAGCTCGCCGTAATCCCAGGTGTACTCTTGCAAACTCGGTTGTAAAAGCGGTCTACCGGTCGGCTTGCCGATAAGCTTGCGGTCGCCGCTACGGACCCCCGCGTCACGAAACCGTTCCAGCGTTACGCCGAAATTCCAGCTGAACTCGGGTTGGTTGGGAAAGTTCGGTTCGTAGACGTAAACGAGCGCCGTCACCGCCTCGCCGACCTGCTGCGCGGCCCGTTTGACGTTGTCGAGACCGCTCGTTGCGGCGTAGATAGGCGCGTGCGGATAGGTTGCGCGCAGAGCGAGCGCCGCCCGGTTGACGAATACCGCGTCGAGCACGCCGCTCGAGTTACCCGAGACGATCATAAAGCGGTCGTCGGCGCGCAGATGCGGCTCGAGGGTAGTGACGGCGTGCGTCAGCCCGGCCTCGTTGTAGATAGGAATTACCAAACCGAAACCGCGCTCGGGTACCTGCGGAACCGGAGCGAGGCGGCACCCGCTCAGAAGCAGCGCAAGCGAGAACAAAAAGCTTCGCCCTGCCCAAAAACGATCCTGACGGTGTTGCCTTGCCCTTTGTACCAAGTTCTGAAATCCTATCCGAACCCCGTCCCGGGTCCGCTTCGACGCCCCCACTAAACGCTATAGTACCCCCATGACGGAGCCGCTCGAGGTACTAAATCCGCTCGGGCAGCCTACAGGTGAAACCAAGGCGCGCGCCGCCGTCCACCGGGACGGTGATCTGCACCGCACGCTGCACCTCTGGGTGGTTAGGAATGATTACCAGGACGCGTACGTGCTGATGCAGCGGCGTGCCCCCGGCAAAGACCTCGAGCCCGGCAAGCTCGACGTTGCGGTCGGTGGACATTTCCGGGCGGGGGAGACGCTCTCTGAAGTTTTGCGCGAGGCCCACGAAGAACTCGGGATGACGGTCCAGCCGGGTGAACTAACGTACCTGGGAACCTTCCGCGCGACCCGGCACTATCCCGGCGTGATCGACGACGAACTGCAAGAGAGTTATATGCTCGTCCGGGACGCCCCGCTAACCTCGTATCAGCTCGACCCGGTGGAGGTCGAGGTGCTTTACGAGCTGCCACTTGCGGGGGCCGTGGCACTTTACGAACACGGCGCGCCGCTCGCCGCCGCCGGGTACGACGCGCAGGGGCGGCACAACGACGCGCTGCTGATCGCAGACGACCTTATCGAAGGGGCTAGAGAGGACGTAGCGGCGCGTTTACACCAGATTCAGGCGCTGTTAGCTGAATGAGAAACGCCCGATGCGGTCGATGTTTAGTTCTGCCGACGTTTAGTGCCAAGTCGTTTGGGTGAGTGGCGAGTCGCTTGTGGCTTGTGGTCGGCTTACAAACCGCTTGCGTGTTGCGCCCCCAAGAACCCTGCTCGAGCGCGTGTTCGGCGTTGCAAACCCAGTGCTTAGCGGCGCTGAATACTGACCCCTAAACTCGCGCCCCAGCATAAGATGCTTGTAGGGAAGTACCGAAAGCTAGATGTGAGAACCTCGAGCCTTTGGACGGGCTCGAGGTTCCCGGATGAGATTACCCGGTGCTCAGGTTGTGTAGACGCTTGCCCTTTAAGACCACAGTCGATCTTGTGACGGACTAGATGAACACCAATGCCCCGAACCTCCAATTCTTGATCCCTGCTTTTTGCGTTCAGCACGGCGAAAACTATTTCTCGTGTAAAAAGCCGACCGTACCTAATTGACGTAGCTGAGCCAGTGCTCAAACTCCGGGACTTCGCCGCGGACGACCTTGAGGTACGTTTCGCGCAGCTTGAGCGAAAATTCGCCCGCTTTGCCGCTCCCAATTGGGCGGCGGTCGAGTGACGAGACCGGCGTGACCTCGGCGGCGGTCCCGACCATAAACATCTCGTCAGCGATATAAAGCTCGTCGCGGGTCGCCATCGTCGGCACCACCGTCATCCCCAGCCACTCGGCGATTTTGACGACCGTATCGCGGGTGATACCGCGCAAGTTGACCGAGTGTGCGATAGGGTAGAGCGTCCCACCTTTTAGGAAAAAGATATTTTCGCCCGCACCTTCGGCGACAAATCCCTCTTTATCCAACAGCAGCGCCTCGTCAAAGCCGCTCTCGCGCGCCTCCTGATTAGCCAAAACCGAGTTGATATAGTTGCCGCCCGCTTTGGCTTTGGTCGGCAACACGTCACCGGGGCTTCTACGCCACGACGAGGTGACGAGTTTCGCGCCCTCGCGCACCGCCTCTTCGCCCAGGTATACGCCCCACGGCATCGTCGCCACCATAAAATGCACTTCGTTGCCGGTCGGATTGATGCCCAGAGACTCCGGGCCGTACCAAAGCAGGGGCCGGATATAACAGGCGTCGCGGTCATTTTTGCGGACGGTCTCCAAGATAGCTTCGCTCACTTCAGCGGCGCTCAGGGTCTGCGGCATCCCTAAAATCTTGGCTGAGTCAAGCAGCCGCTCGGCGTGTTCTCGCAGCCGAAAAACTGCCGCGCCGCGCGACGTCTTATAGGCGCGAATACCCTCGAAGACGCTCGTACCGTAATGCAGCGCGTGCGTCAACACCGATACTTTGGCCTCGGCTGCGGGAACGAGTTCGCCGTCGAACCAGATGTAGCCCGCGTCGATACCGGGGGTCGTGTTGGTCTTGTCTGGACTGGATTGGGTTATGGGTACGGTCACAAATCTCCTTACATGGATCGGTAGGTTCACTATACGCCAAGGGGACAAGAGGCGTTTCGATGAGCGCGCGTGTTTTTTTAACAACTGTGGCACCGGAAGGAACACACCGCTCGCCGTGAGCGCGACGCCTCGCGGGTCTGGTTGTTAACAGAACAATAAGTAAAAAGTGCAATAAGTGAAAAGTAGTGGGCAACGAGCTAGGTCCTACTCGTTACCTATGGCTCGTTGCCTAGACAGTCAAGTAAAAAGATGTGCATAAAGTGGGTTCTTATATGTCTTATGAGCACTTCAAGTACCGGCATTTCTGCAACCGAAACAAAACGCACATCAAAACCTGATACCTTAACGGGGCAGGCTCCGCAGAACAAAGTCTGGGGCCGCGCAACGATTACCTAACGCCGCCACGCTGCTTACGGCGTGCTCCGGCGGCTGTGATAAGCTGCCCTGTTTAGGAGTGAGATGAAACGAACTTTTCTTGTAATCTTGGCTTTTTTGGGTTGGGCGTCGGCGCAGCAGAGTGCTACGGTCGCCGGAACCGTCGAGGCGCTTAGTGGGCTTCCTGAAAACGCCCGGGTAGGGGTGCATATCGTCGATGAAAACGGCGTGTGGGGCCGTGAAATCGGGACCGCTACCCCCGCCGATGGGCGTTTTAGCGTGACGCTCTCGGGCGAAGCCGCGCCGCTCGGCCCGTTACGCAGCGACGACGTCGTGCTGCCGGGACTGCAAAACGACTACGCCATCAAACCCGAAGTCAACTTTACCCGCGCCCAGATCAACGTCTACCTCGACGAAAACAGCAACGGCACCTTCGACCGTGCGACCGATACACCCTACCTGGGGCTCGCCGGGACCTCCGCGCCGACCGGTTTTTTCGTGCCCCTATACGTCGATAAAGACGCGACGCTCGAGGCCGAGGGCGAGACCCTGGTACTCAAGGCGGGTTGGAACATCTTTACGGTGGGGTTTCCCGAGGACGGGAAACCGGTGTACAGCGTTTCAGGTCTTCTCGAGTCGGCGCGCCTCGACGTGTTTCCGGGGCAGCCTTAAGGTCTTGGCGCATTAGGATTTACCGAACTCGGCAGTTCTGAACGCTGCATCTTGAACTCGTGTCAAGGCCGTGTATTTAGCTGGTGACGGGCCCGAATCCGAATAGTCATACTAAAAGCGCCCACGCGTGAGTGGGCGCTGACTTTACGCCATTCTGCCGAGCATCACTCAGCAACGAGGACTATCCTAGAACTTCGCACTCTCACCCGGCTTAAGCCTCTGCTTTTTCGACGAGCGCGTTAACCTTTTCGACGTAAGCTTCCGGTTTTGCCTTGCGCTCGAGCCCCCCCGCCGACATGTAGCGCACCTTGCCGAAAACCGTGCGCTCGGTCCAGCCCCGGTCGTGCTGCCCGAACACCCAGGCGACGTTGGCGAACGAATTGGCGTCGCGCCCATCCAAGAAGTATTTGTTGTTGAGGTATAAGGTCGTCTCAAAGGCGACTTCGGGTGAACTCGACCATTCCAAGATTTTTTTGCCCCAGTACATCCGCATATAGTTGTGCATATAGCCGGTATGCACCATCTCGCGCATGGCTGCGTTCCAGTAGGGGTCTTCGGTTTCGGCGGCCTCGAGTTGCGCTCTTGTATAGCTCGGGCTGCGCTCGTCGCCACCGTGTTCGGCGAGCGTCTTTTTCGCCCACTCCGGCAGCGCACTGTATTTATCGTAGTCGGGTTCGTAAAATACAAAGTTCATCGGCAACTCACGCCGGACGATGAGTTCCTCGAGGTAGCTCTCGGTATTCTTTTGCGCTGCGCCCGCCTTTTTAACCTCTAGAGCAATATAAACCGGTGAGATTTGCCCGTAATGCAGGTATTTGCTCATGTGCGACACATGGCTCGTCTGCGGCTGGTTTCTGGTGTCGGTGTAGTCGGCAAAGTCTTTTTCTAAAAATGCGTGCAATACCTCTTTGGCTTCGGTCGTGCCGCCCTTGAAGAGCTTGACGGGCGTGACCTGCTGTTCTAATTTAAGTTTCCCCAACAGCTTGTCGAGGTCTGTAAGGTCTTCGCTCGGAACGTCTAAACCCAGCGACCCGTGTTTAGGTTTCGTTTCGGGTAGTTCGACCAAAAACTTTTCGAGATGTTTGGTCAGGCGCGGGCGGAGCGTGCGGGCGGCGTGCTCTTTTTTCTGCGATGCCAGCTCGACGGGCACCACCACATCGGACTCGACCTGTATGACCTTACACGGCGCGGCGTCGGCGACGTGCTCGCGCCAACGGCGCTGAAGCCGCAAATAACCCCGGTCGCAGACGAGCAGCGACGCGTTTCGGGAGAGCTTCAACGCCACCTCGTCGGGCGCGCCGCGCTGCACCACAAACTTGATCTTGCGCTTCTCAAGCGCCGCCTCAACGTCTTGCAAACCCTCGAGCATAAAGTGGTAGTGCCGCAAATTCGCCTCGGGATAGTCGTCCATCAGGCCGAAAGCGACCAGCAGGGGTTTGTTCAGCTCGTCAGCTTGCTGAATGGCGTACTCGAGGGCGTGGTTGTATTCGGCGCGTTGCGAGCCCTGCATCCAGTAGAGCACGTAGTCGCCGTTCTGAATCCCTTTGTCGTTTAAGGATTGAATCCGTTCGGGTTGAATCTCTGCCATACTCTATGCTCGCCGATACGTCGGACGGGTACCGCACGGTGCGTTACTTAACGGCGTGATTGCCGAAATCCCAAAGCTTATTAAGGCTGCTCGGCAGGGTTATGCCTAAACCAAGATTCTCGGATAGTCGCGCCGGAGTCGCTCGAGCAGATCGTCGTCACGCGTTGAGTAGCCCTCAAAGCGCCAGCCGTCTGCGTCACGCTCGAAGGAAAAAATATGACGGTGCCGAAAATCTGCTCTTGGTTTGCTGTCTACGAAGAGCGTCGCCCGCTTTTCTCTGCCCACCCACAGAAATGTGCGTCTCGGTCTATGCGGATAGGTTGCAGACACATCACCTTTTTCCAAGGTCAAGTCGAGCACTTTCACTTCACCTAAAAAACGGCGGGCGAAGACGGCGGGTGGTACATAACTGAGATTATCCGATTCGGGGACTCCAACCAAAAATGGACAGCCTGCGAGGTTTGCCATAGCTGCTGCGTCTTGTTCCTCAAACGCGCGGCTCAACTTCGTCACCAAAACCCTCACGGAAGGCTGCGCCACCCCTTCACGGCATCGCGGCAACTCCGGATTTTGCGCGAAAGCAGCGCCGAAGATTGTGAAAACGATAAAGAAACCCCTCAACTCACGCATACGCTTATCCCCTTTTAGACCTCTGCCTATTTTATCCGAACCGAAGAACGTAGGGCAGTGAAACGACGCTCGAGGGTGCGTCCTCTACACTGAGATATGCGTGTAAAACCTACCCCCCTCGAGCCCGGTCAGGAATCCGTCTGGGACTACCCCCGCCCGCCCCGTCTGGACGCAAGTTCCAAACACGTTCAGGTCGTTTTTGCCGGAGAAGTGGTGGCAGACTCGAGGCGGGCTGTGCGCGTGCTTGAAACGTCGCACCCGCCCGTTTTTTACATCCCGCCCGGAGATGTCCGTACCGACCTGCTGACGCGCACCCAAACGAGCAGCGCGTGCGAGTTCAAGGGGCGGGCCGAATACTGGACGCTTTTACTAAATGCTCACGAAGCCGTGGACGTGGCCTGGAGCTATTCACAGCCTGTCGGAGGGTTCGAGTCTATTCGGGACTATCTGGCGTTTTATCCGAGCCGGGTTGAGGCGTGTTTTGTAGATGGTGAGCGGGTGCAGGCGCAAGACGGCGACTTTTACGGCGGCTGGATCACCGAGGAGATTGAAGGACCGTTTAAGGGTGGCGCGGGAACGTGGGGCTGGTAAAACCGGGTTCGGTAAAAGTCGCGCAGGGCGCGTGAGCAAGACCCTGTGAGTGAGCTTGTACGCGCTACCGCCGTCTCTCTGACGCGCGGCGCGCAAGAGGTGTTGCGCGGCGTTTCCTTTGCACTCTCGAGTGGTGAAAAGGTCGGCCTGGTCGGGCGTAACGGCGCGGGCAAAACGACGCTGCTGTCGCTGATCGCAGGCGCGCGCACGCCGACCGACGGGCAGGTTTTGCGCGCGCCGGGATTGCGGCTGGGGGTGCTCGAGCAAACGGCGCGTTGGCGCGGAACCCTGTGGGAGGTGGCGGCGGCGGGGCTCAGCTATGTGCGGGGCCGCGAGGCTGCTCTCCGCGACGCCGAAACCCGGTTGGAAAGCGAGGCGCAGTTGCAAACCTACGCCGAGCTGACGACGCTGTTTGAAGGGGCCGGGGGTTACGAGGCCGAAACGACCTTGCGAACCTACCTAAGCCGGTTGGGATTTTCTGAGACCGATGACGACCGGGACGTGACGACCCTCTCCGGCGGTGAGCGGGCGTGTTTGGGGCTTGCCCGCGTGCTCGCCGAACGCCCCGATTTACTGCTGTTAGACGAACCGAGCAGTTTTCTCGACCTGCCTACCAAAAAATGGCTTGCCGAGACGCTCACTCGTCTTCCCGGTACGCTGCTGCTGGCGTCGCACGACCGGGCGCTCTTAGACGCGGTATGTACCCGTACGCTGCACCTCGAGGGCGGGCAGGTGACGAGCTACCGGGGTGGTTATAGCCGTTTTCAGGCGCAGGCGTCGCACGCAGCCGCGCGTGGGCTGCGGCAGGCTGCTCGAGCTGCCCATGAAAGACGTACTCTCGAGGCCCGGATACGGACGCAACCGACGCTTTCGACGCGGCGGAGTCTCGAGCGCCGTCTTTCAAGGCTTTCCGACGTTCCCCGAATAACTACCGCCAAAAAAACGTCACTGACGCTGAACGCTACTCACGTCAAACCAAACAGTCTGTTACTCCACGCCCGTCACCTGTCGCTGACGCGGGGGCAGCGGCCCCTTTTGCAAGACGCGTCCCTGCGCGTGTATGCGGGCGACAAAGTCGCGGTGGTCGGTTCGAACGGGAGCGGCAAGACGAGCCTGCTGGAGCTGCTCGAGGGGATGCTCGAGTCCGACCATCCCGAAGCGTCGGTCCAGCTGAGCCGGGGCGTCCGGGTGGCAGTGTTTGACCAGCACAGCCGCGGTTTGGGGGACGGCGTGAGCGTAGGTGAGCAGCTCAGCCGGAACGTTTCGGAACCGAGGGCGCGGTCGCTGCTGGCGCTCGTGGGTTTGGCGGAAGCGTTCGACCGCCCCCCTGAAATGTTGTCCGGCGGTGAACGTGCCCGCGCCGGGGTGGCACTCTTGATAGCGTCGGAGGCGAACCTGCTGCTCCTCGACGAACCGAGCGAACAGCTGGACATCGACACCGTGGAAAAGCTCCAAATCGCCCTGCAAGACACCGACGCTGCGGTGGTCCTCGTCTCGCACGACGCGGCCTTGGTGGACGCGGTGGCGACGCGGGTGCTGGGTCTCGACGGTGGCGAACTAAAGGAGTACCGGGGCGGACTCGCCGGGTACTACGCCGGAACGCTGCGCCTCGAGCCCGATCTGCCCGAAGTAATGGGATCGGACGAGACTGTGCCCGAGCCCGACCTCGAGGCCGAACTCGCCGCTCTGGAGGACGAAACCGCCGCTACCGAAGACCTGCTCGCGGACCCGCTGCGCCTGAGTGAGCGCGACAAAGGGCGGCTCGAGCGGCGCTTGCGAGACCTCATTCAGCTCCGTTCGGAACGCTACGACGCCCGCTTGCCTCCGCCGGAGCCGCGCTACCGGGTTGTTGAGGCCGGAATCGTTCTCACCACCAACGGGGGCGGTCAGCCCGTCGTTTTCGACTCGAGTGCCGGTCGGGTGCGCCTCTATCTCGACGCAGCGACCCACATCGGTCATCTGCTGCTGCCGACCCCCGAAGACCGCTGCACCTTGCTGTGGGCTGAACAGGCGCTACTCCGAGGGGCGGCGCGGCTCGCCTTCGAGGTATTCGGAGCCCGAGCCCTGCAAGTTCAGCGGGAGGGTGACGGGTTTGCGCTCGAGGCCGCAGGTTTCGAGGCTGCTGGGGACGGTTGGTGGGTACAGGACCGCGACCGTTACGCGCGGTGCGAAGGGTTGCTACGTCAGCAGGGGAAGCCCCGCCCCCGCAAAGCGCGGCGGCTCCGTTAGCCGGAGTGGGAGAGCTGGGCGGCGCGCCGCAGGCGGCAGAAGAGTAAAGTTCTGAAGTGACCAAGATTTCTTCAGAGTTGATAAAACCGACAGATGCCTCGGCACTCGCGGTGATAAAGCTGTGTCAGTTCGGAAAGGCGGCTTTATGAAAATCTCGTTTTGGCGGCGTATATTGGCAGTTCTCGCGGCATCTCTGCTCCTGTCAGGCTGTAGTCATCTGGCAATGGAAGGTGGTCAGGTGGTTTTGAATGCTAGCTCGGCACTTCGTCAAGATGCTGAACACTACGCCAGAGACCAAAACATACCTGTGGACGAGGCTGGCAGGAGATTAAAACTGCAACCAGCTTTGGGTAAACTCGACGCCCAACTTGCCCGGAAAGAGCCTGAAACGTACGCAGGTTCGTGGATTCAACATCAGCCTGAATATAGGTTTATTGTGAACGTGACAGGAAGCGTTGAGGAGATTTCCGCTTATCTTCAAACCATTCCGTTTGCTGAGCTGCTGGAAGTTCGTAAGGTAACGTGGTCGCTCAAACAGCTCGAGGCTGCCCAACGTAGAGCGGGTGACGTAGCTCAAGCACTCGGTCTGCCCTTTGAAAGCGGTATCAACGTTTTTGAAAACCGAGCTGAACTTTACGTTTCTGACCTAAAAGCGTTTAACGCGGCCTTAAAGTCCAATCCTAAAGTCAAGTTTCCTGGTGGAGTTGTCATAATAGAAACGGGTAGTTTCAGCTTTCCTGAGTAGTTGCTTGCTTAAGGCTACAGGGATACTACGTGGTAGTTGCGCTCGATACCCGGCTCGGTTTTGTGCTCCAGCGGGCTTATGTAACGTTTTGCAAAGATTTAAGGGTGGACGCTTAAACCGGTACACTGGGAGTCGTGCGCCGTTCTCTAACCTTCCTATCCCTGTTCTGGTTCGCTGCTTGTGTTGCCATGATTGCGGTATGGACCTTTTTACCACCACCCCCTGCCTGGATCGACCGGTTTTATACAGCTGGTTTTTACGCCGCCGTAGCAGGCGTGCTTGTCCCGTTGACGGGCGGCACCCGGCTGCCGGTGACGGCGCTGCTTCTGGCGCTGCTCGTGTTCGGGCTGGCGCTGAGGGCGGTACTGGGTAAGCGTGTGCGTGGCTGGCGGGTTCCGCTGCGCTGGCTGAAACGCGGCGTCGTTGCTGGGGTGACGCTCTACGCGCTCTTTATCGTGCTCTGGGGCGCGAACTATGCCCGGACACCCCTCGAGACCCACCTGGGACTCTCCACCGAGATTACGCCCGATACCCTCGAGCACATCGCGTTTGCCGAGGTGCTGAGCAACGTCATCCGCCACGACCACGCCGCCCCTGCCGACTGGGACACCGACCTCGAGGCGGGGCTGGCGTCGCTTGAGCGTGTCATCAAACAGCTCGAGGGCCGGACGGTGACGCTGCCCCGGTTTGTTAAACGCACGCCGCCGGGATTCTTACTCTTTACCGGACAGGCAACCGGGCTTACGGTACCGTGGACGCTCGAGGCGTACGTCGATGGTGGGCTTCCGTATCCCTACGCGCTCGCTACCGCCCTTCACGAAGCCGCGCACGTTGCGGGGTACGGCAGCGAAGCCGAAGCCGACTTCGTCGCCGCCGTCGCCGGTCTCACTTCGGATAACGCCTCGGTACGCTACAGCACAGCGCTAACCTATTTCGGACGCTCCGCGCCCCGGAGCCTCCTCCCCGAACGGTATCAGGCTATCGTCAACTATCTGCCCGAACGTTTTACGCAAGATACCGAGGCGCTGAGCTTTGCCTACGAGCAACTACGCGCTCCCGAGCTTATCGGGCAGGCGCAGGCGCGGTTTTACGACGGCTACCTGCGGAGTCAGGGCGTTGCGGCGGGCGCAGGTGACTACGACCGGGCGATTACCTTGCTGCTGGCTGCCAAACGCGATGAGGTGCTCGAGTTCAACTGGGAAGAGGTCTTGTTGCACACTCCTGAACGCCGACAACCCTGATGCTGCCTGATAGATCCGTATGACCCGTTTGGAAGGTCGCCTGGTGCTGCCGCAGGGTGTCGTGGCGGGACAGCTCGAGTTTAGCGAGACTATCACGGGTCTCGAGGCCGACCCCGGCTCGAGCGGCCCTTATCTGCTTCCCGGTTTTATCGACACCCACCTTCACGGCGGCGGTGGTGGTGACACGATGGACGGCGCGGACGGGGTGCGGACGCTCGCCCGGTTTCACCTCGCTCACGGCACCACGACCCTCTACCCGACCACCATTACGAACCCGTGGGACGCCATCTTGCACGCGCTGGACGGTGTTCGCCAAGTGCAGGCTGATCCCGACCCCACACTTCCCAGTATCCCCGGCGTTCACCTCGAAGGTCCCTTCATTAGCCCCGACCGGCTCGGCGCGCAACCACCGCAGACGGTCGAGCCTACCTCCGCGCAGCTGGACGACCTGCTGAGTGAAGGCGTCATCCGCCTCGTCACCCTGGCCCCGGAGCTGCCGGGCGTCCCCGAAGCCGCGCGCCGCTTCGCCGAAGCGGGCGTCCGCGTCAGCGTCGGTCACACGACTGCTGACGCCGAAACCGTCGCCGCGTTTGCAAAGACGGTCAGGGGTGCGGGCGGCACCCTCGGCTTCACCCACCTCTACAACGCGATGGGTGGGCTCGCGGGGCGCGAACCGGGGGTCGTCGGCGCGTCTCTCGCCGACCGTGACGCCTACAGTGAGCTGATTTTAGACCTACGCCACGTCCACCCTGCCAGCTTTCTGGCGGCGATGCACGCCAAACCCGACCGGCTTCACCTGATTACCGACAGCATCCGCGCGAACGGTTTGGGCGACGGCGAGACCGAACTCGGTGGGCAGCGCGTCATCGTCAAGGACGGCGCGGCGACGCTTCCTGACGGCACCATCGCGGGCAGCACCTTGACGCTCGACCGAGCGCTAAGAAACGCCCTCGAGCTCGGCGTCAATCTCACGCAGGCGAGCCGGATGCTCTCCCTTATACCTGCACAGTACCTGGGGTTGTCCGACCGGGGCGATTTGCGCCAAGGTAAGCGCGCCGATCTGGTTGTTTTGGATGATGATTTCAAGGTTCAGGAGGTTTACGTTGCCGGTCGGCGGGTTGTTTGACCTACGGAGCTGAACCGTGCGGAACTGAACCGTGCAGCGGACAGCGAAACGTAGAGCTGGTTTCGGTCAACATGAAGTGGAGCGGACTATGAGTCTCGAGACCTGACCTTTTCACTCGGTCCGAATACAGCCTTGTGCTCGTCTAACGAAACGTCCATTCGACTAGCGCCTTTAGCTGTGATAGAGCACCCGGCACGTCAGGTTCGTCTTGTTTTAACATCTCCCGCAAAACGTATAAGTATTGAGCTATAAAGCTGTGTGCTGCTATCTCGGCATCTTTTGGTGTGGCGACCGCCTCATTTCGTAGCGCACCCTCGGCAATCCAAAGCCTGAAGTCATCCAACTGTTGATCGAACTCGACATCCGTACCGTCGGTAAAGATGTTGTGCTGAAGAAGGACGCGGCTCAGCTTGGGCCACTGTGCATAAAAGGTGTAGAGCGCACGCGCCAGATGCAGCAATTTATCGACGAAATTTTCTTCTGGAAGAGTAGAGAACGCTCTTTGTAAAACCTCTTCGATGCTCTCGTAAAGGACGGTTGCTAGAATCGACTCTTTATTGGGAAAATGAACGAACAACGTCCCTGCTGCGATCCCCGCTTCTTTGGCAATCTGTCTGCTGGTCGTTTGTCTGAATCCTTGCATCTCAAAAAGCGTTTTGGAAACAGACAAAATATGGCTCCGTGTACGCGCCTTTTGTTCCTTCCGGGTAGGTGCCGCGTCAGTATGGTCCATAAGCTACCTCTACAAGCTTACCTCGTCCACACTTTGACAAAGAAGCTCCACCAAGCTACCATAATGAACATGTTCACTGAACGCAGTCAACCAAATACTTTGCATTCTGTACTTCGTTTGTCACGTATTGCCGCGCTCTGTTTTATCGTTACGGGTGCCGGACATCTAGGTACAGAGGTGCTTATACGACTAGCTGAACCCGTACAAGACGAGGCGTTCTTAGCAGCTGTGCAGACACCGCGAATCAATCTGATGGGCCGTTTGATCAGTTTTGAAGCTTTGAGTTCGGGTTCAGCTACGCAATGGGGACACTTCTGCTCGCTTTCGGGTTGGTTCAGTGGGGACAGAACAGCTGGAAAAGCTTTTTGATAGGGTTCGCCGCCGCCGTTACCCTCAGCGTCATCTCTTTGACGTCCTTTTTCATTGTCCCCATCGTGCTGATGACGACCGCTTCGCTGGCCTACGGGTTTCTGCTCGTTGTCAAGTCATGATCGCCATCATCGGCGGCGGAATCGCGGGTTTATCGGCAGCTGTAGCTCTCAAACAACAAGGTTTTGAAGCGCGGGTTTTTGAACGTGCAACCTCGGTAAAGCCGGTAGGTGCAGGCATCATTTTGTCGCCTAATGCGATGTATATCCTCGAGCAACTCAGACTTGGAGAGGTTGTCAGAGCTGAAGGGTTTCAGCTCGGGCCGATTCGCCTGGTTACGGCGGTGGGCAAGACTATGCAGGCAACGCCCAGTACCGCTGAGGTGAACGGTGTGAGGTACCAGAGCATCGGAATTTCTCGAGCCGCGCTCCATCACATTCTTTACCATCAGGTCGCTGACATCGTTGTGCTAAATCAAGAGGTGGCGCGTATTCAAGGCGGTGGCCTGTATTCGCGTGACGGCAGCCTCTACACGGCGGACGCTGTTCTCGCTGCCGACGGTGTACATTCAAAAATTCGCCGACACCTGTTTCCACAGGTGAAGTTACGTTACGCAGGGCAGACCTGCTTGCGAGCCCTTGTCAACGTTGCGTTGCCGGAGCAGCATCTGGCGTCGTCTGCCGAATTTTGGGGTCGAGGGCTGCGCTTCGGTTACGTACCCATCGGGAAGGATGAGGTTTATTTTTACGCCACGCAGACTCAACCTGCCGGTTTGCACTTGCCTGAAAAAACTAGAAAAACGCACCTGCAAACGCAATTCAGGCACTTTGCCGAGCCGGTTCCGACTTTGCTCGAGGCCGCGAGCAACCACAACATCGTGCAACACGACCTCTGGGACATCCCGCCTTTACCAACGTACCATCGAGGAAAGATATTGCTGATCGGTGACGCAGCTCACGCGATGACACCTAACCTTGGTCAAGGTGCCGCGCAAGCCCTCGAGGATGCGGGCATGATCGCCCAGTGCCTTAGAGAACAGACTGACGTCGAGGACGCTTTTGCAGCGTTTGAACGGGCGCGCCTTGCCAAAGTGCGACAGTTGGTCAACCTCGCGTGGCGTATCGGCCTGGTGGCAAACTGGCAGTCCGAAGGGCTCTGCACCCTCCGCAACACGCTGCTGCGTTACGCGCCCAGAGGTGCAGCCAATAGCCAGCTCGAGCGGTTGATGCGAGACCTACCGGTTTTGCACCGTTGAGTGCCTATTGGAGCGCGTTCGACTGCATCACCCAAACCTTTTTGCAAAACATGTGGCTGGTCTTGGTCAACTCGTAACCCAGCCGCTCGTAAAACGTGTGCGCTTCCCTCCGGTGCAGACCCGAACGCAGCCGCAACCCCCCAAAACCATGCGCCGCCGTCCACACTTCCGCCTGCTGCACGAGGAGCCTACCGACGCCCTGACGCCGCACCGCCGCGTCGACCACCACACCGCCGATTTCAGCGTAACCGTCCGTCTCGAGCAACCGAACGCCATAGACATGGAGCCAACCCACGACTTCAGCATCACGTACAGCTACGAAAAGGCCGTTGTTCGGGTCTTTTTTTAGCGTTGCAAAGCGTTTCTCGAGTTGAGCGGTAGTCGTTATATAACCAAGTTGGGCTGACAACTCGGTTACAGCCTCCGCGTCTGTCTGGACCATCTCACGCACGCTAAACGTCATAAGCTTGGAAGTTTTTTAGACGTGACGCGTTCGTACACGCTCACTTTTCCATCGTTCTGCCACCGCGCCAGCGTTTCCGCCAGCCTACTTACCTGCCTGGGCGCGTACCAGCCCTGCGCTTCTTTGTGCAACACGAAGCCCTCGCCTAAACTGACGGCGGCGTGCTGCACACGCGCATTGTCGTCCCGCCAGACCAAAACTTGGCCCAAAGCGTGTGTTTCTGCTGTTTGTGCCGAGCCTGAGAGCGCAAACCGCTCCAACCAACGCTCGAAGGGTTCCGGATGGACCCAGCACTCGGCAATAGCGGGCGCGCCGAAGGCTGCCATCACTGTAGCCAAGCAGTTCCCGCCGCTTTTAGGCAAAAAGCTTCCGGCAAGTTCACGTGCGCCGGGCAAGCTGCTGGCGATCCTTCGCCAGCGTTCTGAAGAAAGCTCACCGCGCCGACAAAAAAGCCGGTCGGTCTCGGTCTCGACAAACGTCCGCAAAACACGGTTCTGCTCGGATGTGTGAAGCAGTTTCCAGAGCTGAGGCCACCAGACGAAAAGGCCGTCTGCCGTCAGTGAGGTAAGCCGGGAAGTATCAATCTGGTCAGCAACGTCGTCCAGGTGAACGACTCCGGCTCTTCCAAAACCGCGTTGTTCGGTTAGAAGCTCGAGCCGTTCGCTCTGACCAAGTTTGCAGAAAGCTTCGTACGTCAGCCATATGACCCAAGGCGTTTCGGCGACGTTATAGGTCGTAAAGGTGTCGTGCAGGCTTAGCGGGACACCTGAACGCTGAAACTCTTTACGAGTAAAACGGGGCCACGAGGGAAGCTGCTGAAAGAGGGCGTCGCTGATAAAGAAGGGTTGGGCCGGGGGTGCCCAGTGCTGTTTCCAGGCTGCTAAGGTAGCCTCCGGCACAGGGCAACCCGCAAAGGTCATCGTTTCGTCCATTTGCTCTCTAGGAAATCTCGAGTTCCTACGACACGTTCTTTAGACGTGGGTCGAGCACGTCGCGGATGGCGTCACCTAAAAGGTTGAAGCCGACGACCGAAAAGAAGATAGCTAAGCCCGGAAAGATGCTCATCCACGGGGCGCGCAAAAACTGCCGGTAGCCGTCGCGGATCATTACGCCCCATTCGGGGTCGGGGGGTTGCGCGCCGAGACCGAGAAAACCCAGAGCCGCCACGTCCAAAATCGCCACGCCGATAGAGAGGGTGAGTTGCACCATGATGGGTGACAAACTGTTGGGGAAGATGTGACCGAAGACGACGCGGAAACCGCCGCTACCCAGCGACTTCGCCGCCTGCACATACTCGGATTCGCGCAGCCCCAGCACCACCGAGCGCGTGATTCGCACGTAATTGGGGATTTGCGTAATGCTGATGGCGATGAGCGCGTTTGTCAGGCTCGGTCCGAGCGTCGCCACGATAAGGATTGCCAGCAAAATCCCTGGAAACGCCTGCAAAATATCCATCATCCAGATAATCACCAGGTCGACCCAGCCGCGGACGTACCCGGCTAGCAACCCTAGCGAGACCCCGATAACAGACGAGATCGCCACGGCGATGATACCGATGCGTAAGCTGATGCGCCCACCATGCCAGACACGCACCAGCAAGTCGCGCCCGTTTTCATCGGTACCGAAAGGTAGGGTCCAGCGGGACACTTCTATATTGGCGTCGTCTGAAAGTTCGGTACGTTCAGCGGGGGAGAGCGTCCACGACGGCGGCGACAACCGCAACCGCAGATTGCGGTCGGTCGCCGCGTCGTACGGGCTCAGGACGGGTGCGAGCAGCGCCGTCACCACGAAAAAAAGCACGATAGCGAGGCCGACCACGCCGGTCGGGTTGCGGAAAAAACGCCGCAGCAAATCCTGCGTAAGCGACTTTTTGCGCGTCTCGCCGGTGTCCGAGAGCGTAACGGCGACCGCCGCCGTGCTCTCCGAATCCGCTGCGCTCACGAGTACTGAATTCGGGGGTCGATGAGCGCGTACGAGAGGTCGACGAGTAAGTTGACGATGACAAATACAAACGCCACGAAGATCACACCGCCCTGAATAATAGGGTAGTCCCTAGACGAGATGGCGTCGTAGACCCATTTGCCGGTCCCCGGCCAGGAAAACACCGTCTCAGTTAGAATCGCTCCGGAGAGAAGCGACCCGAACGACAAACCGATCACCGTTACCACCGGCAAGAGTGCGTTTCTGAGGGCGTGTTTGTTGACGACCAGACTTCTTTGCAAGCCCTTGGCTTTGGCGGTGCGGATATAGTCTTGGCCCAAAACCTCGAGCATCGCGCTCCGCGTCATCCGCACGACGATAGCTAACGGAATCGTACCGAGCGCGATGCTCGGCAAGATAAGGTGTTTGAGCGCGTTCCAAGAAACTTCCGGGCGTCCGCGCAAAAGTCCGTCGAGAACAAACATCCCGGTGATGGGTTGAAAGCTGAGCGACACGTCGAGCCGTTGCGACGGTGGTAGCCAGCCCAGGTTGATCGAAAAAATATAGATAAGGATGATCGCCAGCCAAAAAACCGGAAATGATACCCCCGAAAGCGCGCCGATCATCATCAGGGTATCGACGAAGGTGCCTCGGTAGAGCGCCGCGATAACCCCGGCGGGGATGCCGATACAGATCGCCAAAATCATCGCTGTGACCGCCAGCTCGAAGGTCGCCGGAAACCGCTGGGTAAGTCCGTCGCGCACGTTGATACGGGTAAAGTACGAACGGCCCAGGTCGCCGGTCAGCGCGCCGCCGACAAAATTAAAATATTGCGAATCGAAGAGCGCTGCCGGACCTCGTTCGGACATCGCCTCCGGGTTGAGAAACAGCGGTTCGTTGAGGCCGAGCTGTTGCCGCAAACGCGCCTGCGCCTCGGGCGTCGCGCGCTCACCCAGGATGAGCAGCGCCGGGTCGGCGGGGATAATACGCGTCAGGGTAAAGACCAGCAGGCTGATCCCGACCAGAACCGGGATGAGGCCCAGGATGCGCCGGAAGATATAACGCGTCAAGTATCCCTCCTTTTAGCTAGGGGTGAGTGTTTGACCTGATGGGTTGGTAGTGCGCCGGTAAAACCCCGAGATATTTCGGCCTGTAGACCTTTTTGTATAGACCTTGAGAACGGTGGAAAATAGAGTGGGCCGGGAGGTCCCGGCCCGAAAAGCTTTACTCGCTTTTGGTGATAGCACTAAACGGTACGGTGCTACCGAGCGGGCTTGGCTGAAAGCCTTCGATACCGGTGCGAACTGCGTTTAGAACCGGATTGTGAACGACCGGAATCGCCGGAACCTGGTCGTAAATCAGCTGGTTGATCTGACCGTACAACTCGGCTCGAGCAGCTTCATCGGGTTCCTGACGGGCCTGATCGAGCAGCTGCGTGACCTCTTTATTGTCCCAACCGAAATTGCGCTTGCCCTCTCCGGCCCCAAAAAAGGTGTAGACGAAGTTGTCGGGGTCGGCGTAGTCGGCGCTCCAGCCGAGCATGTAGATGGGGAACTTGCCGGTGTTATTGTCGTCTAGGTAGGTGCCCCAGTCTTCAGTCTGCAAGTCGGTCTCGATACCCACGTCAGCCATATATGAGGCCACGGCCGAAGCGATGGGCTCTGCTGAAGGGAAGTACGGGCGCGATACGGGCATGTACCAGAACTCAGTCGAGAACCCGCCCTCAAAACCGGCGTCGGTGAGGAGCTGCTGCGCCATCTCGGGGTCGTAGGCGTACGGCTCGAGGTCGTCGCTGTAACCGATCAGACCGGGCGGAATAAACTGTGAAGCGACCTGCGCGCCCTCACCGAAAAAGGCCGCGACGATCTCGTTCCAGTCGACGGCGTGGGCAATAGCCTGACGCACCTCGAGGTTTTGCAAGGGTTCGTTCGACTGGTGAAAGCCGATATAACCGATGTTCAAGTTTTCCGAGGCTTTGACGGCCTCGAGGCTGCTGTCGCCTTCAATAGTTTCAGCGTCGTCGGGCGATAAGCTCACGGCGATGTCAATCGAACCGGCTTGCAGTTCGGCCAAGCGGGCGGTGGGGTCTTCGATACCGCGGAAGACGAGACGTTCGACCCCGGCGGGTTCACCCCAATAGTTTTCGTAACGCTTCAGCACGACCTGCGACCCGTCAACCCATTCGACAAACTCGAACGCGCCGGTACCAACTGCGCCGACCGAGGGCGTGCCGTAGTCCGCGCCCGCTTCTTGAATGGCGGTGGGGCTGTGGATACCAAAATACGACGATGAGAGCGCGGCGGGCAGAAAGCCCATCGGTTTGCTGAGGACGAGCTCGAGGGTGGTCTCATCGACGGCGTTGGCTTCAGATAAAACCGCCGCTTCGTCGCCTAAAAAGCCGCCGAACACGAACCCCCACGCCTCGTACTGCACCCCTTCGTCACGAAAACCGTACTCGAACGCAGGATCGTTCCAGCGGTCGATGTTGAACTTTGCGGCTTCGGCGTTAAAGGGGGTACCGTCGTGAAACGTTACGCCTTCGCGCAATTTGAGCGTCCAGACCGTACCGTCTTCGTTTGAAGACCACTCGGTCGCCAGACCGGGCTGAAGCTCGGTTCCACCGGGTTCGACGGCGACCAGGTTTTCTAAAATCTGGTACGAAACCGTCAGCGAATTGCCGTCGGTCGCCGCGTTTAGGCTGACCGGCAGACCGCTACCGCCGAACACGAGCGTTTGCGCGCTCCCTAAACCCAGCGCCAGGAGCGCCACCAACATCAGTTTTCTCATGTCACCTCCAAAAGATACACCTGAACGACGTTTGGTTTTCGACAATCCAAATCAACCCGCGCGCCGCTCAATGCTCACAAAAGTCTAACACAAGGGGTTCGTTTCGCTACCGGGTCGAGGTCGAAGCAGGCGTCGTTTCGGTAAGGTGGTAACGCGCTTTGCCGCGTTGGACAGGGAGAAAGAATGTAGAATACAGTGGCCAGACAAGACTGCTTTATTTTGCTTTCTATATTCTCTGTTCCTTTGTCTGTGGGGTGAAGCTAACCACGACCTGACTGACACAAACCAGCACGCTAAACCCTGACGAGTACGCCCCCCTCGAGCACGTACCGCGCGTCTACGCCATCTACCAAGCCCTCGTCGTGCGTCACCATCACCACGGCGCTGCGCTCTTCGCGGGCGAGCTGCGCCAGCAGCGCGTAGACCTCGGCGGCGGAGACGCGGTCGAGACTGCCCGTCGGCTCGTCTGCCAGAATGACCTGCGGGCGGCTGTAGAGTGAGCGCGCTACCGCGACGCGTTGCCGCTCCCCCCCGGAAAGGCGTTTGGGCAAGAACGTCGCGCGCTCCACCAGACCGACGCGCGCCAGCAGCGCCTCCCCCCTAGCCCGGTCGACTCGGCCCCGGATACGTCCCGGCAGGGTGACATTTTCTAGAACGTTTAGGTCCTCGAGCAGATAGTGCTGCTGAAAAACGAGCCCCAGACGCCGCGCCCGTTCGCGCGCTAGGAGCTTTTGTGACAGCGCGTCAATACGCCGCTCGCCCCAGTAGATTTCGCCGGAGGTGGGCCGGTCGAGACCGCCCAAAAGGTGTAGCAGCGTGCTCTTACCCGACCCCGACGGTCCCAAAATAGCTACCACCTGCGCCTCGAATACGCTCAGGTCGACCCCGCGCAAGATGTCGAGGCCACCCCTCGGTGTGGCGAAGGTGCGCGTCAAACTGCTGCACGAAAGAGCCGCAGTAGGTGTGTCGAGGGGTGTTTCGGTGGGTTCGGGGTGGGTCACAAGGTACTATACCGTCGGTATGTCTACACGGTTGCGCGGTTTTTGGTTACGCTGCTCGGTTCGGACAACGCACGCTGTTTACAGTGTGACGGTACGAACTTTTGAGTTCAGGACGCTTTAGACAAAAGCTCGCGCTTCTCTCACCGTCATATCTTTGTTGTACACGGCGCTGCCCGGCTCCTGCCGTTTGCTTTCACGAAGCGACCCCAGCTCGAGTGGGCCGAAGCCTAATTCTTCAATAAGGGCCGCAACCGTCGTTTTGGCAACCTCGTCGTCCCCGGACAAAAAGATGACGCGCCGCGCTTCCGTCAGCTTGGAAGTGTCCCCTTGATCTCGCAGATGCTCCCAATAAATCGTGTTGAACGCTTTGACGACCCTTGCTTGAGGCACATGGTGAGCGAGCAGTTCGGTTTGGGCGCGCCTACCGAGGTCGAGGGTGCCGTCACGCTGAGGGTAATAGTTAGATGCGCTGATGAGGATTTTGCCCGCCAACGCTTCAGCGGGCAGACTTTTGTAAAGACCGTAAGGAATAGCTTCTAGGACCACCTGACCAAACTTGGCGGCGTCTTCGGTCGTCACAGCTCGAGCGTGGCTTCCAAGTTTCTGGATCACCTCGGTCAGGGTCTCCGGCCCGCGCGAGTTGCTGATGGCGACGTCATGACCTGCGTCTATAAAGAGCTTGGCTGCTGTTTCGCCGATGTTCCCTGCGCCGATAATCCCGATATTCATGGATCCTCCCTAGCGTTGCAATCTACTTCTGCTTGCTCGTCCAAAGAGGGCAACGGGCTGGAAGCGTCTCGGGTATACCCCGCTGTACGCTCTCTGCGTCTCTACCCCGACTCACCGCACGATATCGTCTTCCGCGCTGGTGGTGAGTTGCTCGAGTTCAAAACGGCTGGTCAGCGGTTGGTCTCCGTGCTGGCTCAGCGCCATCGCCGCCGTAAGCGCGCCGTACTTTAGACTTTTGCTGAAGTCACCCTGTAA
>JAABUN010003467.1_pt1 | contig 24349 bp, 15 predicted proteins | sample 5559311 | NCBI WGS metagenome assembly JAABUN01 (sample SAMN10711877, study PRJNA513370) | rock metagenome | isolation source: Antarctica rocks | place: Antarctica: Victoria Land, Siegfried Peak sud
GGGCCGCTGAGCATCCACGTTCAGCAGGGTCCGCGGCTTGCAGGCCGCGGACCCGGACGGGCGGTGGCGGTGGGATTTGAACCCACGAGAGGGTTGCCCCTCTACACGCTTTCGAGGTCTGCCCCGCGGGATTCATCGCGGGTTGCGAGCATTCAGACACGCTCAACGGCGATCCACAAGGTCATACAGGAACCGCCCTGAACGCACACGAATGAGACTAGAAATGAGACCACGGGAGGGCCTCGGGAGGGCTGACATGCCGCCGGCAAATCTGGATCTCTGGCTACACCGTCGCCGCCAGCTACGCCGCTAGAATGTGGCGGCACACGAACTACGGCCCCGACACGACGGCAACCTAGTAGACAAAGCTAGACCATCCGGGGGGCGCCTCTCTTGGCCGTCGGCTCTATGCCGGCCCTCGCGGCTCCGCACGCCACGCATGCATGGGCTGGGGGCCCAACTTCTGACCTTGCCCGAATGGTGTCCCCTCGAGGTCGTACTCCCCTCATGGCATCGCTCGGACGACGATACGCGCGCTCCCGTGGGCAGCCGGGGCTCATGGGATGCGCGGGGCTCATGGGATGCGTGGGAGCAAGGCGGCCGCCGTGTTGATCCTGACGGTCGGCTACCAGACGGCGGGCGTGAACTGGCTCGCGCCGGTCGCGGACTGAACCGCCTGTAAGTGTCTGGGGTGGCTGGCCTGGGGCTGGCCCGGGGCAGCGGGTGAAGGGAGGCGGGCGCGAACGCCTCGACGCGGACAACCGGTTCGGACATCTGACCGTTTGGGCATCTCACCGGCCATGGTGCGGGCGTCAGTACTTGACCCTGCTGACCCAGGAGCCGTCACCGTGCACGCTGGCGGTAGTTCAGGGGGGTCAGGCCATGAATCCGACGGAATTGGCGCGAGAAGTAGAAGGGGTCCGGATATCCGACCTGGCCGGCGATGTGGGAGATCGGAAGCTTGGTGGTGTCGAGCAGCTCGCGTGCCCGCGACATCCGCAGCTGGGTCTTGTAGCGCAGCACCGGGACGCCCATCCTGCGCGCGAAGAGGGTGGCGAAGTGGGACGTGCTGAGGCTGGCGGCTGAGGCGAGCTCGGCCACTGATACCCGTTCCGCGATACGGGCCCGCAGGTGCTCGGCGGCCTCGTCGATTGCGTCGTGGCGCTCGGAGCCGGGCGTCCGGTCGGCGGCGATCAGGGCGAGGAGGTGCCACGCGGCGCCGGAGGCCGCCATGAGGCTCGACGTGGTCTCGTCACGCTCCGTCCACCTGAGCACCTCGGCGATGAGGTCGATGGCCCGAAAGGGCTCGCTGAGGGTGCGGACCGGAGACGCTGGCGTGACCCCCGCCGCGGAGAGGAACTCCTCGGGGTCGCTACCGTCGACGTGCAGCCACCAGAGGGTCCACGGGGCGTCGGGATCCGCACCGTAGGCGTGAGGGTGACCCCCGGCCAGGACCACGGCGTCCCCGGCTCCGACGCCGAAGCTACCCCCGGCGGTCTCGCACCATCCGCGCCCGCGGGCGCAGACCATCACGACGGTCTCCCGGATCGGTCCGTCGCGGCGCCGGCCGTGGTCGTGGGCGTCGGGGAAGTAGCCGCAGTCGGTGACCGTCAGGTGCCGCGTCCCGGGGGAGGCCAGGGACTCCCGCACGCGCGGCCGGGGCAGCACGAGCATTCGCTGCCCCGGGAAGCCGTCTGCGATGGTCATGGACGAGTGTTGCTCGGAGATCGGAGTTTCGTCCAGTTTTGACGATGAGTTCTCCATGTCACGGGGGGCGCCGAGCGTCGTATCGTGGCGAGGTGTTCAGACCCGACACGCAAACCAGCCGTTCGGTCTCACCGGTTCCGACCTCCTCCTCGCTCCTCGAGCTGCCGCCCGTGCCGGTCGACCAGCTCGAGAAGCCCGTGGCCGCCTGGGCCGAGCCGATGGTCATCGACACCTACCTCCCGGCCGAGCCGGAGGACTACCCGGCATTCCTCGAGGCCCGGGTCTATCAAGGCTCCTCGGGCAAGGTCTACCCCCTCCCGTTCCACGACCGGGTCGAGGCGGTGAAACAACCTCATACCTGGCAGGCGCTGCACCTCGAGAACAGGTGGGTCCGTCTCGTCATCCTCCCCGAGCTCGGCGGCCGCATCCACGTCGGCTACGACAAGAGCGCCGGCTACGACTTCTTCTACCGCAACAACGTCATCAAGCCTGCTTTGGTGGGGCTTGCCGGCCCATGGCTCTCCGGTGGGGTGGAGTTCAACTGGCCCCAGCACCATCGCCCCGCGACGTTCCTGCCCACCGACTGGGTGATCGAGCGCGAGGACGACGGGGCTGTGACCGTCTGGTGCAGCGACCACGAACCGATGACCCGGATGAAGGGCATGCACGGCATACGCCTGCGCCCTGGGTCGAGCCTCGTCGAGGCAAGGGTGCGTTTGCACAACCGGACCGACGAACCGCAGACCTTTCTGTGGTGGGCCAACGCCGCGGCCGCCGTCGATGACCAGTATCAGTCGTTCTTTCCGACAGATGTGCACCATGTCACCGACCACGCCAAGCGTGCGGTGACAACCTTCCCCCACGTCGAGGGGCGTTACTACGGCGTCGACTACCCCGCGCAGGTGACGCCGGAGACTCCCGACGGCGACCGGCTCGACTGGTACCGCAACGTTCCTGTCCCGACGTCCTACATGGTCGCCTCGACTCGCGAAGCCTTCTTCGGCGGCTACGACCACGGCCGCGCAGCCGGCTTCGTCCACTGGGCCGACCCAGCAATCTCGCCCGGCAAGAAGCAGTGGACCTGGGGGAACTCGCCCTTCGGCTGGGCCTGGGATGCCAACCTCACCGACGGCGACGGCCCCTACGTCGAGCTCATGGCCGGTGTCTACACCGACAACCAACCTGACTTCTCGTGGATCGCACCGGGGGAGACCAAGTCGTTCAGCCAGTACTGGTACCCGATCCGGGTCATCGGTCCGGCGCACTTCGCTACCCTCGAGGTTGCCATCCGCCTGGACGTGACGCCCGCCGACCCCGGCACCGACGTCGTCATCGGTGTCGCCGCCACCAGCGTGATGGACGACGCCATCATCGAGCTCATCGACACCGCGGGCACGATGGTGAAGCAGTGGAGCCGGGCTCTCTCACCCGACTCGCCGGCCGTCGTCCACACCACCCTCCCAGAGCCGTATGCCGTGCACGGGCTTGGGCTGCGCGTGCGGTCGCAGGGCGCGACCGTCGCCGAGTGGCGTCATCGCAAGGACGAGACGCCTGAGACGCCTTCCCCAGCAAGAGAACCGGCACAGCCCGCCGCCATCGGCACCGTTGAGGAGCTGTTCCTCACGGGACAGCACCTCGAGCAGAACCATCACGCGACGTGGCTGCCCGAGCCCTACTGGGAAGAGGCCCTGCGCCGGGACCCGGGCGACGCTCGATGCAACACCGCTCTCGGCGCGAGGCTCGACCATTCCGGGCGACACGGCGAGGCGGAGATCCACTTTCGCAACGCGATCGCGAGGCTGGTCCACCTGGGCCCCAACCCTGCGGACGGCGAGGCGTACTACCGGCTCGGGATCTGCCTCGAGCGTCAAGGACGGGTGGCCGAGGGGCGAGTTGCCCTCGAGAAGGCGGCCTGGAGTGCTGCCTGGCGGGCGCCGGCCGGCTGGGCGATGGCGAGGCTGGCGGCACTGGAGGGAGACCTCGCCGCCGCCGCCCGGCACGCTCGGACGGTCCTCGCGCTCGACGCAGAGCACCCAGAGGCGACCTGTCTGCTCGCCCTCGTTCTTCGGGCCACCGGGGGCGCCGACGACGCGACCGTGCTGCTCGAGGACCATCTGCGTCGCGACCCGCTGCACCAGTGGACCCGTGACCTGGCCGGGCTGTCGCTCACGAGCGATGCGCCCACCCTCCTCGACGTGGCCATCGACTACGCCCGCTGCGGGTTTCGGAAGGAGGCCCTCCGAGTGCTCGGACTCGCGGCAGAGGCCAGCCGGTCCACCGCACTCGGCCAGGTGCAGGTGGGCCCGCTCGTCCACTACCAGCGAGCGCAGCTGCTTCGCGCGGTCGAAGGAGATGCTGCTGCGGACGAGGCGCTGCTGACGGCACGGACCACGGACGGACGCCACTGCTTGGCCTCACGCCTGGCCGACGTCTCCGCACTGGAGTCGGCGCTGACGCAAGACCCGACGGACGCCCGCGCGGAGCTGCTCCTCGGCAACTGGCTCTACGACCAGCGTCGACGCTCGGACGCCGTTGCTGCGTGGACCCGCTCGCTCGCACACTCGCCGAGCGCGGAGGTCGCCGTCATGGCTCATCGCAACCTCGCAATCGCCGCCGTAAACGTCGCCCACGACACCGACGCCGCCGCCGGTCACTTCGCCGAGGCACGACTTCTCGCCCCGGACGACGCCAGGCTCCTCTTCGAGGAGGATCAGCTGCTGTGTCGGCACGGCGTCGAGGACGCCTCCCGGCTGGCCAGGCTCGAGGCGCGCGTCGACCTCGTCTTCGCCAGGGACGACCTCACCCTCGAGTTCGGGCGCCTGCTCACGGCAGTCGGCCGGGCTCAGGAGGCCGGCGAGATCCTGTGCTCCCGTCGGTTCCAGCCCTGGGAGGGCGGCGAGGGCCAGGTGCTCGCCGCCTGGGACGAGGCGATGCTCGTGCTGGCACGACGTGCGATCGAGCGCGGTGACGGCCCATGCGCCGTCGACGCCGTCCAGCGGGCAGTGCAGCCTCCACAGTCCCTCGGGGAGGCGCGACACCCACTCGCCAACGCGGCGGAGATCCACTGGTGGCTCGGAGCAGCATTGGAGACCTGCGGGGACGAGCACGCTGCCCGCGAGGCGTGGGAGACGGCGGCGTCGTTCTCGGGTGACTTCTCGGGTATGGCGACCCACTCGCACAGCACCCAGACCGCCTTCTCCATCAAGGCACTTCGCGCCCTCTGCCGCGAGGCGGACGCCGATCGCCTCCTCGCCGACCTCACGGCATACGCCGATGGGCTCGAAACCACCCCGGCCAGTATCGACTACTTTGCGACGTCGCTGCCGGCGATGCGGCTGTTTCACGACGACCCGCGGGTCACCCGCGACGACCTCGTCGCGACCTTGCGGTCCCAGGTCCAGGAACTAGTCGCGACGACGCGGCCGGTGAGCACCGAGAAGAAGGAAGTCAGCACATGATCCAGAAGAGATCCCAGCCCGGTCGTCCCTTCGTCGCCGCCGCAGGAGTCGTCGGACTCCTGGCCCTCGGCGCCTGCAGCTCCGGGCAGGAAGCGCCCAGCGGGCCAGCAGCGTCCACGGCGGCGGCTGCGCCAGGCGGCGCTAGCGGCCCGATCACCATCGCCTACTTGCAGAAGCAAGGCGACCAGCAGTACTTCATCGACGAGGCCAACGGGGCCCAGGCGGCTGCGCAGGCGGCAGGAGACGTCACGATCAAGGTCGTCGATCTCGGCAAGGACTCCAACAAAGCCATTAGCGAGCTGGAATCGGTCATCGCCCAAAAGGTCGGCGGCATCATCATCGTCGTCCCCGACCAGCAGATCGGGCCGCAGGTCATCGACGCCGCAAAGAGGGCCAACATCCCGATCATGGCGTCCGACGACGTGATCAAGGACGGCTCCGGGGCCGAGGCGGCGTTCTCCGGATTCGACGGAACGGCGATGGGGACCCTCGTCGGCAAGGAGGCCGCACGGCTCTACCAGGCGGCGGGGTGGACCGCCGCGGACACCCGGATCCTCTCGGCATACAAGCAGGATCTCACCGTGTGCACCGACAGGGTCAACGCAGCCAAGGCCGCATTCAACGCCGCCGTGCCCTCGGCTCCTCAGGTGGTGGACATCGGCACTGACAACGCCGTGACCGGCGCCCAGGACAAGGCGGGAGCCGTCATTACCGCGAACGCCGGGGTCAAGCACTGGGTTGTCTGGGGCTGTAACGACGAGAACGAGACCGGAGTCGTTACCGCCCTTCAGAACTCCGGTGTGGCACCGGCGAACGTTGCGGGGGTCGGCCTGGGGGCGTACCTGACGTGCAAGGACTGGGCGGCCAAGCAGCCCAGCGGAAACAAGTCCGCCCTGTTCATCTCTGGCGCCGAGGTCGGCAAGGCCGCGGTGAACTCGATGGTTGCGTTGCTCCGCAAGGGCACCCCTCTGCCGCCGAAGTCGATCGCCAAGACCGAAATCGTCGACGCCACCAACTGGCAGGCCAAGGGCGTCGTGTGCACCTGACGAAAGGATGACGAGATGGCTGGAACGGTGATGCTCCGAGCCGTCGGCATGGGCAAGCGCTTCGGCGTCGTGCGGGCGCTGCACGACGTCGACCTCGAACTGCACGCCGGTGAGGTCGTCGCGGTGATGGGAGAGAACGGCGCCGGCAAGTCCACCCTGCTCAAGATCCTCACGGGCGACCACCAACCGGACTCAGGCTCCCTCACGCTGGATGGGACCGAGGTCCGGTTCACCGACCCACACCAGTCGCGGCTGGCGGGCCTGCGCGTCATCGCGCAGGAGCCAGAGATCGTCCCGCACGTCTCCGTGGCCGAGAACATCTATGTGGGCGCCCTGGCCCGTCACGGACGATGGTTCAACCGGTCAGCCGTCTACGAGCGAGCGCGCCGCGACCTGGCACGGTGTGGTTTCGAGCGGATCGTCGGTCCTGAGACTCTGGGCAGCGCACTGTCGCCGGCTCAGCGGCAGGTCGTCGAGATCATGCGTGCCGTCGTCGACGCACCCAAGGTCATCTGCTTCGACGAGCCGACCTCGTCCCTGGGCGACGAGGAGGCCGACATCCTCTTCACGCTCATCCGTCGGCTGCGCGACCAGGGCACGGCAATCGGCTACGTGTCGCACCGAATGAGCGAGATCTTCGCGCTTGCTGACCGGATCACCGTCCTGCGGGACGGCGTCCACGTCGGCACGAGGACAACTGCGGAGACCGACCATGCCGAGCTGGTACGGATGATGGTCGGTCGGGACCTGACTCAGTTCTTCAGCCGGGACCCGGCGACTGCCGGTGACGTCGTGCTCGAGCTCCAGGGCGTCACCAACAGCGATGTCAGCGACATCGACCTGGAGGTCAGGGCTGGTGAGGTGGTGGGCATCGCCGGCCTCGTCGGTGCGGGCCGAAGCGAGCTGATGAAGACCATCGTCGGTGACTTGCGGGCCGACTTCGGGGTGATGCGGGTCAACGGCCGGGGAGTGTCCTTCCGCAGCCCGGCTGATGCGATCGCGGTCGGTATCGGCTTCGCCCCGGAGGAGCGAAAGGCGGAGGCGCTGGTCACGACGAGGTCAGTGCGCGACAACATCGCCCTGGCCATGCTGCGTCCCCTGTCGCGCTGGTCCTTCGTGCGGGCGGGTCAGGAGCGGTCCCTTGCCCAGCGGTACATCGAGCGGCTGCGGATTCGCACTACCTCGAGCGAGCAGCTGGTCGGCAAGCTGTCGGGCGGCAACCAGCAGAAGGTCGTGCTGGCGCGGTGGCTCGCCACGAGCCCGCAGCTTCTAGTCCTTGACGAACCCACCAGGGGCATAGACGTCGGGGCAAAGTCGGAGATCTACGCGATCATCGACGAGCTGGCCCGGTCCGGTGTGGCCGTCCTCATGGTCTCGAGCGAGCTGCCCGAGGTCCTCGGGCTGGCTGACCGCGTCTGCGTCATGGCCGGAGGAACAATCATCGGCCGCTTGTCCGGGTCGGACGCCACGGAGGAGGCCGTCCTGGCCCTGGCCATGGACGAGTCCACGATCACCCCTCGAGCATGACCACGCCTTCTGAAAGGAGCACCACCGTGCCCTATGCCGAGACCGTCCCGCCGCGGGTCGCCAGCCCTCCGAGTGCGAACCCGGCTCGCCGCATCCTGGCTGCCGTGGGCGTGCAGAACGTGTCCCTGCTCATCGCGATCGCGTTGCTGCTGCTGGTCATCGGCACCCAGAACGCGCTGTTCTTCACGGTCGGGAACCTGCGCGTGATCGGCACTGCCGTTGCGATCTCCGGACTGCTTGCTGTCGTGCAGACGGTCGTCATCATCATGGGCGCGCTCGACATCTCCGTGGGCTCGATCGCCGGTCTCGCGTCGGTGGCGTCGGCGATGATCTTCACGGCCCACGGCTCGGCCGTCGGCGTCGTCTGCGCGATCGCCATCGGCATGGCGTGTGGACTCCTCAACGGCTCGGTCATCGTGTTCGGCCGGGTCAACCCGGTCATCGCCACCTTGGCCACCCTCGCGGCATACAAGGGGCTCGCGCAGCTCGTCTCCGACGGACGGGCGCAGGGCTACACCGGCGCCGACCCGTTCTTCGTCTTCCTGGCCCGTGGGGCAGTGCTCGGCATTCCAACGCTCATCATCGTCCTCATCCTCGTGGCGGCCGTCTTCCACGTTCTCCTGCGCTACACCGCGATCGGCCGCAGCATCTATGCGGTCGGGGGCAACGACATCGCCTCTCGGCTCGCCGGCATCAACATCAACCGCTACATCGTCGGCATCTACGTCACCACCGGCGCCGTCGCCGCCATCGCGGGGCTCCTCATCACCGCACGCACCGGTTCGGGTCAGCCGGTATCCGGCTCCGAGGGCCTCGAGCTCGAGTCGATCACCGCAGCCGCGCTCGGTGGGGCAGCACTCAAGGGTGGGAAGGGAACGATTGCCGGCACGATCCTCGCCGTGATCCTGCTCGGAATCCTCAGCAACGGGATGACCTTGCTCGGCGTCAACTCCTTCTGGCAGAACGTCGCCAAGGGTGCCCTGCTCGTCATCGCCGTGATTATCCAGCAGCTGCGTTCCGGCGAGCGGCGTATCGGTCTGCCCACCTAGATGCTCACCGTTTCAGGGAAGGGTGTCCATCTCGCGGTCGAGGCTGCTGATGGGGGTCGAATCACGAGGCTGGTGGCCCACGGGAGGCAGTGGCTCGCCCCATCGGGACCGCGCACCGTCGGCGAGCGGTTCCCGGGACCGGGCACCGGCGGCTGGGACGACGTAGTGCCCACCGTTTCGCCCTGCCGGCTTCCCGACGGCACGGAGCTCCCGGATCACGGTGACGCATGGCGGCGACCGTGGACGGTCACCGAGCGGGGGAGGCCGGTGCTTGGTATGCGAGTGGACCTGCTGAGTCTGCCGGTGACCCTGGAACGCCGCATTCTCGCTACCGAGGATGGCGTGCGCATCGACTGGACAGCGAGCACGTGGCAGGAGCAGCCGATCCCGTTGCTCTGGTCGGCGCACCCCCTGTTCTCGGCGCCGCGGGGCACGGTCATCCTCAGCGGCGCCGAGAGCGTCATGGAGGAGTACCCCGTGCGCGGTCGCATGGTGGACAACCCTGGCGGCATCGATGCCTTCGGCCCGGGTAGCGCACTCAAGGCGTTCGTCTCCGGCAGCTCGTGCGCCTCCGTGGTGCATGCCGACGACCGCGGGGTCCAGCTCTCCTGGGACCCGGTCCGGCTGCCGCACCTCGGTCTGTACTGGGACCGTGGCGTCTTCACGGAGACGCCGGTCGTCTCCATCGAGCCGACGACGGGACCGGGGGACGCCGCAGCTGATGTGCTGTCGCACCTCCCGGTCGTTCATAGGGGTCGCCCCCTCAACTGGTGGATCGAGATCTCGGCCGTGGGGTGACCTCCCTCCACCCTTCTGTTTCTGTGCAACGCAATCGGGCGGGCCATCGCAGCGCAAAGGGGCTTCTGCCTTCTTCCTCGCATTGCGTCCAGGGAGGACACTCGGTCTGAGGCGGAAAGTCACGCTGGCTCCACTCTCTCCGCGGCGTAACGCGGAGCCATCGACTCCATCTGCTCCATGACTAGTTTGATGGCGGACGGCTGCTCGTCCGGCGGATAGCCGTGTTTGACCAGCAGCCGCTTGATGGACGTCCGCAGTTTGGCTCGCACGTCCTCGCGCACCGTCCAGTCCGTGCGGATGTCGCGCCGCATGATCGCGACCAGCTCGCGCGCGATGTCGGCCAGCACGCCTTCGCCCATCACGTCGACGGCTGACTCGTTCGTCGTCACCGCGTCGAAGTAGGCGAGCTCGTCCTGGTCAAGCGGCGGCGCAAACCGAGCCCCACGCACTGACTCGGCGACAACATCCTTCGCCAGGGAGATCAGCTCGGCGATCACTTCGGCCGAGGTCAGCTGCTGGTTCGTGTACTTGCGCATCAGATCGGCGATCCGATCCGAGAACGCCTGTTGCCGAACGGTGTTCGTCCCCGTCGCCTTGACGGACTCCTTGGCGATGAGGTCGCGGAGCGCTTCGATGGCCAGATGCGGATTGGTCGCCTCCTGCGTCTGGCGGAGGAAGTCCGGGCTGAGGTCCATGAGGCTCGGCTTCGGCATCCCAGCGGCCTCGTAGATGTCGAGCACGTCGCCCGTCTCCGTACTATCGGCGATGAGCGCGCCGAGCAGCCGCTGGATGTCCTCTGGGACCGGCTCGCCGCGCGACTCCCGATCGGCCGCGTCGAGCTTGGCCATCCAGACGCGCACCTCCTCGTAGAACTTCGCGACGGGACGCAGGTCGTTGAGCTCCTGCGAGGTCCCGCACAGCGCCCACGCGCGCGATAGCTGGCTGGACAGGCGCCGGTATGCCGCTGAGATCGTTTCCGAGTCTCCGTCCCCTGACTCCTCCCGCACCTCATTGCCGGCGGTGCGCGGATCGCGGAGGCGGTTGACGGCGTGCTTCACGACGAAGGCGTATGCCGCTGTGTCGCCTCGCGCTCGCCGGTCCGCGTAGTCCTTCCGCCAGTCATACCCCGCGAGGAGCTCGTCAAGCTTGGCGATGAGCTCCTTGGTCAGGACGACGGCCTCGCCGACGTTGCGGCCGAGGGGCTTGCCCTCCCGGTCCTCCGAGGAGTACTCGGCGAGAGCCTTCTGGAGGTTCTCGGCCAGGGGCGCGTAGGCGACGAGGAGGCCGTCCTGTTTTCCGCGGAAGGTCCGGTTGACACGGGCCAGGGTCTGCATGAGCAGCGCGCCCTTGAGCGGCCGGTCGAGGTAGAGCGTATGCAGCGGCGGCGCGTCGAAGCCAGTCAACATCATGTCCTTGACGATGACGATCTCGAGCTCGTCGTCAGGGTCCTTGAGCCGGGCCTTGATCGCCTTGTTTTGACCGTCACGGCGGACGTGGTTCGACACCGGCGGGGTGTCGGTCGGGTCGCCGCTGTAGACGACCTTGATCCGTCCCTTGTCTAGCTCCTTCGAGTGCCAGTCGGGGCGCAGGGCGATGATCGCGTCGTAGAGGTTTGCGCAGATCTCACGGGTGCCGCCGACGATGAGCGCCTTGCCTGGGCTGGAGATGAATTTCTCCATCGCGTCGCGGCGCAGCTCCCAGTGGGTGACGAGGTCACGGGCGAGTTCCGCAATGCGCTGAGGCGTGCCGTAGACCGCATTGACGACGGCGACGCTGCGCTCGAGCTGGTCGCGCTCGACGTCGTCGAGGCCGGCGGTGAGCCTGTCTGCAGCCTGGTCGACCTCCTCCTCCTTCACACCCTCCGCGAAGCGGATCTTGATCAGGCGCGGCTCGAAGTAGACGGGGACGGTCGCACCATCGGCGACCGCGCGACTCAGGTCATAGATGTCGATGTAGTCGCCAAAGACGGCTTTGGTGTTGCGATCCTCGAAGGAGATCGGCGTGCCCGTGAAGGCGATGAGCGTGGCCTTGGGAAGGGCGTCCTTGAGATGGCGGGCGTAACCGTCGAGGTCGTCGTAGTGGCTACGGTGCGCCTCATCGACGATGACGATGACGTTCCGCCGGTCGGACAGGAGCGGGTGACTGTCGCCCGCGTCCTTCTCCACTTTCGACAGCCCGAACTTCTGGAGCGTGGTGAAGTAGATGCCACCCGTCGTGCGGTCGGTCAGCTCGCGGCGCAGGTCGGCGCGCGTCGTGATCTGCTTCGGCTGCTCGGCGAGCAGGCGGCTATGGGTGAACGTGTCGAAGAGCTGACCGTCGAGCTCGGTCCGGTCGGTGACAACGACGATCGTCGGGTTGAGGAGCTTCGGGTGGCGTTGTACGGCGTGGGTGTAGAGCTCCATCTCCATCGACTTGCCCGAGCCCTGGGTGTGCCAGACGACGCCGGCCTTGCCGTCGGACTCGACGGCATCCACGGTCGTACCCACAGCCTTGGTCACCGCAAAGTACTGGTGGGGTTTGGCGATTCGCTTGGCGAGACCTTCGGCCCCCGAGTCGAATACGACAAAATTGCGAATCAGCTCGAGGAACCGCTCGACGTTGAAGACGCCCTCGATGAGGAACTCCAGGCCGGTCCCGAGATGCGCGTCGTCGATGACCTCGCCGAACTTCACCGGCTTGACGTCCGCGTCGACGTTCCATGGCGAGAAGTGGTTGAGCGGCGTGAACGGCGTGCCGTACTTCGCGATCAGGCCGTCGCTCGCCACGGTGACGACCGCGAACCGGAACGCCATCGGCAGTTCCTTGAGATAGGTCTGCAGTTGCGCGTGCGCCGCCGCGACATCAGCGGACTGCTTGCCCGCCTTCTTCAGCTCGATGATCGCGACGGGCAGCCCGTTGCAGTAGAGGACGACGTCGAAACGGCGCTCGACCTCGCGCGAGCGGACGATGACCTGGTTGACAGCGAGCCAGTCGTTGTCGCTGGGGTCGGTGCTGATCAGGCGAATCGTCGGGTTGTGCTCCACGCCATCGGTGTCAATCCAGGAGATGCCGCGGTAGCCCTCGACCATGAAACCGTGGGCGCGGTGGTTCTCGGTCAGCGCGTCCCCAGAGGTCGGGCGGATAATGTCGGCCGCGGCTTGCTTGAAGTAGTCGGGCGGGACGGTGGGGTTGAGCTCGCGGAGCTTGGCCAGCAGGCGCGACGGGATGACGAGCTCGTCCCACGACTCGCGCTCACCCGACCCCGGGGCGATCGACTTGCCCTCGGCGGGGCGCCACTCCTCGTCAGCCAGCGCCTCGAGGGCGAAATGCTCCCACTGCGCCTCCGAGAAACCAACCCCGCCAAGTCCTCCTGGGTTCTGTGCCATCTCACGCAACTCCCACAACCACGTGCTCGGCGTCCTTGACCTTGATCTCCCCCGACATCAACTGCGGCAACAGCGCATCTCGCAATTGCTCAAACCTCAGCGTTTCCCGCTCAGCGGCAAGTGCGCGATCCCACAACGCGGTCATAGCCGTGTCGTGCTCCTTAATGGCGGACGCACTCGGAACCGCCACGGGCTCGTCCAAGTGGCGACGCTGGATATGGCCCATCGTCGTTGCTTTGTCCGCGGCGATCGCCTTGAACTGCACCAGCCTTCGATCGAGCGCACCCTTGATAATCCACATCGGAACCTCTGTCGGGATCACTTTGAAGATGTGCTGGTTCACGATGCCCTCGGGTCGGAACCATCGGTGAACGGTCAAAGAGCCTGACCACGCGAAGAGCAAGTCTCCGGTGTGGGCAACGTGATCCTCGGCGACCGCGATGTCGTTGTATACGGTCGAGCCGCCGAGACCCGAGTTCAACTCGGCGATGCGGATCACGACGCGCCCCGTGCCCGTGGCGTCCTTGGTGAACGCTTTGCCGTTGACGAATCGCGCCAGCGAACTGAGCGGCACGGAGTCCGCATCAGGCAAGAGCGAGTCGTAGGTGGCGCGGGAAAGTTCGCCCGCGCTCGCGACGAGGTGAGCGTTGGCGGCGATCTTGTCGTCGAGCGCCCCCAACACCTGCGCAATCCCCCGCTGCTCGTCGATCGGAGGAACGGGAATTGTCATCGCCCGCTGATCCGTCAGGCTCACGTAGGGGGCCATATCCGTCTGCCCCATCAGGCAATTGAGCTGCGCCACGAAGGCTGGCGACTTGAGCACGTAGGGGAGATACCGCTGTTCAAGGCGCGATGGGTCGGTTGAGCGCCAAAAAGTTGTCTGCGGAGAACACACGAAGTCGGGCGAGTCCAAGGGCGCGACGGCGACCTTGCCGACGGTTCCCTTGTGGGACAGCAAGGCATCACCGGGGCGACCGATGCCCTTACGGATTCGCGCCCGCGCCGCTTCATCGATCTTGCCCGCCGTCGTGAAAGTGACTATGCCCGTCGACATGTCCGCGGCGCGGATGAATGGAATACCGTCAGAAACGAACTCGTGTGGTAGTGGCCGAGACTCACCATGGTTGCCGTCCTCAACTCGCAGGACACCCTCAGCCACCAGTTGCGCCACACGCACGGGCTGAGTCATGACACTCGCCCGAGCTGCTCACGAACGACAGACTCAAGGCGGGCGGACTCGTCGAACCGGGCGAAAAGGTCCTTGGACAGGCGCGCGATCTTCTGCGCAATCGGCTCGCCATCGTCCTCGACATCCGCGGCACCGACGTAGCGGCCGGGGGTGAGTGCGTAGTCCGACGCCTTGATGTCCGCGAGCGGCACCGATTTGCAGAAGCCCGCGACATCCTCGTAGGTCTGGCCATGGTCGATGGCGGACTTCGTCCCTCGCCACGCGTGGAAGGTGCTCGCGATCTTGGTGATGTCCTCATCGGCGAGTGCGCGCTCGGCGCGGTCGACCATGTAGCCGAGCTCACGGGCGTCGATGAAGAGCACCTCGCCGCTGCGGTCGACCGACCCCCCGTTGCCCTTGGTCTTGTCCTTCGCGAAGAACCACACGCACACCGGGATACCGGTGCTGCGGAAGAGCTGGGTCGGGAGCGCGACCATGCACGAGACGAGGTCGGCCTCGACGAGCTGGGCCCGAATGTCGCCCTCGCCGCCGGAGTTCGACGACATCGACCCATTCGCCATGACGACACCGGCGCTGCCGCCGGGAGCGAGTTTGCTGATGATGTGCTGGATCCAGGCGTAGTTCGCGTTCGTGACCGGCGGCAGTCCGAAGCGCCAGCGGGGGTCGTCCTCCTTGCGGGCCCACGCCTTGATGTTGAACGGCGGGTTGGACATGACGTAGTCCATCAAGACGTCGGCGTGCAGGTTGATGGCGAACGTGTCACCCCAGACGCTCCCCAACTGACCGTTGAGGCCGTGGATGGCGAGGTTCATCCGGGCTAAACGCCACGTCCGCTCGTTGAGCTCCTGCCCGTAGATCGAGATCGCCGTCTTGTCCTCGTTGTGGGCCTCGAGGAACTTCTCGGCCTGGACGAACATCCCGCCAGAGCCGCACGCGGGGTCATAGACACGACCGTGCGTCGGCTCGAGCACCTCGACGAGAGTGCGGACCACACTCGGCGGTGTGAAGAACTCACCGCCGCGCTTGCCCTCGGCGCGGGCGAACTTCTCGAGGAAGTACTCGTAGACCTCGCCGAGCAGGTCGCGAGCCTTCGAGGCGCCCTCACCCGCGAAGCGCGCGCTGTTGAAGAGGTCGATGAGCTCCCCGAGCCGACGCTGGTCGACGTTGTCGCGGTTGTAGATCCGCGGCACCGCGCCCTTGAGGCTCGGGTTCGCCCCGACGAGCAGGTCCATCGCGTCGTCGACGAGCTGGCCGATGTTCTTGTGCGGCTGACCGTCCTGTGGTGACAGCCCCTTCGCGTGCTGGGCGAGGAAGGACCACCTCGCTGTCGGAGCCACCCAGAAGACGTTGTTGCTCGTGTACTCGTCGATGTCATCAAGCTGGTCCGTCACCTTCCACTCGTCCCAGCCGTCGGCGATGAGCTCATTCTCGATCTCTTGGCGGCGCAGCTCGAACGCGTCGGATACGTACTTGAGGAAGACGAGGCCGAGAATGACGTCCTTGTACTGCGACGCGTCCATCGACCCGCGCAGCTTGTCGGCAGCCTTCCAGAGGGTGTCCTTGAGCTCCTTCATCGTCGACGGGATCGTTGGTCCTGCGGCTGTCTTCGTCCTCGGTGGCATGTCAGGGTCCTTCCATTGTGGCGGTCTCAGGTGCGGTGGTCTGCGGCGTTGAGGTCACGGGCGTGTTGGCCTCGGTGGTGGAATCTGGCGGGCGGGTGATCATTACGGTGCCGCCTGCGACACCGTCAATGAGGGCGGTGGCGAGGTCGTCAAGGGTGGCCATCCGAGCCGCGAGCGCCTGGCGTTCGCGCCCGATCGCGTCTGTTGTCGCCGCCAGCGCGGCATCTTCAGCACCGGCCATGACTCGGAGTCTCCAGCGGCGCCAGTCCTTGGCCGCTTCGGGTGCCGCGCTCATCACGTCGTCCGCGATGGTGGCCGGGAGGAATCGACGACGCCCAGCTTGAGTGATTCGCAGGATACGGGCCGGCGACTGGACAACCGAGCCGCCCGCAGTTTCGACGAACGCCCCGATGCGAGGGCTCGTGGAAAAGACGACATCGCCCGGCTCGCTGAAGCGACCCGACGGGTACTGACCGGCGAACGTCAACAGGTCAATGCGGCGCACACCGATCGGCAAGTCGCGGCCAACCTCAGTTGTGCCGATGACGACCCGGCCCTCCCGACCGGTGGTCACGTGCCCGCCGTTGAGCCTGTTGCCCGCGAAGACGCGCAAGTCTCCGTCAGCCATGGCTTGCCCGACCGTGGTCACACCAATACGCGCAGCAGCAGGTCCCTGGCGAAGCGGACCCGCCTCGACGCGCAGGCCGGCCAGGGGCGAGGAGCCAAGTTCGCCGACGAGACGGTCGATCGTGACGGCGAGGGCCTCAGGTTGTGCTGGGAAGCTATCGGTCGCCTGAGGCTGGATCGCTGCGTCCACCAGAGCCTTTCGACCCGGCAGGAGAGAGGTGGTCGGGACACGTCGTGCGAAGCGGAATCGGTGTCCTCGGACTTGATCGGGCTCGTCGATCACGGCTTCGGAGGGGAGCAGGCCTGCATTCACCGAGCGGTCGTCCGGAGTCATCGCCGCCACGACGTCGGTCACGAGGCCGTCGATGACGGAGTCGTCCAGGGATCGATCGCTCACGTCGGCCACAACGGTCCACCGGTCCCGGACCGCGACTGCGGGGTGGGCCGGCCCCAGGGCCCACAGGGCCAGTGGGCGACGCGGCGACCTGACGAGGAGCCCCTTGGGCAGCCGGATCGCAGCGCGCAAACGATCGCTGCGCAGCACGGCGTCTCTCGCGAGATCGATCTCCCCGTTGGCCGGGCGGTCTGTTAGGGCACTCGCCGGACCGAGGACGACGACCCGCGAGTCCTCGGCCAGCTGGACGATGAGGTTGCCGATGGCATCGAGCACCTCGATGTCCGAGAGTCCGGGCGACCCGGCCGGCGGCAGTTGCATGGCGTGGACCGCGCCCTCGCCGGCGTGACCCGCGATGGAGAAGTCGCCTGCCTCATCCACACGGACGTCGATCCGGTGCAGGTCGTGCACCCGGAGCCGACGCCGAACCAGGCGCGCCGTCGCTGAGTCGAGCGCGACGGTGGCGACGCTGGGAGCAAGCTCAGCGGCATACAGCTCTGTCGTAGTGAGCAGGAGGTCACCACAGCTGTCGGTGACGTCGACGAAGAGTGGCGCGTCCATCCCGGCGTCTGCAGCCAGCGCTGTCGCCGTCAGAGCGACAAGCGAACGTGCCGCCGGGACCAGGGCCGCTGCCGCATGACCGGGCAGCGCGCGCTGACCGTGCTGGCGGAGGAGCCGCTCGAAGGCGGCACGAGCTGAGTACGACGCGTTCGCGAGGTTTTCGGCGTGACGGGCGAGGGACCCGAGCTCGGGACCGAGGGAGGTGATCTCGCGGCGAAGGAACGTGTCATCCGGATCCGTCTCGATGGCGAGGTCCCGAAGCGCCTCGGCCGAGAGGTCGCCCAAGGGCTCGTCGGTCATCGTCGTGAGGCACAGCAGGGCGGTCAGGCCGGCGAGAGCCACGGCTTCGTCGAGGTTGGTGACCTGGGCCAGCTTGGCGTGTGCAGCGAGGTCCTCGCCGGCCTCACGGTTGTTACCGCGGCCGGTGAGAGCCAGGTAGTCCGCCACCTCGAGTGCGTCAAAGCGCTCTTCGCCCGCGACCATGTCGATCGGGCTCGGGAAGGTGTGGCCCGCGAGGGGACGCTGGCGCCACATCGACACGACCGGTCGCTGGACGTCTGCCAATCGGGCGATGTCGCTCAGCGAGAGCTGCAGGCGAGTTACGTTCGGCACGCGGACCTCCCTCCGTGGGCTCGTGGTCGGTACGGGACCAATGTAGAGGCCCGCTGATCCTTGTGGCGTCGATCTCCTGATAAGGAGGGTTATCAGGGCCTGTTCCTCGGTCGGCGTCCCGATCCAGGGGACTCTGCTCTCACCGAGCAGCGACCGTCGCAGCCGGCGCAGGAGAAGGGAGATCGCTCATGAACGACACCAGCACCACGACGCCTGACGCGGCGTCCTTCGACCCGGCCCAGTCGGCCGTGGTCATCGAGCACTTCATCGTCACGGACTCGGAGGTCGTGACGGAGGCCCGGCGCTGGTCGACGGGCCGGCGCGGCTCAGCCGTTGCTTCGGAGGAGATGGCCGGGGCTGATCTCGGCGCCTTCGTCACCCAGGCCATGGCCGTCGGAGCCAGGGCCATCGCCGGCGCCGGGAGTGCGCAGGACACGTTCGAGCTCGAGCGTCTCGTCGCCGAGGTCGGCACGAAGACCGTCGAGTCGAGCGCCCGGGCGGCCGATGCGACCGCCAAGGCCGCAGCCAGTGCCGCGGAGACCATGGGTAAGGCTGCCGACGCGGCTCGCAAGGCGATCGCCGAGACAGAGGCCGCGACGCGGAAGGGCTTCTCCGAGACCGTCGACGCCTCGACCAAGATGCTGCGCGACGAGGTCGAGCGACTCGTCGGAGGTGAGAACCCCGAGCTGCTCGCCAAGCTCGGCCCGGTCCTCGATGCCGCTGGCCGCAAGATGGGCGAGCAGGCCTTCGAGCAGACGGACAAGCTGCTCGCGAAGGTGAGCCGCCAGTTCGACCCGGCCGATCCGACGTCGCCGTTCGCCAAGCAGGCGGCGGCGCTCGCGGACCAACAGAGGGCGCTGACGACGTCGATGGACAGGAACCACCTCGCCCTCGTCGGCAAGGTGGAGGAGCTCGCCACGGCGGTGAAGGTCACCAGCGCGGCGAAGACCGCTGCGGCATCGCTCGCCAGGGTGACTCCTCTCAAGGGCGAGACCTACGCCGGCGGGATCCACCTCGTCATGGAGCAGATCGCCGCGGGGCTGGGCGACGAATACCTCGACACAGGCACTGTCACGGGTGCCATCGCGCGCAGCAAGAAGGGCGACGGTGTCCTCACCCTCTGCGGGGGTCAGGCACGAGTTGTGCTCGAGATGACCGACTCCCCCCGGACCGGCTGGAACGCCTACCTCGACGAGGCGGAGCGCAACCGGGATGCTGTCGCCTCCCTCGGTCTCGTCCGCGAGGCCGCCTGCAACGGCGGGCACACCATCAGGGTCCTCGGCCCGCGACGGATCGTCATGGCCTTCGACCCGGAGACAGACGACCTCGACCTGCTGCAGACCGTCGTCCTCCTGCTGAGGGTGGGGGCCACTGCCGCCAGCAGTCGCCAGGACCTGGAGGGGATCCAGACTGCCCAAGAGCGCCTCGACGAGGCGATCACCGTCCTCGCAGGACTCGACGACATCACCAAGATCGCGGGCACCATCCACAAGAGCGCCGACAAGATCTCGACGCAGGGGGACGCCCTCAAGACGAAGCTCACCCGCATCCTCAGCCAGGCAGTCACGGCCCTCGAAGGAGCCGCGACTTCATCTGCGGTGGACTCTCCCGTCGCCGCCGACGGCGCCGCTCTCACTGGGTCCAGTGATGCAGCATGACGAACTGGTCTGAGCCACAGAGTAATCCGAACATCTCGGCGGGTGCCTGGCACCCGACATACCCACCCATCGAACCGCAACCGCATCGGAGCGCCCGCGTGAACAAGAAGCATCTCATCGGCTATGGCAGCACGGCTCTCGTCGCCCTCTTGTGGGCGTTGTCTCCGGGTCCGGCAGCGCCGGCACATCCGCGGGGGCAGCTCCGACGGTGACGGCGCCCGGCCCGACCGTGACCTCGTCCGTGCCCGGCTCGACGATGACCGTGCCGCGTCCGACGGTGACCGTCAAGGTCCCCGGTCCCGTCACCAAGGTCACCGCGGCACCGCCGCCACCGGCTGTCGCCATGCCCGGGGACGGGACTTACCAGATCGGCGTCGATGTCCAGCCCGGTACCTACATCGCCGCGCCTGCCGCAAGCGGCAACTGCTACTGGGCACGGCTCAAGGGCGACGACGGGCTCGACACCATCATCGACAACGGCAACAGCAGCGGTCAGGTCGTCGTGACGATCAAGGGGAACGACAAGCTCTTCGAGTCGCGCGGCTGCAGTGACTGGAGCCGGCGATGAGGTCACAGATCCGCTTCCGCGACGGCTTCTGCCGTGGCACTGGCAAGAAGCGGTGGCGCGATCACGGCGAGGCTAGACTGTCAGGGCCCTGCCTCGAGACAGAAGATGCCTTGCTGCTTGGACATTGCTGCTCCTCGCTGATCACGCCAAACCGCTGAATTTTGGCCTCAGCATGTCAGACCTCACGGTCCTTTTTCAAAGGAGAACCAGTCAACGACCCCCTGGGAAGACGGCAGTGGCGGATCGCGTTTCGAGCGACGAATACTCGTGGGCGCCGGATACAGGAGTGCCCGCGTTGTGCCGAGACTCCGCTCGCCAATCGTCTGGGGTCTCCCTTTTGACCCAGCTGCCACAGGGGTGATCTTGGGCGGGTGCTGTCTGTCCCCCTGCCGAGCCGATGACACACGTGTGTCCGCATTGCCGCCTGCAGGTCTGGCGCGACCAGTACAAGATCCAGGAGTACACCAATCTCGAGGTGCTTCTTCAGCGGCTGCGCTGTAAAGACCTCGAGCAACTGAACGACTGGATCGAGGACAGGACCGACGGTTTGGTCATGCTGTTCGACGTCGCTGACGACCTGTCCGTAGACATCGCGGTCACCAATGGTCAAAGGGGTGCGGGGTTCACCTTCCCGATGACCAATATGGACTTCCTGACCGAGATAGAGTTCCTTGAGGACAATGCAAGCGAGTTTTGGCGGACAGGCGACGAGTCGTAGCGAAGCACCGTTCAGCGCGGGCCACGACCACTCGACCCTGACAAGACGGGAAACTCGAGGGTCTCGATGTCATTCGGTTGATGCGCTGAGCCGCCATAGTCGCGCAAGGAGGCGCTGTTCGACGTCGACGCGACAACCCAGCGCCTGACCAGTCCGTCGAGTTCGTCGACCGAACGTGGCCGTGTCCGCGGGGTAGTTAGGATCGTGGTCAGTCCCTTCTCGAGGTCGAGGCCCACGGATTCGGCAGCGCGTAGTGCAGCACTGAATGAGGCCCAGTCGTCCGACCTGCGCAACTCCTGGATCTCGTTTGCGGTCAGGTCTGCCGACTCAAGCAGCAGGGTGTACCTGTGGTCGCGGGCGTGCCGGGCGATAAGGCGACGCTCGGATTCGACACGAGCGGGGTTGAGGGCGTGAGCCCATTCGTCCGCCAAGGTCTCGGTCGCGGACGAGTCGCCCCCAGTGGTGGCAAGAGCCTGGCGCAGGACCTCGGTCGCGTCGCTCTCGGAAGCAGGTTCGTGGGCGGTGTCGACGTCGGGGTCATAGGCGGTGTCGACGTACAGCCGGTTGGACTCGCGTCCTCTGGTGGCCATCACGTAGAGCGGCTCTCGGGTCGTCGTTGCGATGACGAACGCGTGCGCTGTGTCGACCGTCCGGCCCTGGGCCCGGTGGGCAGTCATCGCGTAACCGAGCTCGACGTGCTGGCTAACGTATGCCGCGGGGAGACGCGCGGTGCCGCTTCCGGAGGCGCGTTTAGCCTCAAGGGAACCGTCGGGGTGGACTGCGGTGACGTGCCACTGATCGCCGTTCTTCACCCATCTGGTCCCGGACCCGAGTGCTCTGGAGTTACGCCGGGTGACGATGACGTCGCCGGGCCCGACGGTGGTCCCGTCCGCCAGGGATAGACCGACGGCGTTCACTTGTCCGGACACGACCCGATCGGCCCGCGCTCGTTGGTTGAGGTCCCGGACGGTTTCGGCGTCGTTGGCGATCATCAGGGACCGCTTCCCCTGGGTCGTGTCCTGGCGCCAGGCTTCGTAGAGCAGGTCCAGCGCGGACTCCCGGTCACCGCCCACGATCCTGCCGTGCACGGCATACACATCTGCCGCCTCCGGCGTCCCGTCACGTAACTGGAGGGACGCCGCACGTTCCCAATCGTGCTGGAAGCGGTGGACACCGGTCAGGGTGGCGGGGTTGTCTCGGTCGCGCGCGACCAGGCGGAAAGCGCCACCAGCGTTGACGGGGGAGAGCTGGGCCCAGTCGCCGACGAGGAGGACCTTCGCCCCGGCGCCGCGTGCCTGTGCGGTGAGAGCGTCGAGGTCGAGGGTGCCTGCCATGGAAGCTTCGTCGATGATGACCAACTGTCGCGGGCGCAGCCCCCAGCGGTCGATCTCGGCCTTGACTTTGCGCGCTCGACCGAGTAGCGCTCGGGTGCGAAGCGACGGTGATGCGCGGTCCAATCGGTGCGCCAACGCGTCGAGTTCTTCCCTGCGCAGTGGTTGTCGGGAGGCTTCGGTGAGCCACTTGGCGGTGTTCTCCGTCGCCACGCCGACCGCGTCTGCAAGGACCTCCGCTGCTGCTGCCGAGGGAGCGAGGCCGACGACTGAGCCGGGCCCGTGCTCGGCCTCCCACGTCGCCCTTACCGCTCGCATCGTGGTGCTCTTGCCGGTCCCTGCGGCGCCGACGAGCACGTCGAGGACCCGTCCTGAGGTCGTCACTGACTGGACCGCCGCTGCCTGCTCGATCGACAGCGGATGCTTCACACCGTCGATGGGAAGCGCGCAGATCCCCTTCGCAACTGCTGGCGCCACGGACGGTCCGTTGGTAGCTCTACCGGCGTCCACCAAGCGCGTCTCGGCGTCCAGTAGTTCTCGAGTTGTGTAGCGGCTCGCGTTGCGAGGGCGAAGCCGTGAGGTCCCATCCGTGCGCCGCAGGGTCTCCGGCACCGGCGTCAGGTCGGGCGGTGTGAGCAGGAGTGATTGGGCGAGCGCGAGGTCGGTGACGCGCTCGACGACGTGCACGCGCTCTGCCGGCAGGGCGAATCGGACTCCGTGGATCTGCCGGATGGCCTCGGCGAACACGTTCGATCGGGTGAACGTCGCACGGGATCCGGAGACCGCTTCGATAGCGAGTCGAGTGATGTCCTGGCACATGCCGTCGGTGAAGTCAGCCGAGGTCAGCGGTGGGAGGTCGTTGTGGCCGGCGAGCGTCGCGACCCAAGCGCTCTGTTCCTTCCCAACGACCGGTGTGGCTCGTTGTCGCCAGCCGGCGACCATCTGGGCCAGCGGTCGCAGGTGCTTGTCGGGCCTTGTCTCGAGCGTGGCCCGCTGACGCATCTGGATCACCTCGCGAGCCGAGGGCTGGCGGCCATGCGCGGTCACGAACTGCTCTACGAGGGCCGTGGTCGTGCCCTCGATCGCGCTGGTGCGCTGCGAGAACTCCTCCTGCAGTCGCTCCGGCACCCCGGTGACCTCCCACTTCGGCACCGGTGAATGGCGGCGCCTCGCTGGTTCCCACCCCCATCCGAGCTGGGCGGTGAGGACGTCGGACAGGACCCCGTTGTAGAGCTCGGACAGGCCCACGGCCTCTTTGAACAGGGCCCGTGAGTCGAGCGTGCGCCACGTGCCGTCCGCGGTCTGGGCGCGGTTCATCACGACGACGTGGGTGTGCAGTTGGGGGTCTCCCGCCCGCGAGTCCCAGTGGTCGAACGCGGCCGCGACGACGCCTCGGATGTCCTCCTGGACGATCCCGCCCGGGCCCGCGCGGGACGCGAACACGTGGCTCTCGGCGTACGCGATGACGAACTCCAGCGCCTGTAGGTGGGCGGCGTGGATGACCTCCCTCGTCGCGGGATCGGCCAACGCCCAGGCCACGCTCACGCTCTTCGGCGCAGAGAACGTCAGGTCGAAACCAGCCACCGGAAGGGCAGGCTTCCTCGTCCGGCCACGCGCATCAATCCACTCCCGCCGAGCAATCGGCGGACGGCCGAGCTGCTCACCGGTGACCGGGTCTTGCAGCATCCCCAGCATCCGCCACAGCTGCTCCTCCGTGACCGTCAAACTGGCCGGGAGCCCGTTACCGTCGGCGAGACCAACCAGTCCTGCACCCAGGAAACGCCCCGGCGGCGTCCCTGACTCGGCGTAGTACCGCGTCAACGCCGACGCCGCGTTGCCGTCCCCGTCCGCCCGCGCCACCGACGACATCAGGTAGCGGTACCCCGCCCCCAAACTCATCCGCCGGATCGACATCGTCACGACCCGTTGACGAGACCGCGGGGGCACCGCCCGTCCACGGAGCGAAGCGATCGTGCCAGAAGTGTGATGGAAGAATGGGCTGGGGTGGACCGGGCGGGTCTGGGTGGGTGTCGAGGAGGCGGAGGGGGGTCGGCCCGTGACCGGGTGAGTCTCGAGTGAGATAGGCCGTCAACGAGGGACGTCTGGAGATGGAGGGCGC
>JAABUN010003468.1_pt1 | contig 24346 bp, 22 predicted proteins | sample 5559311 | NCBI WGS metagenome assembly JAABUN01 (sample SAMN10711877, study PRJNA513370) | rock metagenome | isolation source: Antarctica rocks | place: Antarctica: Victoria Land, Siegfried Peak sud
AATTCCGCCACTGCGGCACTACGCCCCTTATACCACACCCCGCCCCGCCTGAGAAGCCCGCCGCGCTTGACGGCGCGGCGCGGCGGCGGGCATGATGGCAACAGCGGCGGGCGGCGGGCGGTACGTGACGAGACTGCATCTGCTCGCCGCTCGCCGCCCGCCGCTACGACCGAAAGGAGCCACCCGTGAAGATCGGCGTGTTCGATCCGTTGTTCGCCAAGATGCCCACCGAGGAGATGCTGGACTTCATCGCCGCTGCCGGTTGCACCGCCGTGGAGATCAGCACGGGGCGGGCGGCGCACATTGACGTGGACGCCCTGCTCGCAGACGACGCGAAGCTGCGCGACTACCGGGCGATGTTCGCGGCGCGGGGCATCGAAATCTCCGCCCTCTCGTGCCACGGCAACCCCATCCACCCGCAGCGCGACAAGGCGGCGGCGAGCGACGCGCTTTTCCGCAAAACGGTGCGACTGGCGCAGAAGTTGGAATTGCAAACAGTCGTCTGCTTCTCCGGTTGCCCCGGCGACTCCGAAGGCTCGAAGTACCCGAACTGGGTGACGTGTCCGTGGCCGACGGACTTCCTCGAGATCCTCGACTGGCAATGGAACACGGTCGCCATCCCCTACTGGCGCGAGGCGGGGGTGTTCGCGGAGGCGCACGGCGTTCGCGTCGCCTTCGAGATGCACCCCGGCTTCCTCGTCTACAACCCGGAGACGATGCTGCGGATGCGGTCGGCGGTCGGCCCCGTGCTGGGCGCGAACTGCGACCCGTCGCATCTGTTCTGGCAAGGCATAGACCCGTTGCAGGCGGTGCGTGCGCTCGGTGAGGCGGTGTTCTACGTCCACGCGAAGGACACGGCGTTGCAGCCGTACAACATCGCCGTCAATGGGGTGCTGGACACGAAATCGTACCGCGAGTTTGCGGCGCGGTCGTGGGTTTTCCGCTCCGTGGGCTACGGGCATGACCTGCTGTTCTGGCGGCAATTCGTCTCGGCCCTGCGCGAAGTCGGCTTCGATGGCGTGCTGAGCATCGAGCACGAGGACAGCCTCGCCAGCCCGAACGAGGGATTCCTCAAGGCGGTCGGTACGCTGAAGGAGGCGATCTTCACCGAAGAAACCGCCGATGCGTGGTGGACGTAGGGGAGGCGATAGACAGTGGCAGGCGGTTGCGGAATGCGTGCAGTCTCCTGTTGGTTCTCGTTAGTGCGTCGCCGGGGGGCGATGGCACTATCGAGGAGGTTCTGATATGGCAGCAGACGGCGCGAACGACTTCAACCGACGGGTGATTGCGGAGTTCCGGGCAAACGGTGGCAAGGTGGGGCCGCCCTTCGAGGGCGCACCGATGATCCTACTCGCTACCACAGGAGCCAAGAGCGGGCAACAGCGCGTTTCGCCGCTCGTCTATACGCAGGACAGCGACCGCATTGTCATCATCGCCTCGAAGGCGGGCGCACCGACCAACCCGGACTGGTACTACAACCTCGTCGCCAACCCCGAAGTCACGGCGGAAGTCGGTACCGAGACGTTCAAGGCACGAGCGAACGTGTTGGATGAGCCGGAGCGCACGCGGGTCTTCGATCAAGTGTCGGCGCAGATGCCGGGATTCGCGGAGTATCAGCGCAATACCACACGCATCATCCCCGTGGTCGTCCTCGAACGCCTCGACTAGGCAGTCGCGGAATGCATGTCACTCCGCACCTGTTCTCGATGGTGCGTCGCCGGGGGGCGATAGCACTAGCGAGGAGGTTCTGGTATGAGCGTGACCGACCCGACCGACATGAGCGAGATCAACAGGCGCGTGATCGCGGAGTTCCGGGCGAACGGGGGCAAAGTCGGCCCGCCCTTCGAGGGCGCACCGATGATCCTCATCACCACCACGGGGGCCAAGAGCGGGAAGCACCGCACCTCGCCGCTCGTCTACACGATGGACGGCGACCGATACATCATCATCGCCTCGAAGGGTGGCGCACCGACCAGCCCGGACTGGTACCATAACCTCGTCGCCAACCCCGAAACCACGGTGGAAGTCGGCACCGAGACGTTTCAGGCGCGGGCGAGCGTGCCGGACGAACCGGAGCGCACGCGGCTCTACGACCAGCAGGCGGCGGTGATGCCGAACTTCGCGGAGTACCAGCGCAACACCGAACGGCGCATCCCCGTGGTCGTCCTCGAACGGATCGGCTAGAATAGCGTGCTGTTCGCGGCGGTACGTATGTTGCGCTGACCGCGACATGCGTGCCGCCGCTTTGTGAACCGGAGGATGAGTCATGCCCTTGCGCCTCGCCGTTCAGGAAAATCTGCTGCCCGGTCGGTCGCTCGACGAGAAGTGGGAGCAGGCGGCCCGTTGGGGCTACGACGCGCTCGAACTGCGCGGCGACACGCTGCGTACCGAGCGGCGGGCGATTGCGGAGCGCGTGCGCCGGGGCGAGGGCCGCGTCGCGGGGATCGTCGGTGGCTATCGGGGCTGGCCGATCTCCGCCGACGCCGACGAGCGGTTGCAGTGCATGGAGGACATCGTGCGCCTGCTGAACGACGCGGCGGCGGTGGAGGCGGCGGGCGTGATCGTGGTGCCGATCTACGGCTACTCCGACCGCCTGCCCTTCCCGCAGAAACGCGACGCCGTGGCGGACGAGGCGCGGCTGGAAGAATCGCTGCGCGAACTGGCGGGGTATGCGGAAGCGGCGGGCGTGTCGCTCCTTCTGGAGCCGCTGAACCGCTACGAGACGCACCTCATCCACCGCCTCGAACAGGGCGTGGACTGGTGCGAGCGCGTCCGCTCCGAGCGCGTGCAACTGCTCGCCGACCTCTTTCACATGCAGATCGAGGAGCGCGACCCCTTCGCCGCGATCCGTTCGGCGCGGCAATACCTCGGCTACGTCCACCTCGCGGACAACACGCGGGAGGAACCCGGCATCGGCCTCACCGATTTCGGGGCCGCGTTCCGCGAACTGAAAGAGATCGGCTACGACGGCTATTGCGCCCTCGAATGCCGCCTTTCCAGCCGCCCCGATGTGGTGCTGCCGCGCACGGCGACGTATCTGCGCGGTCTGTGGGGGGAGTGAAAGGTATCCCACTCCCATAGGGAAATAGGGGGCGGGGCGACGCACGGCAGGATGTGAGGCTACTCCGACACACGGGAGTAGCCTCGATGTTTGTGTGCCTCTCCCCTCTCCGCCAAGCGGAGAGGGGCCGGGGGTGAGGTCTCTACCGCTTCTTCTTCCTGTTCTTGGCTTTGTTCGGCACGGGGCGCGGCGGGCGTGGGCCGGGGGGGCGCATTCCCGGCGCAGCCATGCCAGGGCCGCCCATGCCGGAGCCGAGGCCCGCCATGTCGCCTATCCCGCCGCCGCCGCCGCTGCCCATCATCTGCTGCATCTGCTGCATCTCCGCCATGCTCGGCATGTTGCCGCCGGGGAGCATCCCGCGCAGACCGCCGCGCTTCTGCGCCCGACCCATCTGCGTCATCATCTTCTGCATCTCGCCGAACTGCTTGAGCAACGCCTGCACCTCAGCCCGCGTCACGCCGCTACCCTTCGCAACCCGCTGCTTGCGCGAGAAGTTGAGCAGGTCGGGGTCGCGCCGCTCCTCTTTCGTCATGCTCTGGATGATCGCCTCGACGCGCTTCAATTGCTTGTCGTCTATCTGATCCTCGATCTCGCGCATCTGCGACCCCATGCCGGGGATCATTTTCAGGATGTCCTTCATCGAGCCGAGCTTCTTCACCTGCTGCATCTGCGCGAGGAAGTCTTCGAGGTTGAATGTGCCGCCGAGCAGTTTCTCCTGCGCGGCGGCGGTCTCCTGCTCGTCGAACTGGCGGCGAGCCTTCTCGATCAGCGAGAGCATGTCGCCCATGCCCAGAATGCGCGAGGCCATGCGGTCGGGGTAGAAGGGGTCGAGCTGATCCACGCGCTCGCCCACGCCGATAAACTTGATCGGCACGCCCGTCACTTCGCGCACCGAGAGGGCGGCACCGCCACGGGCGTCGGCGTCCATCTTCGTGAGGATGAGTCCTGTAAGGCCCACCTGCTCGTTGAACGCCTTCGCCACATCCACGGCCTGTTGGCCGGTCATCGCGTCCACCACGAGCAGCGTTTCGGTGGGCTGGACGAAATCGCGCAGTTGCACGATCTCCTGCATCATCATCTCGTCTATCTGCAAACGGCCCGCCGTGTCTATGATAATCACGTCCACGCCCTTGGCGCGGGCGGCGGCGTAGGCGTTGCGCACGATCTCGATGGGCGGAATCTGCCCGTCCTCATGCACCGGCACGCCGACCTGCGCACCGAGCGTCATCAGTTGCTGGATGGCGGCGGGGCGGTAGATGTCCGCCGCCACGAGCATCGGGTGATAGCCCTCCTCCTTGAGGTGCAGGGCCAGTTTCGCGGCGTGTGTCGTCTTCCCGGCACCCTGCGTGCCGACGAGCATGATCGAGGTCGGCGGCGTGCTCTCGAATTGGAGCGGCACGCGATCCCGACCGAGCAGGTCAATCAGTGCCTCGTTGACGAGGGCAATCACCTGCTGCGCCGGGTTCAACCCCTGCGCCTGCGCGGACTCGCCCACGAGGGCCAACGCCTGCGGACGGAGGCGATCAATGAAGGCCCGCGTCACCTTCAGGTTCACGTCGGATTCGAGCAGTGCCAAGCGCACCTGCCGCATCGCCTCGGTCACGTCCTCCTCGGAAACGCGCCGCTTGCCGCCGAGGTTGGTGAAAATGCCCTGCAATCGGTCGCTGAGTGATTCGAACATGCGTCTATCCTTCCCTGCCCGCGCCTCGCGCACGCTGATCTGCGCGGCGCGTGCAAACCACGTTTCCGTATTGTACCGCGCCCTTTTCGCCCTGTCGCCATTCGAGTAGTCGGGCCGGATGCACCTAACCCCCCTGAGACCCAGAGGGTACCCCGCCTTCCCCACGGGGAAGGGGGTGACGCAGGGCAACATCGAGGCGCAGGGGGGAGATTGCGGTGTCCGTACGTTTCGCTCCCCTCTCCACGGACGTGGAGAGGGGAAGAACCTTTGGCGAGTCGAGCGATGCAGGCAATGTACGGTCATACCACGTCAACCGCGTGCGCCCTATTCGTGTCAGGCGGCAAACGCGCCGATGGCCCGCGCCGCGAGCATCCCGACGGTGACGAGGGCCAACGCCGCCTGCGCCATCGTGAGCAATTTCACGCGGCGCGAGAGCAGCAGCACATCGCCGTTGTCGAACGAGATGTTCACGCGGAAGGCGAGGTGCAGGTAATCCACGTAGCGCGGCGTCCAGCCCGCGTAGCCGGGGAATGTCCCCGCTTGCTGCGGGAAGGCCACGTCCGGGCGGCACCCTCCCCGCGCCCGCGCCTCCGGCCCGCCGCCGTCGAGCGTCCAGTACCAGACGCTGAATACGAGCAGATTCGTCGCCCAGACCGTGGCGGCGTCGAGGAGCAGCAGGGCCGCGCCCGTGTTGCCGCGCCGCCCGACGATGGAGAGGAGCAATTCCAGCACTTGCCCCGTCCCCGCAACGGTCGCCAGCCCGTTCAGGGCGAGGGCGAGGGCGCGAGTGGCCCGCGCCCATCCCAGAAACCAGCAGCCCGTCACCGCCGCGAGCAGCAGCGCGAGGGGCGCGACGAAGGCGTCGCCGGGGCCACCGGCGGTCGCGGCGTCGGCGGGGACGGCCTCCAATTCGATGCCGAATCGTGCGATCAGGGCGGTGAGGGCGAGCAGTTCCGTGGCGAACCAGTACGCCCCCACGACCGCGCCGAGCGCGAGCAACCCCGGCAGCGTGCGTCGCCGCCCCTGCCACCACCCGCCGTGACGCGGCGCGAGCGCGGTCATCGTGTGCTCACCGCGAGAAGCGCGGCGTGCCGGGGGGGACACCGGGCGGCGCGGATGGCGGCGCGGATGGCACCGCGAACGGCGGCGCGGGCGGCGGAACAAAGAGCGGCGCGGCGATACCGGGCGGCGGTGCCGACACGTCGGCGGGGGGCGCGACGATCTCCGGGGTTACGTACGCGGTGCAGAAGCGGCAGCGGTGCGCGGTTTTGGGGATGTCGCTCTCGCATTCGGGGCATGACCGCGTGTCCTCCATTTTTTTGACCGCGAACCCCGGCACGCGCAACTCGCCACCGAGGTGCAGCACGTTCAGCCCGCGTGCGATGGTGACGAGCAGCACGAAAAAGATCAGCCCCAGCAGGTAGAGGTCAATGAACGTGAAGTCGCCGGGGATGCCGCCGAGGATGATCCCCCGCAGCCCCCATGTGCCGAGAACCAGCCCCGCCACCCCGCCGACGATGGTGTCGAACGGGCGCAACAGCACGATGTACGCGACCAGCACCGTCATCAGGAGCAGGATGAAGGCGATGATGACGCGCAGGTGCAGCGGGCGTTCGAGGGTTGTCGCGCCGACGTAGGCGTACTCGACATTCGTCGTGTTGGGCGGGCGCACCGCCGCCGGATCGTGCGACACGAGGGCGGCCATCATCGTGCGCGGGGCGATGTCTCGCAGCAGGAACAGGAACTCGCGGCGCACCTGATCGGCGGGCAGGCGTGTCGCGGTGTTGTCCGGGCGGATGCGCTCCACCGCCACGCCGAGGATGAGCGGGTTCGCGTCGAAGGGGTAGCGGTAGATGTCGCTCCGGTAGGGGAGTTTCAGCGTCTCGGTGGTCGCCACATTGGGCGAGAGCGTGAAGGCGGCGAACTCCGGGTATTCGTCCGGCACGGTCGCGGACGCGAGCGAGTAGAAGATGACGCGCTCCTTGTAGCCGCAGTCGGTGAGGCACTGCTGCACCCCAGTGACGCGCAGGGTCAGCGTCTGCTCGGTGTCGTTCAGGCCCGTGATTTGCGTCTCGAAGTAGCCGATGTTCTCTTGCGATGGGTCGAGGCCATCCCGCAATGCGTCGGAGGCGAACAGCAGGTGGTAATCGTCCAGACTCGCACGCCGCAGCAGCGTGTTCCTCACATCGCTCAGCCCGACGGGTATCGCCAGTGCCGCGATCAGTACGATCACCGCGACGACAACGAACCCTGCACGCTGGCTCCCCTTTGCCAGCCCCTTCCTCACCCCACCCATAACCCCGTGCTCCTCTCCCCGCAGACGCCGAAACTATTTTGTCTCGTGCAGTATTGTACGCGAGCGCGAGTTAGATGCAAGCAGGTACCGTGCGGGATAGCGACAGCGATAAGCGCGGGATGTTCCCGTGCCACACGATGCTTGACACACTCCCGCACGGATGGTAGCGTCCCGTCACAAGTCAACGGCCCGCGACGACGGGGAGGAGTAGGCGGGGCGGCAGCCCGCAGCGAGTGGGGAAGCGTGGGAGCCTCACGGGGGAGACATGCCGCCGTCGAACGCGCCCCGGAGCGGCCCGCCGAAGAAAGCACGCCGTTAGCACGACGGCGGCAAGTAGGCGGAGGTGGGTGGCACCCACGCGAATGAACAGCCGTACGAGTGGTCGAGGCGCGGCGCGGAAACGCGAGCGGATTGCCCCGGCAAGCGAGGGTGGTACCACGGGCGTGTCGCTCGTCCCTCCGGCGTCCGACTGATGGCGCGGAGCGAGACGGAGGCGATGCGCCCGTTTTCTTTGGTAAGTAGCTGCGTGCTGCGTGCTGCGTGCTGCGTAGGGAGCAGGGGAACGAGCGATACATCGCCCCGCTTCACCCGCAGCACGCAGCCCACAGCACGCAGCACGCAGCACTTGGAGGTTCCCATGGAGCGCGTGCCGGTGAAGAAAGTGGTGCTGGCGTACAGCGGCGGGCTGGACACGTCGGTGATTATCCCATGGCTGAAAGAGAACTACGGCAACCCGGAGATCATCGCGTTCTGCGCGAATCTGGGGCAGGAAGAAGAACTGGACGGCCTCGAAGAGAAGGCCATCCGCACGGGAGCCTCGAAGCTCTACATCGAGGACTTGCGCCACGAACTCATCACGGACTACATCTGGCCCACGGTGAAGAGCGGGGCGATCTACGAGCGCAAGTACCTCTTGGGTACGTCGTTTGCCCGCTACCCCGTGGCGAAGCGGCAGGCCGAGATTGCGATGGCGGAAGGGGCCGACGCTGTAGCTCACGGCTGCACGGGCAAGGGCAACGATCAGGTACGCTTCGAGCTGACGTTCAAGCACGTCAACCCGAACCTGCGCGTCATTGTGCCGTGGCGCGAATGGGAGATCAAGGGGCGGGCGGACGCCATCGAGTACGCGGCGGAGCGCAACATCCCCATCAAGGCGACGCTGGAGAAGATTTACAGCCACGACCGCAACCTGTGGCACCTGAGCAGCGAGGGCGGCGAATTGGAAGACCCGTGGAACGAGCCGCCGGAGCACGTCTACGAGATCACGAAGTCCCCCGAAGCGGCCCCGGACAAGCCCACATACATCGAACTCGGCTTCGAGCGGGGCATCCCCGTGTCGCTCGACGGGCAGGCGATGGACCCGGTCTCGCTCGTCTACAAGCTGAACGAGATCGGCGGCGAGAACGCCATCGGGCGCATGGAGATGGTGGAGAACCGCCTCGTGGGCATGAAATCACGCGGCGTGTACGAGACCCCCGGCGGCACGATCATCACCACGGCGTACCGCGAACTGGAAACGCTCGTGCTCGACCGCGACACGCTGCACTACAAGGACACGCTCGCGGGGCGGTTCGCGGAACTCGTGTACAACGGGCAGTGGTTCACGCCGCTGCGCGAGGCGTTGAGCGCGTTCTTCGACAGCACGGCGCGGAACATGACCGGCACCGTGCGCATGAAGCTCTACAAGGGCAACCTCATCGGGGCGGGGACGAAATCGCCGTACACCCTGTTCAACACCGAGTTCGCCACGTTCGAGAAGGACGAGGTGTACAATCAGGCCGACGCGGCGGGCTTCATCAACCTGTTCGGGTTGCCGATCACCGTGGCGGCCCTTGCCCGCCGCGAGCGCGGGGAGCAGGTCGAGGGCGGCACCGCCGACCCCCTCATCCCCTAGCCGGAGCAGGGGCAACATGCGTGGCGGGGTAGGCTTTGGCCTGCCCCTTCATCTATACACAAGGAGTGCCGTTGGACATTGCACACTTCGAGCGTTCCCTCGTCAGCGGTCGCGGCGACATCGTGCTGTATCTGCAAACGTACGACACTGCGCTCTACCGCGACGCCCTTCTCCACGCTTGCCTGCACAACGTCGCCTTTGACCCCCAGTCTAACGGCAGACGCTATGAATACCTGTTCGACCTCATCCAACTCACGGGTGAACCGCAGTTTTTCCGCGAGCACATCCTCGCCGCACTCCCGACCGCTGATATTGAGGATTACTCGCGTCAGCAGTTGTATGGCCTTGCGGGCCGGTTCGCTGCACAAGGCGATAACGAAGCACGCCGCCTCATGTACGATACGTGGGCCGCGACGCTTGAAACCGCCGAAGGTACGCCGGGTGACGGTGAAATTATCGAACTCGATGGGGTGCAAGGATTCCTGTTTGTGGCGGACGAACTCGGCGCACTTGTGCTGCGTGACAACAGCACCGACGAGATTGACGAAATGCCGCTGTTTCACTTGGGGGAGGCGGTGTCAGAGGATGATATGCCCGCCACCCTCGAACAAGCCACTGCCGACAATGCGAACATCGCCGCCTATGTCGCCGCAGTCCGCCAACAAGAGGCCGAGGAGAAACGCGAACGGCGCGAGTTCAATGAGAGCCAGTGGGATAAACAACGGTCGTTCGCAGAACTCGAAGCGATGCTTGCGAAGAATAGCGGTAAGATCAGATTTTCAACGGCCCATGCATGGGCGCGAAACGCGACGAACGAGGATTTTCAGCAGGCAGCAGAAGCCTTTCTCAGGGAGAAAGACCCGCAACGTCAAGAGAGCCTCATGCGGTTATTCGAACACCGCGATTTCCCCCTTGATCCCGCACAACTCGTCGCACTCGCCCACGACGAGGATTACGACACCGCATACGCGGCGATGAAAGTGCTAAAGCGCATCGAGCATCCTGCCGTTCGCGCCCTCGCTCTCGGATTGCTGGACGTACCAAATCGTCAGTTTCTGGCTGTGGAACTCCTCGTCAGGAATCACGAGAACGGCGACGAGAGGCATATTGAGCGTGTTGCCTTGTCGTCGTTCGAGAACGATCAGTGGCACCATCGGTTTGGGATGGGGGCAAGGAGCGTGTTTTGCGCATATCCAAAGCGAGAAAACATTCCTGCACTCATTGCGTTCTACGAACGGGAAGCATGCGGCTACTGCCGGGGTTGGGATGTGGACGCGCTGATGAAGCTGGATGCGGTGCCGGAGTGGATGATCGCGGAGTGTCTGCACGACGGCGACCCGGACATGCGCGAAAACATGCGGGAGTATGTCGCAGGGCGAGCAAATGCTTGATACTACTCCGAGTTGTCGGTAAGTCGCATCAGGCGCGGACGCAGGAAGGCCACGAACGGTGCGGGGTCGCGGCGGGAGAGCCACGCATCGGTAGCGGCGAGGTAGCCCGTGCCTGCGTCCGGTCGCTCGTAAGTGAGCGGGAGCAGCCCGAAGCGGCGGGGGAAGTAGTTCACGCATACCCGCGCCGTGCGTCCGTTGCCGTTGCGAAAGGGGTGGATGCGCACGAATTCGCTGTGTGTGTACGCGGCAACGGTTGTCAGCGCGTCCGCGAAGTTGTCGGGCGTAGCGGTGGTAGCGAGTGTGTCTAATTGTGCGGTGAGTTCCGCCACGCGCCGGAACAGCGCGGCGCACTTCCCCGGCACCCGTTCGTACGGTACGCCTCGGTGCGGGTCGAAGGTGACGTTTTGCGGAATGTAGCGGGGTGGCTCACCGCGTAGTCGCCCCGCGAAGTCGGGAAACACGCCGCCGAAAGCCATGCGGTGTAGGCTTTCAACCACAGCGAGTGTGAGGGGACGCAGTGCGGCATTCTCTTGTAGCCACACATCTACCCGTAGCAATCCCCGCGTTGTAAGCGCGGCGGACGCGGGCAGTTTCTCTAGGGCGTCGTCCCAATCGCCGTGGAATGGTGGCTGCACGCGCATCACTCCCGGTTAATCAATGTGAGGCAATGGTTCGCGCAATACCTCATCGAGCAATCGCTCCGCCACCTCGTAGGATATATGCACTCCCTCGATGGCTTGTGACGTAATGACCGATTGCAGCATTGCCTCGCGCTCGCCGGGGGCGAGAGGGGTAGGGTATTTCACCGTGCCGTTCGTGTCGCGTGTCGCGGTAGTTGCATCAGTGTCGGTGGGCGGGGCAATCGTTTCCATGTGGGGTCTCCTTCTTGTGGCGATCACCGTCATTGTACCGTGTTCGGTTATCGGTGCGGAGTCGGAGCATCGTGCCAGCCGAAGGCCGTCGCCTCCCACGAGAGTACATCGCCCTCCACATGGTCGCGCACGCCGAGCTGTTCGAGCATGTACATCGCCTGCGCCCGGTGGTGCATCGAGTGCGTGATGAGGTGCGCGATTGTGCCGCCGTAGGTTTTCGTGGTCGGCGGGTCGTCGAGCGGGTCGGTGTACACGTCGTCCCACCGCCCTTCGCGCCCGATCTTCCGGGCGACAGCGGCGAACTCCTGCCCCGCCGCGCCGAGGCGGGCGAGCAGTTCGTCAATCGTCGGTTGCTCACCGAGGCGGGGCTGCACGGGCCGCTCGTGCAGCAGGTCCGTCCACACCTCCATATTTTTGATGATATGCAGGAAGCACTCGCGTAGCGAGCGGTTGTCCACATCGGAGCGGCGGTCGAGGTGCGCGTCGTCCAGTTGCGCCGCCGCGTGCAGCAGTTGGCGCGTCGTCCATACGTCGTGCGCGAGCAGGCGGTCGAGTACATCCATCGCGGTTCTCCTTTGCGTAATGCGATCACCACGATTGTTCATCACCCGTTATTACCACGTCAACAATCGGCGCAAGGGCGGTATGCTACACTCCCGCCCGTGGGTGCGCTGTACAAACGGGAGAACACACGCGATGACCGATACACCGCCGACCACGCCGCCCGAAGTCCCCTCGCAGGGCTGGTTTACCACATGGGAGGTGGCACCGGGCGTGATCTGTATCGCGGAGAACGCGCACATCGAGCGGGTGCGCAGCTACCTCGTGCGCGGCAGCGAGCGGTGGCTGCTGTGGGACACGGGGCAGGGCATCGCGGATATTCGCGCCGAGGTGGAGCGGTTCGTGCCGGTCGCGGCGGACACCCTGCGCGTCGTGATGAGCCACAGCCATGTGGATCACGTCGGTGGCGTCGCCGCGTTCGCGGACGCGGGCTGCGAGATTTGCGCCCATCCCGCCGAGGCGGAGGTGATCGCGGCGGGCATCGCGCACGACGACGCGGCCTACTGGCTGCAAGAGAAGTTCCTGCTCGGCCCGCTACCCCCCGGCTTCGATGCGGACACTTTCGCCATCCGGGGCGCGGCGGTGTCGCACTTCCTGCAACACGGTGAGATCGTTGACCTCGGCGACCGGCAGTTCGCCGTGATCCACACACCGGGCCACTCCCCCGGCGGCATCGCCCTCTGGGACGCCGGGAACCGTGTGCTGCTCTCCGGCGACACGGTCTACGCGGGGCCGCTCTACGCCTACTCCGACGATGACGCCGACCCCCCCGCCTATCGCACGAGTACCCGCGCCCTCGCCGCCCTCGCGCCGCACGTCGAGACGCTGCTGCCCTCGCACAATGCCACCCCGCAAGGGCCGGAACTGCTCGTGCGCGTCGCGGACGCCTTCGACGCCGTGGCCAACCATGCCGCGATTGACGCCTACATCGCCCGCGACGACGAGGCGGGCGAGGACTACCCGTACGACCTCTACGACTACGCCACCTTCCAACTGCGCGTGCCGCCGGGGTGGGGGCGGACGTGAACGCGACCTCACCCCCCATGACCCTCGCCCTTCCCCGACTGCGGCACATCGCCACCACGCCGATTGCCCTTGCTGCCGCCGCGCTCGTCGCAGGCGTCGTTGCGGGGGTGGCGACGGTCGCGGTCGGGCCGGTGCCGCCGCTAGTGGCGGTTGTCGGTATCGCGGCGGTGCTGGCGATTCTGCGCGATGCGCGGGCGGGTTTGCTCGCGGCGGTCGCGGTGATCTGCCTGCTGCCGTATGCCACGATCCCCGTGCGCGTCGGCCTCACGCTCACGCTGTTGGAGGCGATCACGCTGCTCGCATGGGGCGTGCTCGCCCTGCGCATGGCGTATGACCGCACGGAAACGGTGGTGCCGACGCCGCTCTATGCCCCGCTCGGCCTGTTCGTGGCGGCAACGGCGGTGGCCTTCTTCGCGGGGGCGGGGCGCGGTACCACGGTCACGGTCGCGCACGACTATTTCAAACTGCTGCTCGCCGTGAGTACCGTCGCGCTGGTCGTGCAACTGCTGCGGTCGGCGCGGGAAGTCGGGCTGCTCGCGTCCGCGCTTGTGATGGGCGGTGGCGTGGCGGGCGTGATCGCCCTCGCCCTGCAACGGCTGCCCGTGGGGACAACGGTGAACCTGCTGGCGCGGCTCCGCGTGGTCGGCTACCCCACCGACCGCCTCGTGCGCTACATCGAGGACAACCCCGAACTTGCCCGCCGCGCCACCGGCACGGGCGTGGACCCGAACTCCTTCGCCGGTTTCCTGATGCTCGCCCTCGTGCTGGCGACGGGGCAAGCGGCGGCGCGGCGACCGCTCGTGCCGCGCCCCGTGGCCCTCGTGAGCATCCCGCCCGTGGCCCTCGCGCTGCTGCTCACGCAGTCGCGGGCGGCGGTGTTGGGGGCGGCGGCGGGCGTGCTCGTGCTCGCGGCGGTGCGCTACCGGCGGCTGTTGCCCGTGTTGGCACTTGGGGCGGCGGGGGTGTTGCTGTCGGGGCGCGGGGGCGGTTTCGCGGGGCGGCTCGCGGAGGGTTTCCGGGGCGAGGACGCCGCGACGCGCCTCCGTTTCCGCGAGTTCGGCAACGCCCTCGCCCTGATCCGCGAGTACCCTGTGTTCGGCGTCGGCTTCGGGGACGCCCCGCGCATAGACCTGCAAACCGGCGTGTCGAGCGTCTACCTCACGGTGGCGTCGCGCACGGGGCTAGTCGGCGCGGCCCTGTTCGTGGCACTCCTCGGCGTCTTGCTGTGGCGGCTGCTCGGCGCGGCGATTCGCGCACGAACGGCGAACGGAGAGCGCGGCGCGGCGGCGGAGTTGCTGCTCGCGGTGGCGGCGGCACTCGCGGCGGCGTGCGTCACCGCCACCCTCGACCACTACTTCTTCAACCTCGGCTTCCCGCACATGGTGGCCCTGTTCTGGCTCCTCGCGGGGATGGGCGAAGTCTTGCGCCGCGAGATCGAAACGAGAACGAACCACGAAGACACGAAGGCACAAAGAGAGCAAACCATGTAGAGGGCGTACGCAGTTGACGTGGTGTGATCGTACGCTGCCTCCATCTCCCGACTCGCAGAGGTTCTTCGGCGCGGCAACGACGTTCGCGGCCAACTGCGTACGTCCTCACGTAGTTCCTTTGCTTCACGCATCGCATCCCGTGTTTCCTCCGTACCCTCGTGGTGTATCCCCGGCTTCCGGTTTGCGCCCGTGCGAACCGTCTGGTAGCGTGAAAAGGCGGCGGCGGGGCGCGGCAGGGCGGCGGCAGGGCGACGGGAGAGGAGCGCGGCGTGGCGCGGATGCCGGGGGGACTGGCGAACTACATCGCGCATGTGCGCCACTTCAGCCGCGAGATGCGGCTGTACATCCTCTTCACCCTGATCAGTTTCCTCAACATCGGCTTCTTTCAGGTGCTCTACAACCTCTACCTCGACCGTCTAGGGCTGCGCGAGGACTATATTGGCACCTTCACCGCACTGCAAACCGCAGCACTCGCGGGGGCGGCCCTCACCGCCGGACCGCTCATCAACCGCTTCGGGGCACGGCGCATGGTCTTCTGGGGCTTCATCTTCCTCAGCGTCGTCGGGGCGGCACAGGCGATCACCGAACAGCCGACCGCCCTGCTGGCACTCGCGGCGTTGCAGGGGATCGGCACGTCGTACTTCATCAACCCGACGAACCTGCTCATCCTCGACTACACCGAGGCGCACGACCGCCAGCACGCGACCTCCATCGTCTACGCCGTGCAAGCGGCGGCGAGCACCGTGGGCAACCTCGGCGGTGGCCTGCTGCCCCGCGCCGCCATCGCCCTCGTGCCGTCGCTCGGTGCCGGGTCGGTGGAGACGTACCGCGTCACGCTGCTGATCGGCGTGGCGGTGGCATCCCTCGCCCTCATCCCGCTCGTGCGCATCAGCCCCGACGCGGGCGAACGGCGCGGCGAGATCGCCGGGGTGCGGGCGCAGCAGGAACCCGCGCAGCGTCGCGCCCGCACCCAGACGCGCTGGGACTTCGGTATCTTTCTCCTGACGGGCGGGTTGCTCGCGGTGGCGACCGCGTCGGTGGTGCCGTTCTACAATGTCTACCTGACGCGCTTGGGGGCGGGAACCGAGACGGTGGGCTATATCTACGCGGGGGCGTCGCTGTTCGCCGCCTTCGTCAGCCTGTTCGGCCCGGTGCTGGCGTCGCGGCTCGGTCAGCTGCGGGCGAGCATGGTGCTGCGCCTGCTGCCCTTCCCGCTGTTCGCCGCGATGATCTTCTCCCCGTCGCTGGCACTGGCGATTCCCGCGCACGCCATCCGCAACACGAGCGTGAACGCCTCGTGGCCCATAGACGCCACGTTCATCGCGGAGTTGCTGCCGCCTCGCCAGCGGGCATACATCTTCAGTATGCGCTCGGTGACGTGGAACGCGGTGTGGGCCGGGACGAGCGTGGTCGCGGGGCAGATCATCAGTGCCACCGGCAGTTACCGCATCAACTTCGCCGTGTATGTCGTCTTCCTCGTGGTGAACGTGTTCATCTTTCAGGTCTACTACGGTCGTCGCCTCGCCGAACGCGCCCGCCTCGCCGCCGCCCCGTGAGTACCGAGTACTGAGTACTGAGTGCCGGCTGCGAACATACCGCCGCGATATTTCTATGCGGTCATGTACCCAGTACCTCAGTACCTCAGTACCTCAGTACCCGGTACCCCCCGCGAGAGGCGCGACGATCATCACGATGCGGAAGAAGCGGCAGTGGATGCGGGTGGCGTCGTAGCGGTCGGGGTCGAACGTCGCGGGGAGGGCATAGTCCTGATTACCCCGGTTGGCCCGCAGCCCCCCGATGTCGAGCACGGAGCCGTCCGCCGCCGACGTAAACTGCACGCGCAGGTCGGGGCCGAAGTCCACGCGGAAATCTTCCAGCCGCAGCAGATGCGTGCCGTCCGCGAGGCGATAGAGCAGGGCAGTGCCGTTGCCCGTCTCGCCCGCGTTGAAGAACTGCCCGCTCCGCAGCAACACGGGCGCGTCGGGCAACGGCACCGCCTGCGCATTGACCGCGTGCGGCGTGATAGCGAACGAGAGCGTGACGGCAACGAGCGCGACAGCGACGAGGGCGGTGCGGCGAATCGTGCGGGTCATCGGTGAACCTCCTTGTGTCTCAACGGGGCGCGGGTGGGGAACCGGGTACGGCCCGGGCTCCTCTCGCAGTACACCGCATGGAACGGACACGGCGCGAACGGAAAGATGACGAAACGATGACGCTGACCGCGAATGCATGGGCGGCGCGACACAGTACGGCACGGAAGGTACGCTTGTGGGGTTATAGTGTGCGCAGGGTGAACGATGCGGCACGCGGGAGGCACGGAGGCACGGATGCGCGGGTTTCTGACTTTTGTCACGATGATCGTGTTGCTGATTGCGGGGGGGCTTGGCGCGGCCTACTACTTCCTCACGCAGCCTGCCGATACCCCCATCGCCGCGACGCCGATCCCCACGAGCGCGGCGGCGGTGAGCAGTTTCGACAACAAGGTCGGCACGCTCGTCGCCGCCCCGCGCATGATGGCGACGACTATCGAACTGACCGACGCGGAATTGACGAGCAAGATGTCGCAACTGATCGCGGCGGAGCAGGCCCGCTACGGGGCGGATGTGCAGAATGTGCAGGTGTCGTCGCGGGACGGGCGGGTGTTCGTCGGCGGCAATGTCAAGACGAACGACATCCCGTTGCGCGTCAACCTCGTGATCGTCACGGTGCCGGAGGCGCGGGACGGGCGGCTCCACCTGCGCGTGGAGCGCGTGGAGGCGGGCCGCTTTCCCGTGCCGGACAATCTCCGGGCGCAGATCGTGGGGCTGATCGAGAACGACGACGCCATCAACAGTGGCCTGCCGATCACCGCCGAGCGCGTGGAGGCGCAAACGGGGCGGCTGCTCCTCTCCGGTCGCCCGAAGTAGGCGGGGTGCGGGAGACCGCGAAAGTATGCGACAATGCCCGCGTCGAGACGTGGCCCGTAGAGACGGCACCGCGCCACCGCGCCACCGCGAAAGGGACGTTCCCTATGCCCGCACCCGCACATCCCGCGCTCCCCGAACGCCGCTACCCGCGTCGCGCCGTTCTCGCGGCGGCGGTGCCGTTGCTGCTCGCCGCGTGCGCCCCGAACGCCTCCCCGACCCCGGCACTCGCCACCGCCACCGCGAGCGGTTCCGCCGTCGCCGGACGCTTCGCCCTCGCCACGCTCATCGCCGCGACGCCCGAACCGATGCCGCCGACCGCCGTACCCGCGCCGACCGCGCCGCGTCCCGCGTCTACGACAACAATTGCCGCCGTGACCGCCACGCCGCGCCCCGTCGGCACGGCGGCAATTGTCACCGTGCCGGTGCCGGTGCGCGGCACGAACGCCCCCGCCCCCTCCGCCGGCCCCGCCGGGATGCTGGCGACCTATACCGAACCGGCGGGCGGCATTCGCTTTCAGTACCCCGCGAACTGGCGAGCGACCTTGCCCACCACCGACACCGACCGCGATTTGACGCTGGAAAGCCCGAACGGGCTGATCTTTTCGCTCATCGTCATCGAGGGGCCGACGGGTACCCCGCTCCCCACGGTGGACGAGGTTGCGCAAGAAATCCGCGACTCGCAGACGAACAGCAGGCAGTTCGCCTACACCGTGGGGATGCTACAAGACGCGACGGTGGCGGGGGAGCGCGGCAAATCCTACGAGTACACCTTTGTGGAGCAGGCGAATCGCACGATGATGCCCCGGCGCGGCATGTACTGGCTCATCTCGCGTGACGCCCGTGTGTACGTCTTCCAGGCGAGCAATGTCGAGGCCGGTCGCCCCGACGTGGAGGCTATCCTCAACTCCGTGATGTTCATGGCCCCGCGTCCCGCCGCCCTCGCCACCGCAGCCCGCACCGTCCTGCCCGCCACGCGCACGGGGGGATCGCCCGCGCCCGCCGCTTTGCCCACCCGCGCCGCCGTTGTCGGCACCGCCTCCGCCGTCACCCGATAGCGGCATTTCGCCGACGTAGAGGTGTCGGTGCATGACGTGGAGGCCGACGCGACCGAGCGTGGGGTGTGCGAACGCTTCGGGAACGGTGCCGATGATGCGGAATCCGAGTGCCTGCCAGAGCCGCACGGCGACGTGATTCGATTCCACCACGGCGTTGAACTGCATCGCGGCGTACCCCTGCGCCCGCGCCCACGCGACCGTGTATTCGCCGAGCACCCGCCCGACTCCCCGGCCCCGTGCATCGTCGGCGACCATGAAGCTCGCCGTGGCGACGTGCGAGCCGCGACCGGGGCGGTTCGCGCCCATTTTTGCCGTTCCGAGTATCCGTGGGCCGTCGCAGGCCACGACGGTGTGACCGGGAGAGGCTTCCACCCACACGCTTTGGGCCTGCTCGGACGACCATGCGGGGTCGTAGGTGTACGTCTCACCGGCAGCGACGATATCCCGGAAGATTGGCCACACGAACGACCAGTCGGCATCTCCGTAGGCGCGAATCTGTATCGCGGTCCCGTCCCTCGCTGTTGCGTTCATCGTCATCTCCGAGCGTTACACCAATCGTGGGTGAAGGTGGCGTAGGGGCGGTTCGTGAACCGCCCTCCCCCGGCGGGTGCCGATCTTCCCCGTCACATCGAGGCGCGGGTGCCGATCTTCCCCGAAGCGTCGAGGCGCGGCAAGCGGGCGGTTCACGAACCGCCCCTACCACCCACACCGCCGCCACCCTCACCCACGTTTGGTAGTAAACCAAATACTCCTTATCGCCACCAGCCGCCCTGATTCATCAGTTCGTTGCCTAGGAGGCCCACGGTCACGGGCAGGGGGTTGTTCGCGTATTCCGGGTGGTATTCGAGCCGACCGCGCTCGAAGTACTGCACCGTGAACGACTTGCTACCGTCCGCGTTCTTCTCCACCATCGGTTCGCTGATCGGGAAACCGAAGGCCGATAGCCCGCCGCTCACCCGCCAGTAGCGCAGGAACGGGCCGGAGAGGGTGTGCCTCGTCTCCGGGAAGTACTCCCCCATGAAGAGCACAGGGCCGGGGGTGGGCGGCGGGCCTTCGGTGGGTTCGGGGGTGTCGGTGGGCATGGGCGTTTTGGTGGGCGTGGGTACGTTGGTGAGCGCGGGCGTCGCTTTCGGGTCCCGCGTCGCGCTTGGTTTCGGGGTGGCGGTCGGCGGCTTGGGGGTCGCGGTGGGCCTCGGTGTGGGCGTCGGGGCGGGCGTCGCCGTGGGGTTGAGCGACGCCGCACCGGGCGGCACGGGAATCGGCGCGTCGAGGTCGTAGACCGGGCGCGAGGCGACGGTGGCGAAGGTGCGCCCCTTTGTCGTCACCACGCCGATCAGCCCCAACTCCACCTCGTTCGGCTTACCGGCGTTTTCCTTGCGGAACTCGAACCGCGCCCGCTCGAAGATTTGCACCACCACGCCCGCCGTCACGAACACGCTCGTGCGCGGCATCCCGAAGCGGTCGCGCCCGCCGTTCGTCTCCCAGTAGCGGCGGAACGGTCCCGCGATCCAGTGGCCCGTTTCGGGGAAATAGCGGGCGTCGTCGGCGGTAGGGCTGTTCGGGTTCTCGCGGGCGGTAGGTAAGGCGGCGGGGCGGGCGAGGGCCACGTACGCCCGCATCGCCTCCTTGCGCGGCCACGGCGCACCGGGTGCGTCGCCGTCGCGCTTGAATCCCACGAGGCCGTAGCGGGCGACTTTCTCGTCTTCGGTCGTCACGAAGTCCTCGTATTTGAACCAGAAGACGCGCTCCGCGATCTCGCGCATCCCCTTCAGGTCGGTGAAGACCCGTGTGAGGAAGTTCGCCTGCGTCAGTTCGTCCTCGGCGAGCGGGATCACGCCGCTCTTTGGCACCTCCGGCGTGCGGGCCTGATCGCCGATCTCGGTGAGCCAGATTTTCTTGTATCCCTCGCCCGCCGCCGCCATCACGCCGTGCAACTCGCGTACATGGGGCGCGATCTGCTCGGCGGCAAGTTCGTACGGGTGGTCGGCGACCACGTCCCACGGTGCGCCGCCCTTCCCCGCGACATACCCCGCTGCCCGCGTGTACTCCGAGCCGTACAACTGGCGCAGATAGCCGACATCGTGGTTGTTCGGGTAGGCTCCCGCCGTGTTGATGAGGCCACCGAGCAGCACCGGCACGTCGCCCTTGATGCGCTTGAGGCGCGGGTAGGTGAGGGCCATCACGGCGGCGGTGCGGTCGGCGAGCACGGTCTGTTGCGCCCCCTTCGTGGCGTGGAAGAGGTGCGTGTTCGAGTTCGGCTCGTTGAGGATTTCCCACGCCGCCACGTATCCCGCATAGTGGCCCGCGATCTGACCGGCGCGGTCGGCGAAGCCCCGGATGTACGGGTTCGAGCCGTCGCCCCGGTCGGGCGCGTCGTTGATACGGTTGAGCATGTAGATCGGGTTCGTGTCGCGCACGATGCCGAACGACAGCACGCCGAGCACGTTGATGTCGTAGCGCGGCGCGAGATCGGTGAGGAACCAGTCGTACTTCTCGAACCTGAACGCCCCCGGCCCGTAGAGGTCGCCGTACTCCGCGAAGAACTCGATGCGCACCCACTTCGCGCCGCTCTGCGCCATCTCCTTCACCATATTCTCCAGCAGAGCCTTGTTCACGTCGTCCTTGAACCCTTTCGGGTCGGTGTTCCACTCGTAGTACGGGTCGTGACCGACGATGCCGAAGAAGCCGTCGCGGTCGGGGTACGGGTCGGCGGTCACGGTGGTCGCCGACGTTTGCGCCCCGACGGGACACAGGGGCAGGAGCAGCAGCACCAGCAACACCGCGAAACGTACCCGGCGCATCCCCTCGCCCCGCAGCCATCCACCGTGCATCTCCCGCATCCTCCCCCGCACAACGCACCCTGCCCGGTCTTGTCTCCCCGGCCTGCAGGTGCCACACTCTCCGTGATCGGACGGCGAACGCATCGTCCGCCGATACTATAACGTACGAACACCGCGAACGGCGTCTGCATTACATAACGCGATGCCGCGTGTGCGTGTTGCAGGGGAATTCCGCAGCGATGGCTGGGCGGATTGCGGATTGTTATGGAGTGTGTGGAGCGAAGCCGAAATGCACCTTAACCCCCACCTGCCCAGAGGGCACCCGCCTTCCCCACAGGGAAAGGGGTGACTCGCCGCAACATTGGGGCATACGGGGTAGACACAAACCTGCCGTGCGTCACCCCCTTCCCTATGGGGAAGGGGGCCGGGGGTTAGGTGCATTTCGAGCGGTAGACACAGAGAGGGCGCATGGAGACACAAACGAGAGAAACCGGGACGAACGGCGAGCGGCTTGCCCTGCGGCGGCAGGTGACGCGGCTCGACGCGCTGCACCGTATCCACCGGGCGGCGAGCACGCTCGACCTCGCCGCGATGCTCGACGGCGTGGTCGCCACGCTCACCGGGGTGATGGAGAGCGACGCCTGCGCCATCTACCTGCACGACGAGGAGCGCGGCCTGCTCGTGCTGAGCGCGGCAGTGGGGCTGCCGCCGGAGGCGGTGCGGCACGTTCGGCTGCGCATGGGCGAGGGGATCACGGGGGCGGCGGCGCGGTCGCACGCGCTGATCGCCACGACCGACGCCCCGAACCACCCCGCGTACGCCGCCGTGCCGCTGCTGCGCGAGGTGGACGCGGCAATGCGCACGCAGATTTCGGTGCCGATGCGCGTCGTGGCGGTGGGCAAGCTCGTCGGCGTGCTCAATGTCTGGTACCGCGACGGGCGCGACCTCGCGGCGAGCGACCGCGACTTTCTGGCGATGGTGGCGGACGATCTCGCCATCTCGGTGGACCATGCGCGGCTTTATCGGGAAACGGGCGTTGCCCTGAAGCGGAAGGTGGAGGAGTTGCAGACGCTCCAGCGCGTCACCGCCACCGTGACGAGCACGCTCGACCTCACGCGGGTGCTGGAAACCATCGCCGAGCAGGCGGCGGTGCTTGGCGACGCCGACACGGTGAGCATCTACGAACTGGGGCCGGACGGCGAGGGATTGCACCTGCTCGCCGGCTACGAAGCGACCGGCACGGGCGGTGCGGCGGTGGGCGAGGCGGCGAGGCGCGAGGCGGTGCGCCGCGCCATGCACGGGGCGAGGAGCGACGCGCCCACGCCCGCGTTGCCGGAGTTCGACCCCGAAGGCAGCGTGTTCTGCATCCCGTTGCGCACCGCGCACGGCACCATCGGCGGCATCTGCCTACACTTCCACGACGGCACCGGCCCCTCGGCGGAACAGGTCAGCCTCTTGCGCAGTTTCTCCGACACCGCCGCCATCGCCATCGAGCAGGCGCGGCTCTACGACGACGTGCGCCGCGCCCTGACGAGTACCTCCGCGCTCTTGCAGGAGATGCACCACCGCGTGCGTAACAACCTGCAAACCGTGGCGGCCCTGCTCTCGATGCACGTCCGACGGGCGGGCGACGAGCCGTGGGCGATGCCCTTGCGGGAGGCCGTGAACCGCATCCGCTCCATCGCCGCCGTGCATGACCTGCTGACGCGGGAGGACATCGGCGTCACCACCGTGAACGAGGTGGCGAAGCTCGTCACCGACGAGGCGAGCACCACGCTCGTGCCGCCGGGGGCGACGTACCGCTTCTCGGTGGAGGGCGTCGCGGCGGTGGTGTCGAGCCGCGAGGCCACGGTGCTGGCGATCCTCATCAACGAACTCGTGGCGAACGCCGTGCTGCACGGGCTGGAAGGCCGCACGCACGGCACGGTGCGCGTTGGCATCGAGAAGCGCGACGGTGCAGTCACGGTGCGCGTGGAGGACGACGGGGCGGGCTTCCCTCCCGGCTTCGACTCGCTGCGCGACGGCGGTCTGGGCTTGCAGATCACGCAGAACCTCGTGAACATCGACCTGAGAGGCACGGTCGTATTGGAGCGCAGCCCGCTCGGCGGCGGTGCCGTGGTCATCACCTTCGCGCCGCGCCTCGTACCCGCCGAACCCTTCGGCGTGATGTAGCGTTGCCATGCTGCGCCGAGCGACGTATACTGTGTACGAGGCGTATATGATGCGATGCGAAGGGTGGTACGAGGTGGTGCCGAACAAGCCGATAGAATTGCGACAGGCGAACGGGCGGTACGTCATCACGCTACCGACCGAAACCGTCGAGGCGTTGGGGATGAAGCAGGGCGATCTGCTGTTTGTGGACGTGCGCCCCGCTGTGGTCAGTGTCGGCCTTGCTCCTGACCTTGCGGCGTACCTCGATGCCTTTCTCGCGGAAAACGGAACGCTTTACCGCGAACTGGGCGACGAGTAGATGCCGCGCTTTCTCGCCGCGCTCGACGTGATCGGTATCTACGATGCGCTCTGCCTCCGCGAGGAACGACCGATCACGCCCTGTGTCAACCCCGGTGGCCTCGATGCCGCCCTCGTTCGCGCCCGGAATGCGGTGCTTTACGGGGGCGGCGATCTCGCGGACGCGGCGGTAATGGTCGCTATCGGCGTAGCGATGGCACATCCCTTCGCGGACGGCAACAAGCGCACGGCGACCGCCGCGATGTATGTGTTCCTGCGTACCAACGGGCGCACATTCCTGTTCAATAACGCGGAGCAACAGGAACTCGCCCATCTCCTCGTTGCATACGTTGCAGAGACGGACGAACGTGAAGCCGCGCACGACCTGTTCGCGGCGTTCGTGCGCAATCGTGTCAGCGAAACATAGAGCGATTGCGGCGGACATCTACGCGAGGGTTCGGGTTGCCGAGACGGCGGCGTGTGTCGCGCCTCATACCCGCCGAACCCTTCGGCGCGGTGTGCTGCGTGCCTTCCCTCGTTCCCTATCGGGAGGCCGCTCCTGCCTTGCCCACGTCGGCGGGGATCATGCGGTGCGGGTCGTTTCCCTCCCAATTCGGAGGGATGAGGAACGCGGTCACGCCTAAGTAGGTCGTCAGCGAGATTTGGACGGAATCGGCGGGCTTTCGCCTGCGGGTTTTTCCCGATGCGGCGGGCTTTCACCTGCCGCTATCCCGTCCAGAATCAGTTGCGGACCTACTTAGAGGGTGTTATGAACTCTTGGGAGGGGTAGACTTGGTGCATGAACAAAGCACGCAAACCCTACCCGACCGATGTCAGCGATGCCGAATGGCACTTCGTTGTCCCCTACCTGACCTTGATGCGCCT
>JAABUN010003469.1_pt1 | contig 24342 bp, 25 predicted proteins | sample 5559311 | NCBI WGS metagenome assembly JAABUN01 (sample SAMN10711877, study PRJNA513370) | rock metagenome | isolation source: Antarctica rocks | place: Antarctica: Victoria Land, Siegfried Peak sud
CTGAGCGGTCGCGAGCCCTCGCTGGTGCCCGGTCAGGTCGCCTCGAAGCTGCTGAAGCTGCAGCCCGAGGGCGACGACGAGATGTCGCGAATCTCGATGCGGATGCACTGGGCTCACGGTATGACGATGGGCGCCGTCCGCGGTTTGATCGGCCAGAGCGGCCTCGAGGGTGGCACTGCGGCGGCGACGCATTTCGCGCTGATGTGGGGCGGCGACGTCATGCTGTACAAGACCCTCGGAGTTGCACCCTGGCCCTGGGAGTGGAGCCTTCAGGAGCTCACGCCGGACGTCCTCCACAAGGGCATCTACACGGTGGTCACGAGCGCCGCCTACGAGCGTTTGACCTGATCCTCGGCGGCTCAGGCGCCTTGGCAGACGCTGCGCATGAGCCCGCCCTCCATCACGTACTCCGCTCCGGTGACGTAGCGGGCGGACGGTAAACGGACGGTGATGCCCTCAGCCGCCGTCGCGGCGTAGCTCCGCGAGGCGGTCGGCGTTGCCGCGGTAGGCGGCGCTCCACCCGCGCTCCGTGGCGTCGAGAACATCCCACCGCGAGCGCGCGGCGCCCGGCGGCATGTGCGAGAGGGCGGCTTCGGCGGCGAGCGCCCACGCCTGCTCGAAGGGGAAGCCCGCCCGCCGAGCCGCGATCCTTGAGAGCAGCTCCTCGCCGCCGGTCAGGGCTAGCGAAACAAGCGCTTCACTGGCGATGTCGAGGTCGCCTTCTTTCAGAACCGCGTTGCGCGCGTCCACCAACCAGCGCATCCTTGGATCTCGGCGCATTCCGTCCTGAAGCGGCGCGTACCAGGCGTCGAAGCCCTCCTGCTTGCTCAGCTCCTTCTGCATGACGAGGGTGACGCTCCTCCCCGCGACGATGGCTGCGTTGAGTGCCATCGTGAAGTCGTCGGCGTCGGCGTAACCGGTCATGGCCTCGTGCCAGTGAGCGTGCATCTGACGAAGCCGGTTGTGAGTCTTGGGTATGGGACAGGATTTCTCCGCGCGCACCCCTACAGGATGGCGCGCGCGAGGGACTCTTGCCTGACTGAGCCAGCCTCAGATCGTGTGCCTGCACTCGACCCGCGCACCGTCACTCCGGGAGACGAAGCGGGCCACCTATTCGACTACCGGCGACGTAAATCCAGGGTCCTCCCCGGTTCCAGTCGCGCGGCGGTCGGGATCGTGGGCGCTGCAATCTGGCGGTAGGAAAGGGCGGGACCGGCAACGGCACCGACTGTGCCGGGTCTCCGTCGAAGTCGGCCCGTCTCAGACCGCCTCCAGCTGAGGGTCCTAACTCTCGCGAACGGCCGAACGCCGCCGACGAGCACCAATTCGCGTCCACGCGTTGCCGCCGTCGGCACCCGACGATGGCGCATACTGCATTCGTGAGCGTGGAGCCGGGTGTCCTTGCCGTCGAAGCCCGGCAGTTGCGTAAGACCTATGGGCGAGTCACGGCGGTCGCGGACGTCGACCTTGTGGTGGGCAGCGGGGACGTCTACGGGGAGCATCGATCACCGGGTACAGGCTTTTGGGGCGAGGTCCTGGTTGAGGAACACCTCGTTGACTTTCCGGGCGACAGCGAGCTCGGTCTCGAGCTGACGGATCTTGCGCTTGGCCACCATCAGCTCAATCGCCTGGTCGGTGCTGATCCCCTCGATCTCACCTCTGTCGATCTTGTCCTGCTTGGTTCAGTTGTAGACCGTCGCTTCACTAACGGCGAACGTCACGGCGAGCTGCTTGACACGCGTCCCGGACCGAGCGAGCTCGATCACCTGACGACGCATCTCCGGCGGGTACCTGCGGGGCATCTGAATCTCCGTATCTACCGGACGACTCTAGAAACCCGACTCCATCACTCCCGGGTAGATCACACCCGGTCTCGCACCGACTTCGCCGGTGATCGCGGCTCGGAAATGAGCATGTGGACCGAGGCGAAATCTGAGCGATGCTTTACGGCGTGAAACAAACCGAACAAATACGTCGCGACCTCCGCATCTGGGAGATGCGTCGACAAGGGTTGAGCTACCGGACGATCGCTCAGAGCTACGGCCTGCGTGAAGACACCGTCGGGCGGATCGTGCGTAAGCAACGCGAGGAGCGACGCAACGATGCCGAGCATCTCGACGCTTGGGACAACTTTCAGGAGTCCATGATGAAGCTCGAGGCGACGGCCGGGCAGCTGGCCTTGGAGGCCGTAACAAGTAGTTCCCCGCGTGCCCGGGTCGCTGCGATCAGCGCCCGCATGCAAGTTGTCGCCAAACAGATCAACCTCCTCTCGGACGCCGGCCTGCTTCCCAGGGGCATCCGCAGCGTCGGCGAGCTGGCGATCCGTCGGTTAGGGCAAGACCTGTACCAACTCGCAGACGAGCACGGCCTTCCCGACGAAGTGGCAGACGCCGTCGTGCATTGCGTGGCGTCGTGGGTCCAGCGTGAAGTCCGCCCTGAAAAGAGGCCAAAATGACCCGACCCGGCCTGATTCCCGGCCGAAAAGCCTGGTTTCGCCCCCTAGGTCGCGGTATCGGTACCCGGGTGTCCGCGCGCCGGCGGCGGTGAGGACCGCCCTTCACGATCGCGTTTCGATCGCACCGCGGCAGGCTTGACAGCAGAAGCGGCTGCACACTCCCAGCAAGCCCTCCACCGGAGTCGTGGTCTCGAAAACCGTTGTGCGTCTTCGACGTACCCAGGGTTCGAATCCCTGCCCCTCCGCTGAAGGACTGGCATGAAGACAGGGAGCACGCAGCAGGGAGATCTTGCCGTCGCGCGGGTGGGGTGCTCGGTGATGCGGCGCCGCCATCGAGACGCGCGCGCTGAAGCGGACCTTCAAGGGGGACGTCGAGGCCGTGCGGGGGGTCGACCTGAGCGTGGCCCGGGGCGAGGTGTTCGGGTTCCTCGGACCCAACGGCGCCGGGAAGACCACCACGGTGCGGATGCTCTGCACGCTGCTGCCGCCCAGCGACGGGACGGCCGAGGTCGTCGGCATCGACGTCGTGGCCGACCCGGCCTCCGTGCGCCGGCGGATCGGCGTCGCCCTGCAGGAGATCGGGCTCGACCCCGTGCAGTCCGGCCGCGAGCTGCTGGAGCTCCAGTGCGGCCTGTACGGCATCCCGACGGCGCGGGCACGCACGCGGACCGAGGAGCTGCTCGAGCTCGTCGGGCTCAGCGACGCAGCCGACCGCCGCACGAAGACCTACTCGGGCGGGATGAAGCGGCGGCTCGACCTGGCCAGCGCGCTGGTGCACTCGCCGGAGGTGCTGTTCCTGGACGAGCCGACGACGGGGCTGGACCCCTCGTCGCGGCGGACGATCTGGGAGGAGGTGCGGCGCATCAACGCCGCGGGGACGACCGTCTTCCTCACCACGCAGTACCTCGAGGAGGCCGACGAGCTCTGCGGCCGGCTCGCGATCATCGACGCCGGCACGATCGTCGCCGAGGGAACGCCCGCGCAGCTCAAGGCCGAGATGGGGCACGACGTCGTCACGCTCGCGCTCACCGACACCGAAGCCGACGCCGGGGCGACCGAGCGCGCCGTCCAGGGGTTGCGCGGTCTCGAGCGCGTCGTGCCCGAGCCGGGGGGTCTCGCGCTCTACGTCGACGACGGCGCCGGCTCGATCGCCGAGATCGTCCGCCTGCTCGAGGCCGGCGGCATCCGGATCGGCGCGATCAACCTCTCACGACCGTCGCTCGACGACGTCTTCCTGCAGGCAACCGGACGGCGGCTCGAAGGCGCCGGGGAGGAGCAGGCGGCATGAACGAGCTCTTGTTGCTGGCGCGCCGATCGGTGCGCGAGATCACGCGGTACCCGGAGGCCACGATCCCGGCGCTCTTCATCCCGCTGTTCTTCCTCGCGGTCAACGTCGGCCAGGTCTCCAAGACGTTCCCCTCGTCCACACCGTTCCTCGAAGGCCAGGGCTACGTCGCGTTCCAGCTGCCGGTCTCGCTGATGTTCGCGGTCGCGACGGCAAGCTCGGGCCTCGCGCTCGTGACCGAGATCGACCTCGGCTACTTCGACAAGCTGCTGGCCGCGCCGATCAGGCGGTCGTCGATCATCTTCGGCCGCCTCGCGGCCGACCTCGTCCGCGGGGTCCTCGGCTCGACCGTGGTCCTGCTGGCGGGCATCGCGCTCGGCGCCCACATGGAGAGCGGGGTCCTGGGGGCCGTCGTCCTGGTCCTGCTCGCGGCGCTGTTCGGCGTCGGGTACGCGGGCTTCGGCATCCTGGTCGCGCTGCGCACGCGCAACGTCCAGGCGACCAACACGAGCTTCCTGCTGTTCTTCCCCCTGCTCTTCCTGACGCCGAACTTCGTCCCGTTCGACCGGCTGTCTCCGCTCATGGAGACCCTTGCCCGGCTCAACCCCGTGAGCTACGTGATCGACGGCCTGCGGTCGCTGGTGATCGAGGGCTGGAACTGGGACAAGCTCGGCTACTGCGCGCTGGTGATCGTCGGGCTGACCGCGCTGCTGACGACGCTCTCGCTGCGGGCGATCAAGAACTACGATCGCTGAGACGCCGACCGCTCAGCGCGTGAGCACCCGCGCCGCCGCGGCGCGCCGCACCCTGGTCACGCGCACCACCGCGGTGGCGGACCGCAAGCCGGTGCGGCTGGCGTGCACGCGGACCGCTCGGGCGCGCCCCGAGGGGCGGACGCCGATGACGACCTCGCCGTCGGCGTTGGTGCGCAGGCGGCGACCGGCGACGGCCAGGCGGGCCGAGCGGGCCGGCGCGCCGCCTCGCGTCACCCGGATCCTCAACGTCGTGCGGCGTCCGCTGCGGATGGTCCGGGGGCGCACGCGCAGCACGAGCTGCCGCGGGAGCGTCACGGGGCGACCGCCCTCAACCGGGAGCCGGGCGAAGGCGATGTCCGAGGGCCCGACGACCCCGGGGGCGCCCGCGACCGGGTACGCCGCGCCGAAGCCCCTCGGCAGGGCCACGAAGCCCTGATAGTCCCCGAGGAAGTGGCCCGCGACGCCGGTGGAGCTCGTCTCGCTGGCGCCCAGCGCATCGAACGGCCCCGCGACCTTGCGCTCGCTCCACGTGCGCCCGGCGTCGCGCGAGACGTCGAGCCAGACGTTCGTCGTCAGCTGCTTGTCGCCCGGGCGATCCTCCCGCGTGTCGTCGAAGAGCACGCCGATGGAGCCGTCGCGCCCGACCGCGACGGAGGGGAGGAACGCCTGGCCGCGGGGCAGCGCGACCTCCTTCGGCGCTGACCAGTGCGCGCCGCCGTCGTCGGACGTCGCCGTGAAGATCGTCGACGCCGTCTTGGAGGCGATCTCGTTCCACACGATCCGCGCCTGGCCGGTCGGGCCGACCGCCGTCGAGACGATCGGCAGCGAGCGGATCTGAGACCCGGAGTCGGGGTCCTTGGGCTGTGTGCTGAGCGTCTGCGCGATCTTCACCGGTGCCGACCACGTCTGCCCGTCGTCGCGCGAGCGCATCGCCATGATGTCGAAGGGCACCGGCTCCGACCTCACCTGGGAGGTCGCGTCGATGACGACGAACGTGTCGAGCAGCGTGCCGTCGGGGAGCACGTTGAGCAGGATCGGATCCGGCAGCTTGGCCGCGCCCGGCACGTAGATCGTGCGCGGAGCCGACCACGTGCGGCCGCCGTCGGAGGTGCTCGCGAACTGCTGGGTCCCGTTCTCGCCGAAGGAGCCCAGACGCCGGACCCACGTGACGTAGGCGCGGCCGGGCTTGGCCGGGTCGGCGGTGAGGGCCTCGCGGTCGGGGCGGCGGCGCAGCTGGGGCGCGGGGCCGGCGCGCGTTCCGGGACCGGACAAAAATCGTGCTAATACATCGACAATTAGCACGATAACGTGGCCCAGTAGCACGATGCGGAGCTTCGTCGACATCGACCGAACGTTCGCGAACCAGCCGCGCGAGCTGGGTGCGGTGCTCGCGCGGGTCGATACTGGACGCGGGCAGGAACAGCTCTTCCTCGACCAACGGCCAGGGCTCTTGGAGCGGTTGTCGGAGAACGCGCGCATCGCATCGATCACCGCATCGAACGCGATCGAGGGTGTGATTCTCAGTGATGAACGCGCAGAACGCGTCGCTGAGGGCGCGCGGTTTCGGAACCGCAGCGAGCAGGAGTTCGCCGGCTACCGCGACGCCGTCGACGGGCTGATGCGCGCGGGCGCCGGCGAGGTTCTGACAGTCCCGTTCGTCCTGCACCTGCATCGGCAGATCTTCGCGTACTCCGGTGGTCGCGCAGGACATCTGAAGACGGACGGCAACCTGATCGTCTCCTACGAGAGCGGCGAGCGAGAGGTCGTGTTCACCCCGCCGCCCCCTGCGGAAACCGAGTTCCTATTGACCGAGCTGCTTGCTCGCTACAACGAACTGAAGGCCGAGGGTCGCACACACCCGCTGGTGCTCCTCGGCGCGTTGATCGTCGACTTCCTCGCGATCCACCCGGTTGCCGACGGCAACGGCCGCCTCGCTCGTCTGATCACCACCCACGAGCTGCTCTCTCAGGGCTACGGCGTCGCGAGGTACGTCAGCATCGAGCAGCGCATCTTCGAGTCCAAGCACACGTACTACGAGAGGCTCTTCCTGTCGCAGCGCGGGTGGCACGAGGGGGCGAACGACATCTGGCCCTGGACGACGTACCTCGCCCAGGTTGTCGCCGGCGCCTACGAGGACTTCCAGCAGCGAGTTGCCGCCGCGAACGAGCCGGCCGAAAGCAAGCAGGAGCGCGTGCGCACGTACATCCTCGAGCAGGCACCTGCGGTATTCCGGCGGCGCGAGATCGAACGCGCGCTACCCGAGGTCAGTCCGGCGACGATCCGGCTCGTCATCAACGCGCTGCGCGACAACGAGGAGATCGTCTCCGAGGGGGCGGGTCCGAGCGCCCGGTGGCGGCGGTCGAACGCTCCGGCGGGCTGACAGGTTCGCGCCCACACGGTGTGCCAGAGTTCCCGTCGTGCCGGAGCGCGCGTCACCGTGGGAGATCGCCGGGGCCTGGCTACACGTCTGGACCCCGCCCCGGGGCGTCCAGGTGCCCGACCCGCCGCTGCGCCACATCGCGTTGATCGCCGCGGCGACGCTCATCGCGTTCGGAGGAGCCATCGCTCTGATCGCCCCGGCCATCAACCGCGGCAAGGAGCGCACCGCGCGCCGCGATGCGCGCGAGGAGGCGGCGCGCTTCCGCGCGGAGACGGCACGCCTGCGCCGCGACCAACGGCTGCTGCGCGGCACGGCCAGCCTGCGCGGCGCGAAGGACCTCGCGGCCCGCGAAGCGCTGCTGAGCAAAGCGGTCGCGGTTGCGGTCGCCGACGAGGCCCGTCGCCGTCACGCCAGCGGGGAGCTCGGGAGCCCCGTCATCGCCCGGGCTGCGAGCTGCCGCCGCCGCGACAGCTCCACGGCGCGGCGCCTGCGCCTGGAGTGCCTGGCGCCTACCAGCTACGTCGATCGGGGCGACGGGAAGGGAGCCGTCGGCTCGATCGGCTACCCGTTCCTGGCCGGAGGCTCGCTGGTCACTGGCCGCTACGCGTACTGCAAGTCCAACCCCGAGCCGGGGGAGAAGTTCGCGCAGTCCGACAACCGCAAGCTGCCCGAGCTGCCGGCGGCCTGCGCCCACTGACGCATCAGTAGGTTGCCCGTCCGTGCTCGCCGCCTTCTCCGCCCGCCAGCGCATCGCGGTGGCCGCCATCGCCCTCACGTCGGTGGCCAGCGGCGTCATGCACTACGCCGGGGTCCCGGGAACGGTCGTCTTCCCGGTCGTGACCGCCGCGCTGGCCGGGCTCGCCTGGCTGGTCTCCGTGGGCACCGACGCCCTCGGCGAGCACACGGGCCCGGGCCTGACCGGGGTGCTGCAGTCGACGCTCGGCAACCTGCCGGAGCTCTTCGTCGTCCTCTTCGCGCTGAAGGCCGGCGAGGTCGTCATCGCGCAGACGTCGGTGATCGGGAGCCTGTTCGCCAACGCGCTGCTGGTGCTCGGCGCCGTGCTGGTCACGGGCGCGCTGTCGAGCCCCGACGGAGTGATGCGCTTCCAGCGCCGGCTGCCCAACGACACCGCCACGCTGCTGCTGCTGGCCGTCTTCATCATCGTGTTGCTGGGTCTGTCGGTGTCCTCGAACGACAACGCGTCCAAGCACGTGCAGGCGATCTCCGCGGGCGGCGCGGTCGTGCTGCTCGGCGTCTACGCGGTCTGGCTCACGTCCTACCTGCGCGCCGACTCCCGCGAGGATGCGGCGGTGCTGGAGGAGCAACCGCACGGCCACGCCCCCGGGTTGTCGCTGCGCGGCGCGCTCATCCTCCTGGCCGTCGCGGGGGTCGGTGCAGCCTTCATCTCGGATTGGTTCGTGGCCGCGCTGACGCCGGCCATCAAGGCGTTGCACCTGTCGCCGGCGTTCGGCGGTCTGGTCATCGTCGCGATCGCCGGCAACGCCGTCGAGAACTTCGCCGGGATCACGCTGGCGCGCAAGGGCAAGATGGACGACGCCGTGTCGGTGGTCAAGAACTCCGTCGCACAGATCGCGGTGTTCCTGTTCCCGCTGCTGGTCCTCATCTCGCTGCTGTTCGACTCGCACCTGACGTTCCTGCTGGACCCGGTGTACATCGGCGCGCTGCTGGTCACCGCGCTGGCGGTGTGGCAGGTGACCGGCGACGGTGAGGCGACCGTCCCGGAGGGCGCGGCGCTCATCGGCATCTACCTGATGCTCGCGTTCCTGACGTTCTTCGAGTAGCCGCCGCCGTCAGCCGGCGACGGTCAACACGCCGAGGCCGGCGATCGACGCAGCCACGAGCGCCAGCGCCGCGCCGGTCAGCAGCCGCCCGCCCCGGCGGCTGGCGTACTCGCCCATCACGGCGGGGTCGCCGGCGACGCCGTTGGTTCGCGTCGGCGCGCGCTGTGCCCGCCCCGGGGTCCGCTAGCCTCGCCGGGTGGACGAGCGCCCCAGCACCGAGGAGCTGCGTCTGCAGCAGATCCAGCGCGAGCGGGCCGAGCGTGAGGAGGCCGACGACGCCGACCTGCCGGAGGAGGAGCGCTCCCACGACCGGCGCGCCGACAAGGCCGCCTACCTGCGCGAGAAGCTCGCCGAGCAGCAGGACGCCGACGACGCCGTCGCGCCGGAGGGGCCGGCCACGTGAGCGCGGCCTCGGTCCCCGACGAGGAGGCCCTCACCCGCTTCGCCGACCTCGTCGTAGGCTTCGGCGCCAACGTCCAGCACGATCAGATCGTCGCGATCGGCTCGGAGATCGGCAAGGAGCGCGTGACGCGCGCGCTGGCCGCCAGCGCCTACCGGCACGGGGCCCGCTTCGTCGACGTCGCCTACTTCGATCAGCACCTCAAGCGCGCCCGCGCGCTCGAAGCCCGCGAGGACACGCTGGACTTCGTCCCCTCCTGGTACGGCGAGCGCGTGCTGGAGATCGGCCGCCAGCGCTGTGCGCGGATCGGGCTCACCGGCCCGGCCGCCCCCGGCCTGATGGACGACGTCGACCCCGTGCGGGCGGGGCGCGACCAGCTTCCGTTCCTGCCCGAGTCCGGCGTCGTGGTCAACGAGGGCACGACGAACTGGACCGCGGTGCCGTGCCCCACGCTCCCGTGGGCCCGCCTGGTCTTCCCGGACCGCACCGACGAGGAGGCCGAGGCTGCGCTGTGGGGGGCGATCCTGCACGTCTGCCGCCTCGACGAGGAGGACCCGATCGCCGCGTGGCGTCAGCGCGCCGGCACGCTGATCGCCGCGGCGCAGCGCCTGACGCAGCAGCGGTTCTCCGCGCTGCGCTTCCGCGGCCCGGGCACCGACCTCGAGGTCGGGCTGCTGCCGACGTCGTCCTGGCTGGCCGCGCGCTTCACGACCGTCGGCGGCATCGAGCACATGCCCAATCTGCCGTCGGAGGAGATCTTCTCCGCCCCCGACCCCCAGCGCGTCGAGGGGGTCGTGCGCGCGACCAAGCCGCTCGTCCTGGGCGGCTGCATCATCCGCGGCCTCGAGGTCGAGTTCCGCGCCGGGCGCGTCGAACGCATCGACGCGGACGAGGGGGCGGAGGTCCTGCGCGCCTACGTCGCCCGCGACGAGGGGGCCGCGCGGCTCGGCGAGGTCGCGCTGGTGGACGGCGACGGCCGCATCGGCGCGCTGGACACCACGTTCTTCGACACGCTGCTCGACGAGAACGCTGCGAGCCACATCGCGCTGGGCCAGGCCTACGCGATCACCGCCGGGGAGGAGGACCACCCGCGCCTCAACACGAGCGCGATCCACATCGACTTCATGATCGGCAGCGCGGACGTGGCCGTTGCGGGCGTCGGAGCGGAAGGATCCGAGGTTCCCGTCCTCACCGGCGGAGCCTGGCAGCTCTAACATCACCCGCTGTTCCAGGAGAGGTGCCGGAGCGGCTGAACGGGCACGACTGGAAATCGTGTGACGGCGGTAACGTCGTCCGAGGGTTCGAATCCCTCTCTCTCCGCTGGTGGTCGCGCCCCGTGCGGTCAGCCCTCCTCGTCCAGCGCGTGGCTGGCCGGCGAGGCGTCCTGGAAGCGATCCTCGAAGCCGTAGTCCTCGTTCCCCTCGGCCGGCGGGTCCTGCGGGATCGCGATGATCACGTGTTGGCGGGAGACCGCGATGAACGGGTGGCGGGTGCCGGGGCCGTCCTGGTCGACGAGCTCGACCACGCAGTCGGTCAGCGAGATGAAGTCGCGCTCCTGCGCGTTGAGGACGTCGGAGATGCGGCTGCGGTAGCCATCGCGCGCGAGCGTGAGCATCCCGGAGATGCGGTGGCGGGCCGTTTCGATCAGGACGCGTTCATGGCGGTGTTGCATGGGGTGGGGAAGGCTCCTCGGGGGTTGTCGGCCGGCGGGCCGGCGGGAGGGAGGATGGTGCCACGCCAGGCCAGCCGGCGCCTGTTGTGAGGACGGATGGGCACACTGCAGGGCATGCGGCGAATCCCCGGGCGCATCTTCGACTTCTACTGGGGGCAGGGGATCGCCGACGACGTGCCGGCGCTGACCTACTACCTGGTCCTGTCGCTTGCGCCCTTCGCACTCGGCCTGGCCGCCATCGAGGCGCTGCTGCTCTCCGACATCGTGTCCGCGCTGGAGGTCGTCGATCAGATCAACCGCTACCTGCCCGACGCGGTGCACTCCGACATCCGCAAGCTGGTGCTGGGCACGCGCGACAACTCGCCGCTGCTGCTGCTGACCGCGGTCGTCTCGATGCTGTGGACGACGTCCGGCGCCATCGGCGTGATCGAGCGCTGCGAATCGCGGATCCTGGACTGCCCGCGCCACAGCGTCGTCACGGGTCGGGCGCGCAACATCATCCTCGGTGCGGGCGTCGCGATCATGGTCGCGGTGGCCAGCGCCAGCGCCCCGGTCCTCGGCGACGCCGCGGACCTGATCGACCTCAAGGGCCTGTTGCCCGGAGGGCTGCTGACGCTCGCCAACGCGATCGGCTCCGTGCTGGTCTTCACGATGATCTTCCGCTACGCGCCGCGCTCGAAGCTTCGCTGGCGGTCGGCTGGGCTCGGGGCCCTGCCCGCGGGGATCGCCATCCAGGTCCTGCCGGCCCTGGTCGGCGCGTACGTGGGGGCCGCCGCCGGATTTGCCGCCGTGCGCGTCTTCCTCCTGCTTGCCGTGGTCCTCTTCGGCCTCTACGCGATGGCCTTGGTGATGCTCATCGGCGCCGGGCTGGCGGTCCGCAGTGAGCTGCGCGCGCGCTCCGGCGTGCCTGTCGCCACGCCGGAGCTCCCCGGCCGGCCTGAGAGCTTCGGCGGGGGCGGACAGCGGCAAGGCCGTCTGGCCAAGCTGCCGGCGGCGACCGGCGCCGGTTCCGAAGCCGTCGATCTCGAGGACGTCGCGGCCAGCGCCCCCGGCGCCTGAGGGCGTGTACCGGACGGGCTTGGCGCGCAGTGGAGGGGGCCGGCGAGCCCTAAGAACCTTTTTCACAATGAAGAGGGTGGCTGGAGGTGGGGGCATCGTGGATGCCAGCGCCGCGAGGCGGCCGCCTCCAGCCACCCTCTTTATAAAAGGGGTTCTAAGGCCTATCCGCGCTTCGCGGCGGCCTCGCGACGTCGCCCGGTCCCTACAACGCACGCGCGACGTGTCGCGCGCTTGGCGCGGGCACTGCCACCGGCTCTCGTGCCGCGGGCGCATCGAGCCCCGTTCGCCCGCGAGACGGACTGCCTTGCGGTGCGCTGCTGCGCTGGGCGCTCGACTGCGGGGACCGGTTCAGCCCTCTTGCATGCCGGCGACGGGGTGGTGTAGGTCGGTGACATCAGCTTGCCCGGGCGACCGGCGTGCTGCTGGCCCACGAGGTGCCCGATCTCATGGGTGAGGACCGTGCAGACCTTGGCGAAGTCGAAATCGGCGATTGGGTTGAGCGCGATGGAGCAGTCGTAGTTCGCGCCCGGGTTCCCCCAGACGTCGGTGGGGTTCATCCAGGTCACGCTCGCGTTGGCGTCGTCTTCGATCGCTTTCCAGGTGATGGTCACCTGACCGCCGCAGGGAACTGCGTTCCAGTGCTCGGCGGCGAGCCGGCGGGCGGACTGCATCAGGGCACCGTCCACCGGGAACCTCTCAGCCGCTGGCCGCGCCGCGGTCGTCGCATCGGATGCAGGGCTCGTCGACCGGGCCGTCTGGACGGCGGCGCCGTCGGACGTCCCGAAGGACATCGCGAGCAGCGAAACGGCGACCGCCAGGGCGGACAGGACTGCGGCGCGGTGGGGGAGTCGCGACACAGCCCCTCAGTCGACGCCCGCTCGAGCCCCCTTGACGGGGTGCCCAGGCCTCTGGACAAACGGTTGAGGTTGCTTTCCGCCAGGGCGGGAGGCCCACTGATGTCGCTCCACATGGCGGCGTGAGCCCCGTCTAGGCCCCCAGTTGGGACACGGAGGCATGCGGCGCATCCGCTGGCAGGCGTCATGCTGGGCACGATGATCGAATCGCGCAACCCCCAGCCCGAGGCCGCCGTCGCCGCTCACTACGACGAACTCGACGCGGCCTACCGCGAGCTGTGGGGTGAGCACGTCCACCACGGGTTGTGGCGAACGGGGCGCGAGAACGTGTGCGAGGCAACCGCCGCGCTCACGCGGCTGGTAGCCGATCACGCCGCGATCGAACCGGGCGCTGACGTCTGCGATGTGGGTTGCGGCTACGGGGGTACCGCCCGGCTCCTCGCCCGGGAGCGCTCAGCCCGGGTGATCGGGTTTACCCTGTCGCCGGCCCAGGCGGCGTGGGCGGCAGAGCAGGGCGGTGGTCCGCGTTACACCGTGGGCTCGTGGCTCGACAACGACCTGGAGTCCGAGAGCGCCGACGCGGTGATCGCGATCGAGAGCATCGCCCACATGGCCGAGAAGGGGCGGGCGATGGCCGAGGCGGCGCGCGTGCTGCGGCCGGGCGGGCGCCTAGCTGTCGTCGACTGGCTGGCCGCGCCGGCGCCGGGTCCGCTCGCGACGCGGCTCCTGCTCGAGCCGATCTGCCGCGAGGGCCGGCTGCCGAGCCTCGGCTCTGCGCCCGAGTACGCAGCCCTGATGCGAGCGGCCGGCCTCGAGGTGGATCGGGTGCACGACCTCTCCCGCCATGCCTGGCCGACCTGGCCCATCGTCGCGGGACGGGCGCTGCGCCGCCTGGCCACCGACCCCACCTTTCGCCGCTGGGCGCTGGACCCGGCCAACGGCCAGCGTGACTTCGTCATCCTCATCGGCAGGCTGCTAGCCGGGTTCGCCACCCGCAGCTTCCGCCTTGGCTTGATCTCCGCGCGCAAGCCCGCGGCCGGCGCCTCCTAGCGCAGCTCGACCGCGCGGGGCAGGGTGAAGGTCGGGAACAGCTTCGGGTTGCGCAGCGTCTTGCGCACGCGTGTACCGAGCCGGTAGACCGCGGCCTGCAGGCGGGGCGGCGCCGCGACGGTCACGCGGAAGCTGCCCGTGCGCGTCGGCTTGAAGCGCTTGACCACCTCGGTCTTCTTGCAGGAGACGCGGCGAACCAGCGTGATCGTCTGCACGGGGCTGCCCAGCGGGCGCGTGACCCGGCCAATGATCGTGACCCGGCCGTTGCTCGTTCGCGCGGAGCTGACGAACATCCGCCGTTCGAGCTTGAGGTCCAGCGACTTCTCGCTCCCGATCCTTGCGATGTAGCGTGCCTGGTTGGTCGAGCGGATCGCCCGCGGGGGCAGCGGCGCGCTGGTGGCGAAGGACCCGTCCTTGCGCACCACCGCGGTCGCGACCTGGCGGCCGGTCGCCGAGAACACGATGCCGACCCGGCGCCCGACGAAGCGCTTGTCGGCAGCGCCGAGGAGCCGAACACGGCTGCCGCTGCGCAGCACGTCGGTGAGGACGAGGCGGCGCGTCGTGCACTGCAGAGAGAGCTCGGTCGCGGTGACGGGGGCGACCTTCGTGACGGGCGCGGGCGCGGCCGCCGGCGCGCACTCGAGGTTCGCGCCGGTGACCGAAGCCTCACCGACGACCAGGTCGGCGAGGTTCTGGCCGGCGATGGAGACCTCGACGCGCAGCGCCTGCTGGGTGAGCTTGCTGCCGCTGCGCACCTGGGAGGAAGGCGTGACCTTCACGCGGGCGGCGGTGGCCGGGATCGTGAGGGTCGGTAGGCCATCGAGCACCTGCTTGATGGCTGCAGCCACCGCTGGGGTTCTGACGCTGACCCCGGCTACATCGAAGGTGACCAGCGACAGGTCGGCGCTGGACGGATCGATGTTGGCGGTGTCGACCAGCGTCAGGCTCTGGTCGAGCGCCTTGTCGGTGGGGAGGGTCTGACCCAGGACGCTGAGCCCCGCGACCTGCGAGCTCCCGGTGAGCTGCGTTGCGCCGTTGACGCACTTGGCCTCGGCGAACGCGGCGCCGGTCTGCAGGCGCAGGAGATCCGTCGGCAGCTTGCCGTCGGGCAGCAGGGCCTTCAGCGCGGCGTTGACGTCGGCCTTCGCGATGACGATAAGTCCCGTGGGGTCGCGGATCTCGATCGGCGCCACCGTCGGAAAGGACCCGGTCGGCAGCGTGATCGGCAGTGCTGGCAGCGCGACGCTCAGATCGGCGAGGCCGCCCGCAGCCCCCGCGCGCTGGCCGGGGCCCGTGGGCGTGCCCACCGACGTCTCCGCAAACGCCAGGCGAGCCGAGAGCGGCAACGGCAGGGCCGCCGTGCTCAGGCCCGCAGTGACGGGCTTGCACGTCGGCTGGTTGCGGTTGGCCGTCACCGGCTCGATCGGCGGTGCGGTCAGGACCGTCCCGCGCAAGGCGCTGGCGTCGCAGTTCAGCTCGGCGGCCGAGGCGGTGCCCGGCAAGCCGGCGGAGGCGAGGAGCGCACCGGCGGCCAAGAGCAGGCCGGTGCGACGGGCGGCCGGGGCAAGGATCATGGCCGAATCGTACCCGGACCGCCGCGCGGGCGCGCCGGCTGCCCGGGGGACGGATGTGTGGCGCTTGGCGGCGGAGACGCCCTACTGAACCACCTCTGCCTGCTCGGCGAGTGGCGGCGACCCGAGGTCGTCCGCCCGCGCGAACTCAGAAGCGGCTGACTCGGTGTGCTGGGGGATGTGCGGACCGTCGCCCGCGGGGTCCAGCACGTCGGCTTCGAACCACTCGTAGCGGCCCTCGAGCACCTTCTGCGCGGCGGCGTACTGCGTCGTGTCGTCATTGGCCCAGATCTCGTGGAACAGGGCGTCTGCGCGCCGCGTCGCCTGCTTCGCAAACAGGTCGGCCAGCTCGAAGGCCTCCTCCTTGCGGGCGGGGTCCTGCTCGGCGATCGTCGACGCGTAGACGCACGCGCAGGTGATCGCGTAGACCTCGGCACCGATGTCGACGATCCGCCCCAGGGCGTGGCCGCGCTGCTCGAGGCTGGCCTGGTAGCGACCCATGAGGTAGAAGGTCGAGCGGGCCAGCTTGCGTGCGGAACGCTCCGCGTAGCGGAGGTGCGGCGCGAGCGAGCCGAACTCATCGAAGGCGCCGGGCTTGCGCCCCTGCCCCAACGCGAGCTGCGGGAACCACTTCGCGTAGAAGCCTGCGGCCTTGACCCCGCCGCGCGCCTTGTCGGCGATCGCCGTGGCCGGGTCGAGGATGTCGCCGGCCACCTCGAGGTGCTGGTCGACGGCCTCGCGTGCGATGAGCAGGTGCATGATCTCCGTGGAGCCTTCGAAGACCCGGTTGATGCGCATGTCGCGCAGCAGCTGCTCGGCCGGCACCGGCTTCTCACCCCGAGTCTTCAGCGACTCGGCCGTCTCGTAGCCGCGGCCACCGCGGATCTGGATCATCGTGTCGACCGCGTCCCACCCGAGCTCCGACGCGTAGAGCTTGGCCAGCGCGGCCTCGATGCGGAAGTCGTTGCGCTTGTCGTCGGCCAGCCGGCTCGAGACGTCGACGACGGCCTCGAGGCCGAACGCCGTCCCCGCCACGAACGCGAGGTGCTGCGCGACCGGGTCGTGCTCGCCGACGGGCTTGCCCCACTGCGTGCGCTCGCTGGCCCACTCGCGCGAGATCTTCAGGGCGTACTTCGTCGAGGCGGCACAGATCGCCGGCAGCGACAGGCGCCCGGTGTTCAGCGTGGCGAGCGCGACCTTCAGGCCCTTGCCGACGCCGCCCACCACGTTCTCCTTCGGGACGACGACGTTCTCGAAGCGCGTGAGCGAGTTCTCGATGCCGCGCAGCCCCATGAACTGGTTGCGCGTCTCGATCGTGATGCCGGGTAGGTCGGTCGGGACGATGAAGGCGGAGATGCCGCCCTTGCTCTCGTCCGTCTTGGGCGCGACAGCCATGACGATGACGACGTCGGCGATCGCGCCGTTGGTCGCCCACAGCTTGAGGCCGTCGATGCGGTAGCCCGTCCCGTCCTGCGTGGGCACGGCACTCGTGGTCATGCGCGCTGGGTCCGAGCCCACGTCGGGCTCGGTCAGCAGGAAGGCCGAGACGTGCGTGCGCGCGACCTTCGGCAGCCACTCCTGCTTCTGCTCGTCGGTGCCGAACATGGCCAGCGGCTGGGGCAGCCCGATCGACTGGTGGGCCGACAGCAGCGTGGCGAGCGCCGAGTGCCAGGTTCCGGCCATCGCGAGGGCGCGGTTGTAGTAGACCTGCGACAGGCCGAGGCCGCCGTACTCCTCGCTGATCTTCATGCCCAGGGCGCCGAGCTGCTTGAGCCCTTCGATGACGTCGTCGGGGATCTTCGCGTCGCGCTCGATCTGCAGAGGGTCGACGCGCTCCTGCAGGAAGACCTTGAGGCGGTCGAGGAACGCGTCGCCCTTGGCGACCATCTCCGGCGCGCTACGCGGCTGCGGGTGGATCAGGTCCAGGCGGAAGTCGCCGAGGAACAGGCCCTTGCCGAAGCTGGGCTGCTTCCACTCGGTCTCGCGGCTCGCCTCGGCGACCTGCTTGGAGTTCTCGTAGGAGGAGGAGTTCGTGGCCATGGGTTCTCTGCTACCCAGCAGGGCGGGTGGTTACGAGCCAGGTAGGCTCGCCGGCCATGGGCCCGCTGCTTCCCGACGACGGTCCGCGCGGCGCGCGCCTCCAGCGCCGGGCGAAGGGGATCGGCATCGAGGCCGCGGCGTTCGTGCTCGTGACCCTGCTGGCGCCGCTGCTCCTGGGCCTCGCCGCGACCGCCGACCTCGCGCTGTGGCTCGTGCGGCGCAAGCCGTGGATGGCGGTCCGGCTGGTGGCGTTCCTGTGGTGGTTCCTGCAGGGCGAGCTGCGGGGCGTGACGGCGCTCGGGTTCGCGTCGCTGCGCAGCCTCGGTCGCGACACCGCGGCGCGCCGCCGCCGCGTCTACCACGTACGCCACCGCTGGGCGGCGCGTCACATCGACGGCGTGCGCGTGCTGTTCGGCCTGACCTTCGAGGTCGAGGGGCTCGAGCAGGCCGGACCCGGCCCGGTCACGGTCCTCATTCGCCACGCGAGCATCATCGACAACATGCTCCCCGACACGATCGTCGGCCGGGCGCACGATCTCGGCCTGCGCTTCGTGATCAAGCGTGAGCTGCAGATGATCCCGACGATCGACATCGGCGGGCGCATGATCCCGACGAACTTCGTGCGGCGCGGGTCGGGCGACACCGCAGGGGAGCTCGTTGCCCTGCGCAAGCTGGCGATCGAGCTCGAGGATCACGAAGGGCTGCTCATCTACCCGGAGGGCACGCGCTACACGGCAGAGAAGCTCGCCAAGGCGCAGGCGACGATCGCCGAGCGTCAACCCGAGATCGCACCGCTGGCCAACGGGCTGCATCACATCCTGCCCCCGCGCTTGGGCGGGCCGCTCGCGCTGCTGGAGGCGGCACGGGGGGTGGACGTCGTCGTCTTCGGCCACATGGGCCTCGACGGGTTCGAGTACATCTCCGACATCTGGGCGGGTGGGCTGGTCGGCACCACGGTGCGGATGAAGTTCTGGCGCTACCCCGCAGCCGAGGTCCCGACCGACCGCGACGAGCTCACGCGCTGGCTCTACGGGGTCTGGCAGACCCTCGACGACTGGGTCGGCGAGCAGCGCGCGGAGCTCGGGGCGCCGCGCGCAGCCAAGGCCTGGGTCTAGGCGCCGCGCTGCGGGACCCAGCCCGCCGGGAACGCGCCGGCGGGCACGTCGAACTGGTAGTCGGGGAACGCGCGCCGGGCGACCTGCTCGGCGGGCCGGCCGGCGATCAGTGGCTGAAGGTCGCCCACCCCGAGCAGGACGCGCAGGGTCGCGCCGATCTGCAGATCCGCCGCGTTGGGCTGATCGCCGCCGATGACGCCGTCGGCGACCAGGGCGTCGACGTGGTCGACCTTCTCCGGCAGGCCCTTCAGGTCGTCGGCCAGGCGCTGCGCGGTGATCGCGTGGTACTTCCAGCCGGCGCGGATGTAGCCGATGGCGAAGTCGACGCCCGCGGGGTCCAGCGAGGCGCCACCGAAGCTGCCCATCGCCTCGGGTCGGAAGTGCAGCGCGCCGAACGGCAGGCGGCGCCCGAGGTCCTGCAGCTCCTCGTCGCCCCAGCGCTCCGCCTCGCGGACGGCGTCGGCCTTGTCCGGCGGGAAGAGGGGCGGGTTGGGCTCCAGCTCCTCGAGGCGCGCGAGGATCGCCCGGGAGCCGTGGACCGCCTCGTCGCCGATCGTGATGCCGGGAACTGTCGTCTTGCCCTCCCCGTAGATGCCCTCCATCTCCTTGACGTGCGCGCCGGGCATGAGGTCGACGCGCTCGTACTCGAGCCCCTTGAGCTCGAGGGCGGCCTCGACGGTGAGGCACGGGTGGGAGGGGGGCAGGGCGTGGAACGTGATGGCGGGCGCGGGACTCATGCGCGGGAGCCTACGCTGACCCGATGGCCGCGCACTCCCTGACGACCCGTGTCCGTGGCCTCCGGCGGCCAAACGGCTTCCTGCTCGTGGCGGGGATGGTCGCGGTGATGTGGATCTCGGAGGTGATCGACCTGATCGCCGGGCATCGCCTCGACCGCTACGGGATCCGCCCGCGCGACCTCGGCGGCCTCGAGGGGGTCGTCACCGCCCCGTTCCTGCACGCGGGCTTCGGCCACCTCATCGCCAACACGATCCCGTTCGTGGTGTTGGGCCTGACGATCGCGCTGAACGGCCTGGTCCGCGTGGCCGCGGTGACGGCGATCGTGACGCTGATCAGCGGCCTGGGCACCTGGGTCACGGCGCCGGCGGGGTCGGTCAGCGTGGGGGCCAGCGGTGTCGTCTTCGGCTACGCGACCTATCTGCTGGCGCGGGGCTGGTACGACCGCAGGCCGGTGAACATCGTCATCGCCGTCGTGGTGGTCGTCGCGCTGGGCGGCGTCCTGCTCGGAGGGCTCGTGCCCCACCCGGGCGTCTCGTGGCAGGCTCACTTCTTCGGGGCGGTCGGCGGAGTCGTGGCGGCGCGGGTCCTGCGCGGGCGCGCGGCGGCGGCGGCTCGCGGGCGTGGCAGGGCAAGCACGGCGCCGGCGGCGTAGCCTCGCGGGCGCCGCATTCGGCGACTGCGGTCACCCAGCGCTGACTGCGGCGATGAGAGAGAGAGAGAGGGTGCCTCGCGCGCCCGCGGGGCTTCGAGGGTCGCGGGTGCCCGCCCGCCTTGGGCTACATCTCGGACGCCTGGCGACCGGAATGTCGCCCAAAGCAGTGGCCGGTCGCCGCGCTGCAATGATTCCCGCATGGTCGGGGGAACGGTGGCGCCGGGCTTCGAGCCGGTGCGCGAGCAGTTCACGGTCAACTTCGCCCGCCGCGGTGAGCTCGGCGCCGCGTGCGCGGCCTACGTGCGCGGGGAGAAGGTCGTCGACCTGTGGGGCGGGTTCCGCGACCGGGCGCGCAGCGAGCCGTGGGAGCAGGACACGATGGTCATGGTCTACTCGACCTCCAAGGGCGTGGCCGCCACCGCGATCGCCCTCGCGCAGTCCCGCGGCCTGCTGGACTACGACGCGACGGTCGCGTCCTTCTGGCCCGAGTTCGCGGCGGCCGACAAGGGGCAGATCACCGTTCGGCAGCTGCTGGCCCACCAGGCCGGGCTCGCGGTCATCGCCGAGCCCGTCAGCGCGCGGCACCTCGGCGACCTCGACGCCATGGCCGCCACCCTCGCGCGCCAGTCGACCGCCTGGAAGCCCGGCACCCGCCACGGCTACCACGCATTGAGCCTCGGCTGGTACGAGGGGGAGATCATCCGCCGCGTCGATCCGACGCACCGCTCGCTCGGACAGTTCTTCGCCCAGGAGATCGCGGCGCCGCTCGGCATCGAGTTCTACTTCGGGCTTCCTGCCGATGTCCCCGGGGAGCGCGTCGCGCCGATCTACGGGTCCAGCCTGCTCGGCACCTTGCGCCACGTGCGGACGATGCCGCGCGGCATGATCACCGCCTTCGCCCGGCCGCGGTCGCTGACCGCGCGGGTGTTCGGCAATCCGCGAGTGCGCGGCGCCGCCGACCTCGACGGGCCGCGCTACCGCGCGGTGGAGAACCCCGCGGCCGGCGGCATCGGCCAGGTGCGCTCGATCGCACGCCTCTACGACGCGCTGGCCCGCGGCGGGGCCGACCTCGGCCTCACGCCCCAGACGATGGCCGAGCTGATGGCGCCGGCGGTCGCGCCCTCGAAGGGATCGCGAGACCTCGTGCTCACCGTCGAGGCCTCCTACGCGCTCGGCTTCGTGCGCCCGACGGCGAACTTCCGCTTCGGCTCCGACGACGGGCGTGCCTTCGGCCACCCGGGGGCGGGAGGGTCGTTCGCGTTCGCCGACCCGGCGGCCGAGGTCGCCTTCGCCTACGCGCCCAACCGCCTGGGCCACCACCTGCGCGACGATCCGCGGGAAAAGGCGCTGCGCGACGCGCTGTACGAGTGCCTGTAGCTGCGCGGACACGCGACGGCCGCACCCTGCGCAGCACGCGGGCCTACCGCGGGTGCGGTCGGCGCACCTCGGCGCGCCGGGCCGCGGCCGGGCCGGCGGGGCGCGCCTCGTTGGCGACCGGTGCGCGATCCCCAGTGCCCTGGCGCGCACCGAAGCGCACCGTGAACCGTGCGCCGCCGAGCGTCGGCGACCCATCGACGTCGACCGCAGCTCGGTGGTGCCGCGCCTGCTGCGCGACCAGCGCAAGCCCGAGGCCCGATCCCGGGCGCTCCCCGTCACCCAGACGCGCAAAGGGCTCGAAGATCGCGCTGCGCTGCTCCTCCGGCACACCCTCACCGTCGTCTTCGACCACCAGCCGAGGGCCGCCCCCCGCCGCCGGGTCTGCCGGGCTCAGGGTCACGCGGATCTGCCCGCCGGGGCGGCCATGGCGCGCGGCGTTCTCGATCAGGTTGCCCGTCGTGAGCCGCAGCCCCGGCTCCCAGCCGCGCACGACGACCGGCACGCCGGGGACGTCGGCCGCGAGGTCCACCGTCGGGTGACGCGCCGTCGCCGAGGCCACCTCGGCGTCGACGATCTCGGCCAGGTCGACGTCGGTGTCCTGCACGGCCTGGGCGTCGCCGCGGGCCAGGGACTGAAGCCCGTCCAGCAGCGCGACGAGGCGCTGCTGCTCGGCCATCGCGTCGCCGACCATCCGGGCGTGCATGGCCGCCGGCATGTCGGGGTGGCGGCCGAGCGCTGACAACGTCGCCTGGACGCTGGTCAGCGGCGTGCGCAGCTCGTGCCCGGCGTCGGCGGTGAAGCGCCGCGTGGCGGCCAGAGCGCGCTCACGGTCGGCGGCTGAGCGCCCGAGGCGCGCGAGCATCGCGTTGAAGCTACGGGCCAGGGACCGCAGCTCGGTGGGCCCGTCGTCATCGGGCACGCGCAACCCGAGGTCCTCGTCGTCGGCCACGCCGGCGGTGACCGAGCGCAGGCGCCGCAGGGGCCGCAGCAGAACGCTGGTCGCCAGCCACACCCCGAGGCCCGCGAGCGCGAGCGCGATGGCCCCCAGCCCCGCCAGTCGCCGCCGCAGGGCGGCCTGCCGGCGCTCCAGCGGACGCAGGCGCGACGTCACCTCCAGACGAGCGAGCCCACCGAGCTCCTTCGCGTCGACCGTCGTGACCAGCGTGCGAAACGGCTCCTCCCGCGCGGTGAACGTGTGCAGCCCCTCGCGCGAAGATCGGTCGCGCGGCAGGCGCTCGCCGGTGTCCAGGAGCACCACCCGGTTGACGACGAGCCGCAGCGAGCTCTGCGATCCCCGCAGGACGGCGTCGAGACGGCGGTCGGTCTCCGGCAGCTCCTCCTGGACTGCGGTCAGCGCCGCCGCCCGAGACAGCTCGGCGGTGCGCTCGAGGCGGTCGTCGAGCGCGGCGCGCTGGGAGCGGTCGACCTCACGCGACGCGAGCGCCCCTGCCAGCAGCAGGATCGCGGCCAGCACGAGGAGGACGCCCAGCGTGAGCCGGCTGCGGAGGCTGCGCACCGCCGTCAGGGTTGCAGGACGAAGCCGACGCCGCGCACCGTGTGCAACACGCGCGGCTCACCGCCGGCTTCGAGCTTGCGCCGCAGGTAGCCCACGAACACGTCGGCGACGTTCGTGCCCGGGTCGAAGCTGTAGCCCCAGACCTCCTCGTGCAGGCGCTTGCGGTCGATGACCTCACCCGGGTTCCGCAGGAAGAGCTCGAGCAGCTCGAGCTCACGGCGGGTCAGCCCGAGATCGCGGCCGCCGCGCCTGGCGACGTGCCTGCGGGCATCGAGCTGAAGCTCGCCGACCGCGATCGCCTCCCCGTCGGCGGCCGGTCGCCGGCGCAGCAGCGCGTTGAGCCGCGCGACGACCTCTTCGAGCGCGAACGGCTTGACGATGTAGTCGTCGGCGCCGGCTTCGAGGCCGCTCACGCGGTCGTTGACCTCGTCGCGCGCGGACAGGACGCACACTGGGAGATCGTTGCCGTCGGCGCGCAGGCGGCGCAGCACCTCGAGGCCGTCCAGGTCCGGCATCCCGAGGTCGAGCAGGATGACCGCCGGGCTCACCGAATCGATCGCGGCCAGCGCGGCACGGCCGCCCGACGCCGGCACCACGGTGAAGCCCTCCAGCTCGAGCCCGTCGCCGACGCTGCGGCGGATCCCGGCGTCGTCGTCGACCAGCAGGACGACGGGGCCGGCGGGCGCGGGCGGGTCAGCCACGCGTGACAGTCTCGCAATCGCTCGCGACGCGGTCGCCACGGTCGGCGAACACGCGATCGAACCCCGCGCCGCAGGTGATGCGGTCGAACGATCCGTCGATCGCGCGCACGACGTCGTTCCCGCTGCCGGCGAAGATCACGTCAGTTCCGTCTCCACGCGACGCGGCGTTGATGCGGTCGCGGCCGCCGCCCCCCAGCAGCGTGTCGGCACCCGGCCCACCGACGATGACGTCGTTGCCGGCGTCGCCGGCCACCAGATCGTCGCCGCGCCCGCCCAGGAGCCGGTCGTTGCCGCCGCGCCCGCGGATGCGGTCGTTGCCGCCGCGGCCCGAGAGGGTGTCGGGGCCGGCGGTGCCGACCAGCTGGTCCGCGCCCGGGCCACCGGTCTTCGTCGCGGCAATAGCCGCGGTGCCGGGGGCGGCGACGACGAGCAGGCTGAGGATGAGGGCGGGCGTGCGCATGACATCGAGGATGCCGCAAGACGGCGCTGCGGGCGCCTCGCCGCGCGTCGTTCTCACGAGCTTCTCACAGCGCGTGAGAAGTCGATGAGGGCCGGGCCCACAAGCGGCAGGGTGGTGGGCACCCTCGTGTTCCTGGACCTGATCGCATGACCATCCCGACTGGAAGGAATCGCCTCATGCCTCTCAACCGCAAGAACACTGCCGTCGGCGTCATCGCCGCGCTGGCCCTCATCCCCGCCTCCGCCTTCGCGGCGGACATCACCGGCGGCCCCGGCAACGAGCGCCTGCGTGGCACCAACGGCGACGACGTCATCGACGGCAACGCCGGCAACGACCGGATCTTCGGTTTCGCCGGTGCGGACACGCTCGTCGGCGGCTCCGGCAACGACCGGGTCTTCGGCGGAAAGGGCGACGACGTCATCTCCGGCGGGCCGGGCAACGACTTCATCAACGGCGGCTC
>JAABUN010003470.1_pt1 | contig 24341 bp, 32 predicted proteins | sample 5559311 | NCBI WGS metagenome assembly JAABUN01 (sample SAMN10711877, study PRJNA513370) | rock metagenome | isolation source: Antarctica rocks | place: Antarctica: Victoria Land, Siegfried Peak sud
TGCTACGATAGATGTACGCAAGGGAGGGTCGATGGAGGGGGGAGGGGGGAGGAGTCGAAAAGAGATCAATGAGGACTTTTTTGCGAGAAAGGGGGGTGAGAATGGGGAAAGGCCTGAGGGTGTGGCGCCGAGTTTGGGGGGGAAGTATGCTGGGTTCGGGAGCGAGCCGGTGGCTTCTCCGCCAGGCGCTGGTGGGGGAGGAGGAGGAGGGGTGGAGGCCTTCCAGGCGGATCCGGTGGGGGCGCTGACAAAGGGGTTTTGGGGGTTTGCGGGGGCGGTGGGGAAGGGGGCGAAGACGCTGAATGAGGGCTATATACAGCCGACCGCTCAGAAGGTATTGTTCCTTCTTTCCTTTCTTCTAATCTATCCTACCCTTCGTACGGAGTGGCATGTGCTAATACACATCCCACCCATCCATCCAGATCGCAGAAGCAGACCTAGCAACCCAAGCCCGCCTCACAGCCGCGCAAGCCGCCAAGACCATCCAAACGGGCACCAAAGGCGCGGCGGAGAAATTCAACAGTTTTGTGGAGAATGCTGGTGAGGGAGGTGGTGTGGGTGCGGGTGCGGGTGTGGGTGGGAGGGCGAGGGGTACGGTACAGCCGGAGAAAAAGGATTTTTGGGTTTCGTTTGGTGGGGATGTGGGGGGTTCGTCGGCGATAGGGACGTCGGCGATGAGGAAGGGGGAGGGGAAGAAGGAGGAGGGGGGGTGGGGGGAGTGGTAAGGTGGTTGGATTGGATGGTACAGGGGTGGTTTTGAGGTATTGGAAGCGTGAGTGTCTGATGAAGGCGTGATTTGCACTTGGAGGTTGGGGAAGCCAGCTAGCTGATGGACACGCGTACTCAAAGTGACGGGATCGGTGACGTGATGACTTGAGAGCGAGCGTGATTCTACCTTAAGGTAACACCCCACAAATGTTGGGAATCTCCCATCACAGGAAGAATATTGCATACATACAAGCACATCGACAGATTCGTGCTTGTCTCACGGGCCACCCATCATTGCTGCAACATCAGCAGACGCATAATCAAAAACCTTTCAACTCCTTCCGCAGCACCTTCTCCCTCTGCCCCACCACCCTTTCAAACCGATCAGCACTCATAACAAAAGTGCCCCTCCCCCCCGTCAAGCTCCTCAAATGCTTCAAATACCCCACCATCTCCTTCAACGGCACCCGAGCCGTGACATTGCGCTGCCTGCTCCCATCAACCGCAATGCCCTGATCCTGAGTTTCCGACGACGAAGAAGTGCCAAAGGGGTCGGGCGGCGCATAGACCTTGCCGATGTCGATCCTCGGCAAACTTTGGTCGGTGGAGTTCACGGCAATGCCGGATGTTACGCCGCTGTCGTCTAGCGAGAGGATCTGTCCGCCTCGCGAGCTGGAGATGTCGTTTACCACGGCACCCAGGCTGGCTTCGTCGGTGGTGACGGTCACGTTCATTACCAGCTCTAGCAGTGCAGAGCCATGCTCCAGCGCTGTGGCTTTCAGCGCCGCTTTCGTAGCCAGTCGCGCAGCAGAAGAGAGCGCAGCGGGTGTGGTCTCGGTGCCGAAGATGTGTTGACGCGGGTCGAGAGTCAATTGCACGTAGGTGCTATGCATAGGGAATGTGTAATTGATACCGCGACCTAAAGCCGCTAGAGCACCGTTTTTGAGGGCGTAATGGACTGAGGGGATGGAAAGGTGGGATGGCAATTCTCCGGTCCAGGTTGGGAGATCTGTGGATGGGTCGGGAGATGAAAGGAGAGTTATGGTGATTTTGTTGCCGTCTTGGCAGGTTGTATATGTGAATTCATCGTCGCTGGCTGCTATGTCCGAGGTCTCTGATAATGGTGAGACGGTGGCCATGCACGAGGCTCGACCTTGCTTTCCCCCCTGTTCGCGATCGAAGGCATAGATATTCGGCTGCGAGGGGTGGAGAATCGCTTCTCGGTACGCAATCTCGATTTGACCCATCGAAGCTTTAGCTTTAAGCTCGTTGACGAGGCGGTCTTGTGCGATCTCAAGATGGAATTCCCCCATGCCGCTTAGTAGTGTTTGTCCCGATTCTTCATCTTCAGAGACTTGCAAACTTGGATCTTCTCTGATCAGCAGGTCCAATGCGGCTTTGACAGACCTCTCTTCACCTAGGCTGTGAGGTTCAACGCTCGAGAAGAAGACAGCTGGTGGAACTTCTATTGGCCGGAGCTGTAGCGTATTCACTGGTGCAGGAGGTCCAGACTTGGAACTTGCGCCACTATAAGCGATCAGCGTATCGCCTGTTCTGACGTGCTTGAGGCCAACTACGACACCAATCTGGCCTGCTGGTATCGCGTCGACCTGAACGGACTCAGATGCGTACATCTTGAGTAATTGAGGCGCTCTCTCAGATATTTGCAGGTTGGTATTGAACAATATAGACTGGCGTACGATACGGCCATGGTAGACACGAACGTACACAAGCGTGCCACGACGAGGATCATGAACCACCTTGAAGGCTAGACCACAAGCTTCCAGGTTCTGAATTAGGGCCGTACTTGGTTTCTTGAACTTGGCCATTGATGGTTTTGACTTCAGACCCTTTTCGCTGGATAGCATACTTCCGCTGATCAAGCTTGACATCGTGCCTTCTGTACCACCAAGATTGATCTCTGGATCTGGACTTTCTGCGGGGCTCGGTAAGAGCTGAACAACAGCGTCGAGGAGAGGCTGAACGCCTATATTCTGGAAACTTGCGCCCGCATAAACAGGAACAATGTTTGATGCGGGGTTGAGAGCACATCTCCTCAGACTTGCAATGACTGCTTCCTCTGGGATTGCCAGATGGTCTTCCTCGGCCTCTAAATAGCTTTCCACCATCAGGTCGTCGTTTTCGCTGAGGACTTCCACGAGTGCTCGACGAGCCCTCTTGACCTCATGCACCAAGTACTCCTCCGATGACGCCAACTTGTCGATAGTAGTGATCTCAAAGGTTTTTCCATCGCCCCCTTCCAACCATCTCAATGCTCTCAGGCCAATTGCGTCTCCTACACCAACGAATCGTCCCCTTCCGCCATCCCACCACGGAATTTGACATACAACAGGCCAAGTGTGTAGCCTCGAAGCAATCTGCCTTACCGTCTCCCCAAAAGCGGCGCCATCTCGGTCAAGCTTGTTGATGTATATGATTTTAGGAATGTGATACTTAGCAGCCTGATACCAAACCTTCTCCGTCTGAGCTTCAACCCCGGCAACACCGTCAAGAATACAGATGGCGCCATCTAAGATGCGTAATGAGCGGAGGACTTCGAAGGTGAAGTCTGCATGACCTGGTGTGTCTATGAGATTGATAACGTGAGGCACTATCTTCGCTGCGCTTGTGGAGATGTGGTCGGAAGGTGTGTTCTGGAACGGAGGCCAATGGAAGGATATTGCTGCTGATTGGATTGTGACGCCCCTTGCTCGCTCGGCAGGAAGAAAATCTGTGACTGTAGATCCCTCATCCACATCTAAGAACAACGTAAGATTAGACTAGAGGGTGTTGAGCTGATTGTCAAGAGGCCAATTGCAAGTAAAGATACTGATTATTCGCCGATCATTGTTTGATTTTGAAGATGAGAAGATCGACGATAGCGAGATTACTTACTCCCAATTCGACGAGTGTGACCACTGTAATATAGCATACGCTCTGTGGTCGTCGTCTTGCCCTGTAAGAAAATCAGCACGATGCATCATCGTCATATGCAGGGTGGACGTACTGCATCGATATGTGCAATGATCCCAATATTCCTCGTTCTCGAGACGTCGGTTACGGCATCTTGACCTTGATTCGCTGCGCCAAACTGGGAGCTGCTGCTGAGACTTCTCAATCCCTGCCATGATCGAGAGTACTTCGTTGAACCAGATAATAACTTCAGACCCTTCACCCTGTTCATTGATTTGAATGATGGGGAGATATCAATAGCAATGAGGGATCGAGAGATGTGCCAAGAGATAGACGCGGAGGCGGGAGCGGGCCGCTGGCGACCTATGCAGGGGTAGGAGGTTTTTGATTGGAGCTTCGCAACATCCTAAGGCTGTAAAGCTTTTGGTGGTGGGATACAGCGCATGTGGTAGGTCCTGTGAATGGTATGATCAAGGGCAGAGCGTTGGCAATGAACGCTTGCATCACTATCTAGATTTGGCGGCGATAGGGGTTGTGGAGACTTGATGGTAACTGATGGCCCGGAATTACTAGAGAGGAAAAGGTAAAGTAGCTGTCTGTGGTCCTGCGTCCATTGTGAATCGTGACCTTGGAGTATCGGAAAAGCCTGCAGTATTGGAGGGAGGTTAGACTAGGTCGAGTGGGGTGGATTACGCAGTAGTAGCGCCGTTCATCAGCCGGAATCTAGATACTGCTGCTTCGACCTCTGCCGTCTCACATCTTTGTCTGCTCTGCGAGCTTGATTCAGACTGCTTCCTAAATTCTCATTATCCCTTAGTGCTGTTTCCATACCAGCTGCTGTCACTTCGTCCAGCACAAACCGTCCAAGGTGGCCGTTTCTCCATCTTTGGATCACCCAGAGCGCTGCGGCTTCTTCGTCAGGAATCCCTCCTTTCTGCAGCCTTCCAGTCTTGTGTGCCACAGCACTCAAAAGCTCCGAGATATCGTTCGTAGGAGCTGCGTACTCTTCGTAAATGACTGGATCGTAGAGATTCATCTGATAGAGAAGATAGTCTGCCAGGGTTGTTGGAGCAATGATTGTATCTTTCACGCTTCCACAAAGTGCAAGTTTCAGCATAGACTCTGCGTTAGGCACGTACGGTATGAAAACCCCTGGGGTGTCCATGAGGTATATTCCCTCACTCTTTTCGCTGCCTTCGACGATCTTCACTGTAGTCCCTATCTTTCGAGTGACCCCAGGTTGGGCACCAGTAAAGGCAACCTTTCCCTTATGGACGCCGACTCGCCGGAGAGCATTCAGCAGCGATGACTTGCCCACGTTCGGCATCCCAACGACCATCATCCTAGAGCCGGTAAGAGAATCTTTCCTGGTAGCATGATCGCGCGAAAAGTTGAGAACCTTGCGGACTGAGCTTTGGTCTTTGTGATCTGAAAAGAGTACTGGAGTGGGACGCTGGTGTTCTCTTATGACGCTCTCCCTCTGCAGAACCTTATAAGTAGTGATATCCCCTATCACGTTCATTTATGGCTCCCACGAACATACATTTCGATCTTCGTGCTTCCCTTCGCTGCCCAAATCCTGCTTCGTGTAGACAATCAACCTTTCCCGCCCTGCCAGGTTTTCTTCGAATAGAGGGTTCCGGGAAGTAAGAGGAACGCGGTAGTCTCGGCATTCAATCACCAGGTCTATGTATGTAAGCATGGTCTTCATTTTGTTTAGACCAGCACGGTGATGTCCGAGAAAGTATGATCGAGGCAGGGAGTCGAGGTACGGAAAGATCCCCCGAGGAACAAACAGCGTCATTGCAGTAGTCGTAAGGGAAAGCCATGATCAATGTTGAGTCCACAGAAACATACTCAGAGACGAGATGGTAAGTAACGTAATTGACATCGGCAGGCTTGCTCAATTGAGTCCTTGCCAAGGAACGACGCTGACTCAAAGCAGTGATCTTTACGCTAGGCCTCAGCGGGTTAGCGTTATTCTTCTCTTTCAGAACCAACGTCTCAACTATAATGTTCCTCCACAGTCTGTGGACTATCCTAATTGGGTCTTGTGGCTGCATTACTGGAGCAAGGGTAAGCATCAAGAAACACATTCCTTGGATGGGTCAAGCCGTGTAAGGGATAGCCACGTGCTGCGTGTCTCTTTTGAACCTTGTCGGCATTATACCGAAAGAAAGTACAGCATACTGCCATCCATTATCTTGATGGAGCTCTAGGGCGGCTTCGAATTGGCTATTACAATTGCGAAGGGCTACCGAAATGGAGATATGGAGGGGAATACAGCCCATTCATTGTATAGGTAACCGCAGCCAAGGTTATCCCCGTCGAGCGTCAATGCGATCCGGGGCAGCTGATTGGCTTGATCCTCGTCAAGCGGAGAGGTTTGCACCTGCCTTGCTCCGATCAGCCGAGACCATGTGCAGCAAGGAATGTGAGTGGTCCGGATCCTTGTATTTTCGAGCAACTCTTTGAGCTCTCCTGTGATATATGCTGTTGGGTCATATGCCTCTTTCCTTCTTCAACCACCTACCGCTTATACAGCTCTGCGAACACCATCATCGCAAAGGTACTTACCTTCCTTCGTCATTCGACTATCATGCATATACTACCGGCTGTCCAGCTCTTGGCAGTACTGTCCCACCTTATCGCTAGAGCTATCGCTTCTCCCATAGCGTGGCCAGAAGAGAAGCTAGAAGCAATCAATGCTTTACGAGCAAGAGGTACATCAGAGGTAAGACGATTGCCGGCCGTGAGACTAGAGCGAGACTTCTCATAAGGCTTCCTCTTGGATAGGTTGCGGCTTGCCACATGCTTTGTAGCCCTTGCCCTTCAGAAACTGATCATGTTACACAAATTGCTTGTTAGGAAAGAACTTCGGCCCTGACTTTCCATAGGAAGAAATTGCAGCCCGCTTCCCACGCCCTTTGATTGCTCCTGGTCGTGTCCCCATCATACATCTCTCGCAGTATCCCACGGCACGATCCACGGACCCTGCTAGATCCGCATTCGAGTTTGAGGGTGAAAAGGGCAGAAATGCCCTCAGCAAGCAGAGGAGACTGGTTGGAACCATTGGGAAAAGAGACCAGGATTTGAAGAACCGGGCTTAAAAGGAAGGCAATGCCAACCACAATTGGAAGCGAATGTGCGTACATTGGGAGAGATGATTACGGACCAGTGGCTTTCAATGGGACTTGGGGCTGAGTGGCGTACTGTAGAGTGCATTCGTAGCCACTGAGTCTGGAGAAATTCAAAGACCTACACTAGATCGAGCAATTCATCAAGGGGAACGATGTACACATTTCCATGGACTCAACATGTTTGGAAGGCATATACTTTATACATTTATGCTAGCAATTCTGCCAATTTCCAGTACACTATTCGTGACCAATTGAGCGGTTTGGATAAGATCGATGAACTCATCAACTAAACATGACATTTCTGTAAAGGTCCTCTGTCTAGAACCCTCATCCGAGCCTTTGATCACTCAAGAGTTTGCCATTACTGCACCCTATACCATCGTTTATCAATTAAATATTGCAGAAACCAATCCAAAGATATGGCCGCTTGTACGCGGCTACACGCGGTTACAGCAAAGAAACAAAGCCTACTTTACTTAAGTAACGGAAGACCCTTCTGCCCTTGTAATGAGAGCGTGATGGGCTGAGATACACGCCCATCGAGAGCTGATCTGATGATGCAGCAGCTATGAACCGCTCACTATGCCTTGGTCGTAGTCTCCACAAGACATGGCTTCGTGCAATACCAGCAAGTCAATTGCAGGCCCAGACCCGATCAGTCGCAACCCATACCTACAGCCATCATGCCTCTGCCCTCTCAACCTTACCTTCGAAAATCGACAAGGCGTCAGAGGAGTACAAAGAGAATGCGCGTCAGATGGGTGAGGTCATGGCACGGATGCAGAACCTACACCAGGAGATCGAGGCTGGAGGTTCAGCGAAAGCTAGGGATAAGCATCTGGCCAAAGGGAAGATGCTACCGCGAGAGTATGTGGTGGTCGGCATTGTTCTGGTCCTATAAAGGCTTAGGCTAACATACTTGTTGGTCAGCCGCGTTACCGCTCTAACAGATGCTGGAAGTGCGTTCCTGGAACTCTCGGCCCTCGCGGGACAAGATCTGTACCCTGGCGAAAGTGTGCCAGCTGGTGGTATAATCACAGGTGTGGGAATTGTGCAAGGAATCCAATGTATGATCGTAGCCAATGACAGCACGTAGGTCAACTCATACTGCTACATTGAGCCCGTATTCATGTGTCTTGAAGGGTCAAAGGAGGCACCTACTATCCAATCACAGTAAAGAAGCATCTACGAGCTCAAGAGATAGCCGAACAAAATCGTAAGTACTGGCAACAACGCTCAGCGTATTGGGTAGGTACCTACTGAGGCTTCCAGGGCTACCATGCATCTATCTTGTCGACTCTGGAGGAGCAAACCTTCCCCATCAAGCAGATGTCTTTCCAGATCGAGACCACTTCGGCCGCATATTCTACAACCAAGCGCGAAGTGTGCGTCCCACACCAAAATCGAAAGTCACAGGTGCTAACCCTTCCAGTGAGCTCAATGGGCATCCCCCAAATCTCCGTCGTCATGGGCCCATGCACAGCTGGCGGTGCCTACGTTCCCGCAATGTCAGACGAATCCATCATCGTCGAAAACCAAGGCACCATCTTCCTCGCCGGTCCTCCACTCGTCAAAGCAGCAACCGGAGAGATCGTCTCGGCAGAGGATCTAGGAGGCGGTAGACTCCACAGTTCCATCTCGGGCGTCACAGACTATCTCGCAGTCGACGATGCCCACGCTCTAGTCCTAGCTCGAAGATGCATCAGCAACCTCAACTGGCCTGCTCCGCAAACGAAACAAGCACCGTTCAAAGAGCCCTTGCACGACCCAGAAGAACTCGCCGGCATCGTAGGCATCAACCTACGCAAACAGATCCCCGCCCACGAAATCATAGCCCGAATCGTAGACGGTAGCGAATTCGCCGAGTTCAAAAAATATTACGGCACAACGCTCATCACAGGCTTCGCCCGCATCTACGGCCAGCAAGTCGGCATCCTCGCCAACAACGGCATCCTGTTTTCCGAATCATCCCTCAAAGGCGCACATTTCATCCAGCTTTGCACCCAGCGGAACATCCCTCTCGTCTTCCTGCAGAACATAAGTGGCTTCATGGTCGGCGCTGACGCCGAAAAAGGAGGGATAGCGAAAAACGGCGCCAAGCTTGTCACCGCAGTCGCCTGCGCCGACGTGCCAAAACTCACCGTCGTAGTAGGAGCGAGCGCTGGCGCTGGAAATTACGGGATGTGGTAAAACCCTCCTCCCCCCAAAACCAGATTCGATCCTATCATAGCCCAATACTAACAAAGCCACCAGCGGCCGCGCCCACTCCCCCCGTTTCCTCTGGATGTGGCCGAACGCCAAAATCGGCGTCATGGGCGCGGAGCAGCTCTCCTCCGTGATGGAAGCTGTCGGTAAGACGGTGGATCCGGAATTGAAAGACCGGATCGAACGGGAGAGCGGGGCGGTGTTTTCGTCGGCGAGGTTGTGGGACGATGGTGTGATACCGCCGGCGCATACGAGGCGCGTGCTGGGGTTGGGTCTGAGGGCTGCGATGGGTGAGGAGGGGAGTGGGGGTTGGGGTGGGGGTGCGGGGGGGAGGGAGAAGGGGAGGTTTGGGGTGTTTAGGATGTAGGATGTTTGGGGTTCTGGGTGGTGGGTTTGGAGGACATGATGGGTGATATCGGACGAATCGAGGCATGATGTCGTGATAGACATTATGCATTATCCTGTCAGCTGTGATGACCCGATAGCTCCAAGTTCAAGCAAGAAGCCCTGAAACCACCCACAACCGCATCCCTTCAGTGAACTACATACCGATAATTCATACACTTGACACCATACAATAAACCCACTTCACATCGCGGCCCGTCATGTCCTCACACATACAACAATCATCATTCCATCCAACCTCCCAAATAATAAAGGACCCACATATCTTCCCCACGTATCGTATTCCCAATTCATCAATCCCAATAGATAACTCACCCACTCAATCCCGCTCTCCTTCCCACTCATCTCCACCTCTCTCGAGAAACTTCAATACGGTACCAGGTACCAATCCCACCACTCCATCCATAGCCCTCTCCTTTACCCCTACTTCCACATCACAAATCCAAAACCCAACCACCACAGCAGCTCCGCAGCTCGACAGAAAGTCCAGTCACTCATCCTGATCTCAACGTAGGGTTCCGAGTAATTCAAACCAATTGCTGCAGCACATATATATGCGACAATGAAGATATCCACGCTCATGATAGGTGTTGTAGCTGTATCGCCAAATGGGCGTCGAGCATATTGATGCTTTTGGATGGTATCTATCATGATTTACTCGTGATTTGTGGAACATTTCGGGACCTGTTTTCCGGGAGTTGAGTATACGTCGCGGTTTGAGTTGTCGGAGGGGGGTTCAAACGTCGTGGGGGTGCTGGAGGTTGTGGGCTGGAATGTTGCTGATACCGACGATTGAGGTACTAGCGGTACTTGGTTGGTATGGGGATACGCTGGGGATGTAGGTGGTATGAGTCTTGAGGGTTTTGGAGAGTCTGATGGTGTGATCGTGCGTTGTAGTGGGAATTGTGATATATCGATGCCGGCGCTTGGTAGGATGAGGTCGTGGACCAGTACCGTGACGCTGAGGTACCTCAGTATCATTTATTTTTCATTGATCTATCAAGGAAGCTCTCAAGGTGACAGGTTTGTAGCAATTAGATTGTCAATATTGACAGTCGAGTAGGCACTAGAGGTGAAAGATGCAAGAATGGGCGAGTCTGCGTTCGTCAACGGGCATCGATTCGCGGGTCATGAGTGTTGTTGGCAGTCGGTATGTCTCTTGTATAGTCATTGATCCGGCGAGAGCAGAAGCCGCATAACACCGCTATTGATGGAGCATACCAAACACCAGGGGTTAATTCTAGTCTTTGGAGTATCGACAAGCCTGGTGCTGATGTGGTGGAGTGCCTCAAACCCCGCGGGTGAGTAGATTATATGAGAGATGGGTTTTGAAGCCAGGTCCAATATCTTTCTCTCATGTCTTCTTCTCGTACCAGTCAGACATGGCTTTCATACCTTTTCTGTGGTATCTTGCCCCGGTACAGGGTCCCCAGCTCGAAGTTGCTCTTGTAGCACTGAAGTCTGGTCTTCATCGTCTTCTGGAGTTCCGTCTCTACACGCCCATGCATCTACGAACCTCAGTGTTTCTCTATGCCACAACCGATTCATCAGCAGTAGCCTAATGGGTACCAAAGCGATGATGATGATTGGGAAGGCAGGAGCTCCTCTTGTTAATGTCACAATGAATATAATGACGGTCACCACGATCTGTACGATGGTATACATATGCATACCCCAGTAGTTCTTGACGACTGCTGGCAATTTCGGTAGCTCGGACGATGGCGTTAGGAGATAGAAAAAGCGGTAGAGAATAGGACTGAAGTATAAATCAGTCAGCCATCGCAATGATACACTTTGTAACTTACTTGACAGCAAGACTCTGCTCGCCCATGAACATGAATAGTCCTGCAAGTACACTTGTGGGTGTGAGACCCAAGACAAGCTGGAAAGGGGGGCTTATGAAGACCAAGATTGCTGCGGCATGCAGGAAGGCGCTCCACCTTTGTTCGTAAACCCTATTGACCTCGCGGACCTCGGTTTTCTGTTCACCAGAAACAACAACCGTGATCTCTTCCTTTTCGATATGTAGAAGACTCTCTGAATGCAGCGGTGCCTGAGGTAGAAGACCATTCGCCGGAGGTATTCCCAGTATACCGCAGAGGGCTGTCGTCGTACCCAGCAAGACGATATCCCAAGCAAAGCCGCCCGGTTTTTTGGTTCCGTAGCGATCGATCGTGCAAATGATACTACTGACCTCATGATCGAAGAAAAACAATACAGTGATGATAAAGCCAGGGAGAATGGCTGCAAAAATCCAATTGACTGGTAGGTGCCAGAATTGAACAAAGAAAACAGAGCGATCAGGGCTGCTTGGTCTGAAAGCGTGGCTGCTTACTTGCAACGTTTCCCTGTCGAGAGAAGCGAGTTCACCCACGTGAGGCATACCAATGAAGATAATGATACTGATTGCGGCCGCATACTCCGCCAGACCCATTCGAATGTATCTGTGGAACAGTGGCTTCCAATTTTCAGCCGTTGAGAGGAAAATAGCGACCAGCATAGTGCCGATGGCTCCAATAACGGCGTAGAGGAATGCTGCGAAGGAAAGAGCTGCGTGGGCGCGTTGAAGCTCCTGTACTGCCTTATGGAAGTAGATGATGCTGTTCAAGAGAGAGAAGATCTCTGTAGAAAATGTCGTTACATATCGCATGGTCCAGTCATGCGCATTGAAGATGGCAAGGATATAGTGCATCCAACCAGCGTGTATAAGGGACCACGCCATAAAGGGAAGAAAAGGTATCTGGGAAACGGGATACTGAGCTCAATCGACGGAGACTGAGGGAATTTACCTACATGGAAAGAAGTAATGCATAGTGTGTAGATGTTCTCGGCAAGCACAGAGAATGGACCAGTCACTCCTAGGATCGTAAGTGGCTGGATGGAAAACCTGAATGGCCGAATATGAGCACATGCTCTCCGGCTCGCCTTTAAGTAGCAGATCAATGCAATATAGTCACGAGTATGGAGGAAAAAGCTGAGCTATCATTCCACGGAAGTACGTACAAGCTGAAGATAACCCCACAAAGCCCCGTACTGAAGACCACTTCAATCGTGCCCCATGATTTCCCAGTCAGCACGTACAAGTCACTCGCGAATGTGATACCTGGTAGTAAGTTCGTGAAGAAGACATAGACAGCAGAAGCAATGATGAGTTGGCTGAAGACGGTCCAGTCAGACACATAGCGAAAGCGAAGGTTATAAAGATCCTGGCGAAGAAGACGGAAGGGACGAAGGATCTGGGGGAAACGCATCGCAACTCCCAAGTGAAGGACTTTGGTTCATGTCCAATAGATTATATACACTGGAGATATGATCAGTATCGGTGTACATGGCGAAATCATCGCTTATATCTCGTAAAGTCGTAAAGATTGATTTGGGTTTGCCAAGACAATGTCGTCGCCACCGTGCTCGTCGTCCCGCACCTGATTTGCTGCAAGGCAAAAGCGGCAAGTACGGAGATAACAGAATGCCAAGATATGTACAGCCCTATGAGTCGCAGGCTTCACCCATCGCTTAACCCCAAATTCTCGTCGGGTACCTCAACGTTGCGTTTGTAATAATTGATGCCCACCCATCCACTGTGCAACATCAGGAGATAACTTTTCATTGAGTAGCAGTTCGCCTTCTGCATTATTCTTCAACTCGTGGACCTTCATTTGGAGGCTTATCTTAGCCCCACTCGCTAGCAACAACGGCCAATAGCCGCCTTTTTCTTCAGATTCACCCACAAACCGAATCCCACCCAACAATCAAGTGCTGAGAGCACAGTCGCGCGTATGCGTTGTTCTCCGACAGTATTCACATCTCAGGTATGTACAGTTGGCCTGCCAGTCTAATCATGTACTACCCGTCTTCGAGCAACCATAGATCGCATGCTGATTGCTTGGTGTCCAGGATTATATCTCTGGTATAGTACTTCGACGACGGTACTATGGGCCGCAGCGTCCTGACACATTTATAGACCACCTCTGGAAGGCCTCGGTGAATTGACAAAGTACTCATCACAAGAATACTACAAATAGTCTGCAAATTGCCTCAGATATGTTCTCTCGAATGTTGCAGAGCTCCGCGAAGGGCCTTCGATGCCTGGGAAACAAGCCGATGACTATCCGCTTTCAAGCTCGTGGGCTTGCCGAGGTGCAAACAAACACCCTTGGGAAGCTACCTTCTTCCCACAGAAGGCGAACCCCAGTGTCCCATGACACTGCAAATCTCACCATCAGAGGTGGGCCGGTCTTCAATGGCAGATCTTTTGGATCCAAATCCAACGTCAGTGGGGAAGCGGTCTTTACGACGTCTCTGGTGGGATATCCAGAGTGTATGCGGATATTCTCTTGCACTTCATAGCCCGTTGCTGACTTCTACACAGCCTTGACCGATCCCTCCTACCGCGGTCAGATATTAGTGTTCACACAGCCATTGATTGGCAATTACGGAGTCCCCTCGAATGCTCGTGATGAAAATGGTCTTCTACGCTACTTCGAGAGTCCCAACATACAGGCAGTCGGCGTGGTTGTTGCTGACGTAGCAGATCATTACTCGCACTGGACGGCTGTGGAGAGTCTCAGCGAGTGGTGCACTAGAGAAGGTGTACCAGCCATCAGCGGAGTCGACACTCGCGAGATTGTGACATTCTTGAGAGAACAAGGAAGCTCTCTCGCCAAAATCACCGTCGGAGAGGAATACGACGAAGAACAAGACGAAGCATTTGTCGATCCAGAGCAAATCAATCTGGTGAAAAAGGTGTCCACCAAAGCCCCTTTCCATATAAGCTCTGGTACCGGGGACCTTCATGTTGCTGTGATAGACTGTGGCGTCAAAGAGAATATTCTTCGGAGTCTGGTAGGTAGAGGATGCAGCGTCACGTGTTTTCCCTACGATTATCCTATCGAGAAAGTAGCTCACCACTTCGACGGAGTTTTCATATCTAATGGTCCCGGAGATCCGACGTATTGTCAAGAGACTGTCCATTCATTACGGGAACTCATGTCCACGAGCCAGATTCCCATCATGGGCATATGTTTAGGCCATCAACTTGTCGCTCTCGCTGCAGGAGCCAAGACGATAAAGATGCGCTACGGTAATAGGGCGCACAACATACCGGCGCTGGACCTGACTACCGGACGGTGTCACATCACCTCTCAAAACCATGGATATGCTGTAAGTTTTTATCCCTATCCATCTGGAACCTTGCGTAAATCTCGGGTTTCGGAGGTTTCAATCCGCGTTCTTGTCTCTCTACGCACTCGTTATGTCTAATTGAGCTATCCCTAACTTTGAACTTACCTAGGTTGATGTCCAAACGCTACCTAGCGACTTTAAAGAATATTTTGTGAATCTGAACGACGGCAGCAATGAGGGCATCATACACAAGTCGCGTCCCATATTTTCTACACAATTCCATCCGGAGGCCAAGGGAGGGCCTCTAGATTCTAGCTTCCTATTCGACGCCTACCTTGAAAGTGTCAAGAGATACAAGGAGAATCAAGCGATTATTCAGCCACATAGGAACAACAAGCCAAGCCCGTTACTCATAGATCTTTTGGGCAAGGAAAGAGTAGGCGTAGCGCCGACCCTCGGGATGGAGAACATGGCCAGGGCTGCCAAAGACAGTGCCGAAGCACCAATGGTAGCGAGTGCGGTGTGAGATGTGTCCGTCGGGGCCAAGGATCTTGGACGATGTCTCCATCATTGGATCTTAGTACCACTGTTGCCATGTGGTGACTGAATTCTTTGTGGATCTGGGCTATATCTTTGGTACATTCCAGCGGAATATGGAAGGATGATAGATGTTGATAGCTTATGTGGTAGACAGATGTGTCAAAGATATGCTGAAACCCCGAATAGGCTAGAGAAAAGAAATTCTTCATCTGGGCGAGTGTTTAAAGAAGTCAAACGGTCTAAGAGCGTCAACTTGTCCTCTTGACATTGTCAACGCCTTGGGAATCCTCTGTTCTACCCAAACACCATCAGAAGGGACACAGTCGCTATGCCTGGATACAGGAACATGCGGAGAGACCTTCTCGAACCCCATCGCTATATCTTCCTTCAGTCTAAACCCCCCTTTTGCGACTCTAATTGATTGTGAATTGCAGGAATTTAGCGGTGCAAGCACCGCTCGCGACCACTTGTTAGTTGTGACAACGTCCTTCTCTTCATTCACCAGATTTCAATCTACCCCGAGGTTCAATGTCGAATGTTGAATGAGAGATTTGGTATCCCTGCTTTTTATATCTCGTGTAGAAGTCTGGACCTACTGCGGACGTCAAGGGGAGTTCGAGGCTTACACATAGGCACATACAGGAGGTTGAGTGAGGGTAGACTTCGTTATCAGAGGTATTCTAGATAAGACCGGAGGCTCGCTCCGTAGATAACAGTGACCTTCTCCACCACCATCCCGCTGAACATCTGTCTACTAACACTGTCGATCATAAAATGCCACCAATTCCACCTCTCTTCAGTCTTCCCATTACCCCCAGTGGTCGTATCGTCTGCACTCAGCCATCCCAACGCATCTACCTCCTCAGCTTCAACTCCCCACCCGACAACCGCTTCACCCCCTCCTTCTGCGCTACCTTTCACCTCGCCCTCGACATCCTAGACCACAGATTCCCAAAAGGGGTCGTCGTGACCACGTCATCGATTACGAAGTTCTACAGCAATGGCTTGGATTATGAGAGTGTGGTCAAGTCACCCACGTTCTTTCCCGAGAGCTTATATCCTCTTTGGAGACGACTTTTGACGTACGTGATGTCCTCTGTTTCTCTCAACTCTAGTCTCACGGGATGATGTAGCTAATTAAATGAATTTTGGATATATACAGCTACCCAATGCCCACCATCGCACTCATTCCCGGTCACGCTTTTGCAGCCGGTTTCATGACGGCTATGATGCACGACTACCGCCTCATGAACCCGCACCGTGGCTTCCTCTGCCTCAACGAGCTCGACTTCGGCGCCCCTCTCAAACCTCCCATGGCGTCCATCTTCAGGCAGAAAGTGCCGAATCCCAATACATTCCGGACGATGGTGCTGGAGAGCAAGAGATATGGCGCACTGGAGGGGCTCAAAGAGGGGTTTCTGGACGGTTTGGGAGGTATACCTGAGGCGATTGTGTTTGTGCAGGAGATGCGTCTCTTGGATAGGGCGAAAAGTGGGGTGTATGGGCAGTTGAAGAAGGAGATGTGGGGAGAGACTGTGACCTTACTGGATACCTACAAGGCTTGTGAGCAGAAAGCACAGGCTGAGGCCCAGGAGCAGGAACGGAGGCAGGCTGAGGAGAAGAGGCGGGTGGATGATTGGGATAAGGGTATGTCAGGGGGAAGGTCGAAACTGTAGGGTGGGCAAAGTTGATCTATGGCGCTTGGGATATTTCAACGAGTGAATGGGATCGATGAGGGACCAAAATCGTTATTGGAAGGAAGCTTTTCTTCTATTCTAGATTGGTCTCGTGACCCGATTTCTGGCTAATTGAAACCCGGATTCCATGTCATGAATTTATGAAGACCCACGAACTGACTCTGTTTCAGCCAGATCGGATTTTGACGAGTCGGCATAGCCATAAAGAGCGGAGAGTACTTCACTTATGTTCATAAGACGCTGAGCTTTGGGAGCCAGGTAGGGCAACCCGTTATGCCAAGCAATATGATGTGCCGGAGCGTCCGTCAGAAAACGGCTCGAACTTTAATTACCGAGTGAGGATTATCAGTGACCATGGGCAAGCTCTGTGTATTCGCAAAACGCTCGGGAGTTGCCAATCTCGGTCGTCTGACTAGGCAGGCGACCTACCAAGAACGAATTCCGCAGAAGCTTGATTGCCTGGTATCCAATCGGTTTACTCAACGCCATGGCCTCTTCCAACCCACTGCCTGGATCCCCAAATACCTCACATCCTTCAGTGCATAGCACCGTCGAACTCCATACTCCGACGACCCTCCTCGCCTCCCCTCACCTCCCCACGCTTTGCAGCCTTATAAACCGTTCCTTCGACCACTCCCACAACGAAAAAGGCTTCTCTTACCTTCCCCGGTCAGAGAACGCTCGACTACAAACCCAAACCCAACTAGGCGAAGAGGTCGGCCCCAATGGCTTCATACTCATCATGCTCCAATGGGACACCCCATCCTCTCCTCCACCACCAGATGCCGGAGCAACATCAGGCTTCATCTCGTCAACCGGCCATCGCATCATCGGCACCGCATCCGCAAAACCCTACCACTCAAACCACCCCATCTCCTCATCAGTCGAATCCACACATGCCACACACCTCTTCAAACGACCCCCTACCTCCAGCTCCCAAAGCGGCGCAGACGCCACCGACACCCCAAAATGGGAGATCCTAGCCATGGCCGTGGATCCCTCCCTTCAAGGCCATGGTCTAGCATCCCAACTGATGAACTTGACCATTGATGAAATAAAGCGCCGTTGCAGGAGCAGCTCCCATTCTACCCCTTCCAGTTCCTTCACAGAGAGCGCGAGCGGAAAAGTCATACTATTAATATCAGTGATGAAGGAAGTATATGAAAGCTACTATTTGAAAAGAGGATGGACGACGACGGCCACGAAGGAAATCCAGCCCGGCATGATGGGATCGCGGGATGGATTCAGCATTGTAGAGATGTACATGATTGTGGATTTATAGCATGGAGATCCCCTTCGGATCCCTTCGGGTACAAAGGAGCTTGACAGATATAGATGGTGGTGACTGGAGGATCCAGCCTTGATCGAACGGGAGATCTCCTGTGGCTGCTTGAACGGTTTGAGAAATAGGCTTGACGCTGTATAGAAGAATTCACCTACTTCTGGTCCACACTTACTTCTGGTTCACGTCCTCTACTTCCGTAACGAATAATTTTAATAACTTACTTTTAATATAAGAATTATAGAGTATCTAAATCTATATAGTTCTTAACGCGAAATAATTCTTATAACTGCTCTAATTATTAATCTATAGAGGCGACAGTATTCTAGCCTAAGAGACCCCAGACGAGGGTCGGGAGTACGGAAAGGAAGGGCTCTGGGACGCTAGCCCCTTAGGGCTGGACCAGAAATAAGTTTGGACCAGAAGTAGGTGAATTCTTCTACTAGCACCTCAAGTTTAGCATCTGAATCTGCCATTTCGCTTTGTTGAATAGCGGGTCTACTTATGAAGAAGCACCGAGGGCCGAAGAGGGGGCACTGACGAAGTCACACCTAACAGCGGCTAAACCGATAAAGGCTAGGTTGTAGAAATAGTCACTGTCAGCCCTACGATGATTGAAAAGGTCGGCAACGACTTTTGTCCCCAACCCTCGGGTGGTGTAGTGGAGAGTCTACAACATAAGCTAATGTAAAGGGACTGTGGAAAAGAGACTGTCCGCGACGAGGTTGTTGCCACGCTACCGTTATTGGATAACACCACCTGCAAATACAGCCCCCCTCCTCACGGGCAAGCTGGTGGCACAAAGCCCCTTTAGCCTAACATCATGGCCTGCGAAGTTTATCCTTGACCACATGCCGATATTGAAGGTTATCATATCTTTGGACTCCTTGTTTGAAAGGTCCACTCAGGGTTTACGACTGCGATTGCCAACAGAAATATCACACGTTGCGCCCGGAGCGTTAGGCCACCAACTTGCCCGCGGGAAGGGGGGCTGTATCCGTGGGCAAAGGGGCTGTGACCACCACATTTACGAGGACTAGTATTACAAGCAATCGAGCTAGAATCGATTGGAAACACTCAACATTCGGCTTGGTCAGATTCGAAGAAGACATAAGACGTAAGGTAGGCTGTTGATGGGAAAAGTCCCTGTGGACATCCTGAAAACAGAATACGCTTATGTGCGCTTAATATCCAAACCAGGAAAGCTGCAAACACCGCGAGATTCCAGGCTCTTCCTACGTTTAATGACCAACGAAGTCAGGATGATGAGTGGCTGCATGTCAATGGGGGATAAGTAAAGATCCAGAACCCACAGCACTCACGACCAGCTCGATGAGACAGTACCAGCCAATGTTACTCGAGAGCAGGTAGAACCTCAGGACGAAATTCAGTACTCAAATATGGATCAATTTAATTTCCTTGCAACAATCGGGAAAGGAACTTTCGCCAAGGTAATGCTAGCTGAGAGCAAATTCAATCAGCATTTGTACGCCATCAAATTACTCAAGAAAGAGCTCTTGATTAAGAATGACGAAGTAAAGGGCTCAAAGATTGAAGGGATCGTGTTGATGAAAGCACGAGAGCTTGATCATCCATTCATTGCACGGCTCATCTCGACGTTCCAAACAGAAACGAGGCTGTGTTTTGTACTAGAGTATTCTCCCGGAGGCGATTTGATGCATCATCTTCAGGGAGGACGTTTCGATGTCGCAAGGTCAAGGTAAGTTCGAGTTCCTTTGACCGTCCGGGCTCTGTGGCGCTTGCGAGTGTATGATTCAGAGAAGCACCAACTACGTTGCTCGCCAGAACTGCAATATTGATGCATGTCTAAGATTCTACGCAGCCGAAGTTTGCCTCGTCCTGAAGTTTTTGCATGAGAACGGTATCATCTATCGAGCCGTCAAGCTCGACAATATTTTACTCACCTCCGAAGGCCATATCAAGGTCATAGACTTCATCACATCCGCAGAGGGCATCCACGATCATTATGGCACAACAACAAGTTTCCGTGGCACGTGTGAGTTTATAACGCCAGAGGTAAACTACCTTGACCATCGAAAGCAGCTCCATAACAGAAAAACCTAATGATCTCTCCAGATCCTACTAGAAAAACCCTACAGCCGCGCCGTAGACTGGTGGGCCTTTGGAATCCTCATCTACCAAATGATGACCGCCCTAGCGCCCTTCCACGGCGAAGACGAAGACGAAATCTACGATGCAATCCTAGCCGACGAGCCCTCCTACCCAAAATACATGCCAAACGATGCCGTGGATCTGATACGAAAACTGCTCGTCCGAGAGCCGGAAGAGAGGTTAGGGTATCACAAAGGTGCAGAGGAGATAATGGACCACGGGTTCTTCGCGTCGATTGATTGGGACGCCCTTTATAGGAAAGAAGTGGCTCCTCCATTCCGGCCGACGATTGGAGACAGGAACAATCTGAGCAATTTTGATGAGGAGTTTGTGGGTATGGCGCCTTGTTTGACGCCTGTGCAATCTGGTATATCCATCTTCTCTCAGTCTGCTAGTATCAAGCTGTTAATATAAGTCTCTCTTAGCCTTGAGTCCGGCGATGCAGGAAGAGTTCAGGGATTTTTCTTTCAATAACAAATTAAGCAGCCAACCAACTCCATCGCAGCCGTAGCCATACGCGCCGCTACTCCCTTACCGGCCGACCAAGAAAGAGAAAGCGCAGAGTCCACTGCAACATAACGCACCAGAAGCCCAGAAAGGGAAGATCAGCTCAGAACCTCCGCACGTCCCAACCGTCTTTGCTCTAATAACCCGCTAGATCTATTAAGGCACGTATATATCTCATCTTCCTCCATATATACTATTGTACCCGAGAAATTACCTCAACATCTCCATTCTATCGCAAGACCTGGAATACCACTCCATCTCTTCCCCCCAACAGACTCTGCCCTCGGTACGTACCCTCCCAGTCCACCACCACATCCACATCTACATCCACATATTCCCACCCCCATTCTTAAAACCACGACCCCCCCCTCCTCTCTCAACCCACTTCACCAAACCAAAAACCTAACCCCCTCCTCTATATAACATAGATAATCCCATCCTAAAACCTTACCCTTAGTACCCTCCCAATACCCTCCTAGTCCCTATGTGCATCCATGCCCACATCCCCATCCCCATCCCCATCCCAACCCCAACCCTATCCCCCAAACCACCCGCATCCATCCCCATCCCCATCGTTTAAAAAAAAATCCCTCCCCTCTAAACCTACTCTACTACAACCTCTACCCACCGACCTATACTAAACCCCCAAACCTACCATCTATATAGTACTGTAACTATTTAAGGTTTAGTTAGCTATTATTACGCTAAGTAATATACCTTATATAATTTAATTTCCCTAGGAACTTTTCTTTTTTCTTTATATCCTATTTATACTATTACTCTTCTATATACGTCTTATATTATTAGTCTCTTATTTATATCTATCTATATATCTATATATAGATATTATAATAGACCTATATAAAATACGCGTTTACTAAGCCTATTACTAATTTCTTAACCCCTAATTAATTTATATTAAGGCTTTACCTATATTATTAAATATTATAAACTCTTACTACTCTATCCCTTTCTTTACTAACCTACTCTAGGTCCCTAGGTAAAAAAGACCTTTATTATAAGAACTTAATTTAAATATAATCTTATAATTAAATTATTAATCTAAATACTAATATATAATTATAAAATAGTTACTTCCTACCTTAAGACCCCCTATTCTACTATATACTTAAAGGTATAATCCTCCTCCCCTATTATAAAGCCTATTATAAAGCCCTTAGATTTAATTATAATATCCTCCTATTAATCTTATACCTAATTATACGCGCTTAAAAGGCTTAATATCTAATTATAAGGCGGAAATATATATTTTAAGGCTTATAATAGAATAGTACTTTAGCTATTTTACTTTATATTAGAAGGAAGAGTATAAGGCCGGCCTTATACTATTTATAATATATTACTTATAAGGTAATAGTATACTTACTTCTCTACCTAAGCCCTTATAATTCTTAAAAGAGCTACTCTAAGGAAGTATACTATATTTTAAGTATTTTCTAAAATATATTTATAAATATAATAATACTCTTACCTTTATATCTTATAAATATTAATAGGATACCTAGTTATAAGGTTATACTAGTATTTAGTCTTTTATAATTTATAAGGAACTCTACTACTTATAAGGCCCCTTATAACCTAGTACTTACTTAATTCTATCCTTTACCTAATTATACTTCTATAATCCCGCCTTTATAATAATATCTTAACTATCCTACTATCTAAATATTTAACTATCCCTCTTTAAAGAACTTAATAGAATAATATAGGCTTATAATAACCTATTTATTAATATATATACTATTATATAAGAGTAAATTAAGTAAGTAAGGGTAATAATAAGGCCTATTTAAGTAGTTTTAAACCCTCGCCTTTAATTAGTTATAAAGGCTAGATCTAATAAGAGGTATATAAATCTATTAACTACTATAGAGGTTACTACCTTTATTCTAAATAAGTATAAAGACTATTACTTTTATAATAATATTATTATAAAATATTATAAGGATAGTAAAGAGCTACTTTTTTATACTATTAATTATAATAATACCGCGTACTTTCTATTATATTATATTCTCCTTTTCTTATAAGGAAATCTAGGCTAGTACTAGGCCTTATAGCTATATAATAATAATAATTATTATACTATTATCTATTACTCTAAGCGTATATAATTATATTATTACCTCTTTTAATATCCTAGTTAATACTTAATAATACTTTATAATAGAAAGCTATTTTAGTAGTATATTATTAATTACTTTATTATAATTAACTAATAAAGACTTAATTTCCTTTATAAGAATTAAGATACTATTTATAATAAATTATACTAAGGGGTAGAAGATATAATACTAGCTAGTAATAATTATATAAATACTCTTAGATATTATACTATTCTACCTTCTAGCTTTAATAGTAGTAATTAGGCTATAATATAGAATTATAAGGACTCCCTAATTATTTAATATTATTATAAGAAGCTAATACTCTTTATAATAATAACTATAAACTTATACTAGCTTAAAATTAAGGCTACTATCTTTAATAACTAGACTACTAGTAATTAGGCGGAAATTATTATATATATCTTTTATATAAAGAAAAAGGTATTATTATAAGACCTTAAAGATTAATTTAAGCGCTATCTTAATATTATCTAAACTATTAAGTACTAGAAAAGAGGTCTTCTATATATTTATATCCTCCTTTTTCTATATTAAGATAATAGCTTCCTAGACTATTTTTATATTAATAATTTAATTTATATAGAATTACTTAATCCTACTATTAATCTAAATAGCTCCTTATATTAAATTATCTAGGAGTAAATAACTTATAGCCCTTATAAGTACTAGAATCCTAAGTCGCTGTATATAATTAAGAAACCGCGTAGATCTAGGTAGATCTATTTAAAGTATTTTCTAAAGAAGTTCTAGCCTAAAACTTTAGTTATAAAAGATAGCTATCCTATATACTACTATTATAAGGATAGATATATATAAATAAAATAGTTATATAAATAGGATATTAAGATAGATAATTACTAGGTAGTCTTATATAATCTCTAGCTAACTTATAAGTATATAATATATATTAATATTAAGGTTTACGCCTCTATTAGTATTATTAAGTATATATATAAATATATTTATAAGGGCGCCGACTATATAACTCTTAAGCTAGTAGATAACTAGGATAAAATTATATACTACCTAAATAGTTATTATATTAGTTTATACTAGGCTATATAAAACCTTTTTAAATTTTATAATTATAATAAAGATCCTCCCGTTATATAACTTACTTTATACCTCCTTAGTTAATAATAGGTATAGTTCTATAATAATAAGACTAACCTTTTATAAGTACTTAATAGGGCTAAAATAATACTTATATACTTCTTATAATATAATACTAAATATTCTAATAGCTATTATCTATTATACTATAATTTTCCTAAGTACTACGTCTACTATAATAAGAAAGGGGAGTAATAGTAAATACCTTAATAAAGGGGATATATAATTAGGCGTATATAATTATAAAGTTATATAAGGGGAGAGGTTCTACTTATAAGTCCTACTTACTATTATTTATAAGCCTTCTAGTTTTAAAGTAATTTATATAGTTAATAGTATTTTATATCTAACCTTCTAGGCTATATATATTACCTTAGGGCTCCTTAATAATAATAGTAAGTAGTTTATATACTTTAAAGAATCTTAG